>Ga0116227_10002988_pt1 | contig 37973 bp, 32 predicted proteins | sample S1TSphgellanicum_FD_89693 | JGI IMG/M metagenome (GOLD analysis project Ga0116227, IMG submission 89693) | Host-associated microbial communities from peat moss isolated from Minnesota, USA - S1T2_Fb - Sphagnum magellanicum MG | ecosystem: Host-associated > Plants > Peat moss > Unclassified...
CGGCCGCCTGCCCGGATGGGTCGAATGGCCGATGTCGACGTGGAAGGTCATGAGCACGCAGTATCGGCCAAGCGCCGTTGCACCGTGGGTTTTGCTGCAAGGAGCATGCGATGAAGAAGATGAAGCTGGTGATGGTCGGCAACGGCATGGCGGGCGTGCGCGCGCTCGAGGAATTGCTCAAGATCGCGCCCGACCTCTACGAGATATCGGTCTTCGGGGCGGAGCCGCATCCCAACTACAACCGCATCCTGCTCAGCCCGGTGCTCGCCGGCGAGCAGACGCTGGACGAGATCGTGCTGAATCCGCTCAGCTGGTACGAGGAGCACGGGATCCGGCTGCACCTGGGCAAGAAGGTGGTCGACATCGACCGGGCACGCCGCGTCGCGATCGCCGAGGACGGCACGCAGGAGAGCTACGACCGGCTGCTGATCGCGACCGGATCCAACCCCTTCATCCCGCCCATCCCGGGCAGGGATCTCACCGGCGTGATCGCGTTTCGCGACATCGCCGACACCAACACCATGATCGCCACCGCCGCGACCCACCGCCACGCCGTGGTCATCGGCGGCGGCCTGCTCGGACTGGAGGCCGCCAACGGGCTGATGTCGCGCGGCATGGACGTGACCCTGGTGCACATCGCGCCGTGGCTGATGGACAGGCAGCTCGACGACGTCGCGGGCGACATGCTGCGCAAGTCGCTCGAGGAGCGCGGCATGAAGTTCCTGATCGGGGCCCACACGCAGGAGCTGGTCGGCGACGCCTCCGGCCGCGTCTGCGAGGTGGTGTTCAAGGACGGCACGCGCACCCCCGCCGACCTCGTCGTCATGGCCGCGGGCATCCGGCCCAACACGGCGCTGGCCGAGAAGATCGGGCTGCACTGCGTGCGCGGGATCGTCGTCAACGACACGATGCAGACGGTCACCGACGCCCGCATCTATTCGGTGGGCGAGTGCGCCGCGCATCGCGGCATCGCCTACGGCCTGGTGGCGCCGCTGTTCGAGCAGGGCAAGGTCTGCGCGACCCACCTGGCGCAGTTCGGCATCGGCCGCTACCAGGGTTCCACCACGTCGACCAAGCTCAAGGTGACCGGCATCGACCTGTTCTCGGCCGGCAATTTCATGGGCGGCGCCGGGTTCGAGGAGATCGTGATGAGCGATCCCTACGGCGGCGTCTACAAGAAGCTGGTGCTGCAGGACGACAAGCTCGTGGGCGTGTGCCTCTACGGCGACACGACCGACGGCGCGTTCTATTTCAAGCTGCTGCGCGACGGCCGGCCGATCGGCGATTCGCGCGACAAGCTGATGTTCGGCGAATCGCACGTCGGCGACGTCGGCCACCAGGGACAGAGCAAGGCCGCGGCGATGGCCGATTCCGACGAGGTCTGCGGCTGCAACGGCGTCAACAAGGGGGCGATCTGCAAGGCGATCAAGGACAAGGGCCTGTTCACGCTGGAGGACGTGCGCAAGGTGACCAAGGCCAGCGCCTCCTGCGGCTCCTGCACCGGCCTGGTGGAGCAGTTGCTGATGTTCACGGCGGGCGGGGACTACAGCGCGTCGCCGAAGAAGAAGGCCATGTGCGCCTGCACCGACGCGAGCCACCAGGAGGTTCGCGACGCCATCCGGGCCGACCACGTGCTGACCATAGACTCGCTGTACCGGCGGCTCGGATGGCGCACGCCGAACGGCTGCTCGAGCTGCCGCCCCGCGGTGAACTACTACCTCATCAGCACCTGGCCCAAGGAGGCGGTGGACGACCCGCAGAGCCACTTCATCAACGAACGCAGCCATGCCAACATCCAGAAGGACGGCACCTATTCGGTCGTGCCGCGGATGTGGGGCGGCACCACCAGTTCGTCCGAGCTGCGCCGCATCGCCGACACGGTGGACAAGTTCAAGATCCCCACCGTCAAGGTCACCGGCGGCCAGCGCATCGACCTGCTGGGCGTGAAGAAGGAGGACCTGCCGGCGGTCTGGCAGAGCCTGGGCATGCCCTCGGGGCACGCGTACGGCAAGACGCTGCGCACCGTCAAGACCTGCGTCGGCAGCGAGTGGTGTCGCTTCGGCACCCAGGACAGCACCAGGCTGGGCATAGACCTGGAGCGCGCGTTGTGGCGCATGTACGCGCCGCACAAGGTCAAGCTCGCGGTCAGCGGCTGCCCGCGCAACTGCGCCGAATCCGGCATCAAGGACGTCGGCATCATCGGCGTCGATTCCGGCTGGGAGATCTATGTCGGCGGCAACGGCGGCATCAAGACCGAGGTGGCGCACTTCTTCGTCAAGGTGAAGACGGCCGAAGAGGTGATGGAATACGCCGGCGCCTTCCTGCAGCTCTACCGCGAAGAGGGCTGGTACCTGGAGCGCACCGTGCACTACATCGGCCGCGTGGGCCTGGACTACGTGAAAAAGAAGGTCCTGGAAGACGAAGCCGGCCGCAAGGCGCTGTGGGAGCGGCTGCAGTTCTCGCTCGACGGCGCGCCAGACCCCTGGCTGGAGTCGTCCAGGGCTGCGGTTGATACACGCCAGTTCGCGCCGGTGATCCCCATTGCGGTCGCCACCCATGCCTGAGAGGAACACCATGAGCCAATGGACCCCCATCTGCCGCGTCGAGGACATCCCCGTCCTCGGCTCCCGCCGTGTTGCCCGCCCGCAGGGCGTGGATGTGGCGGTGTTTCGCAATGACCAGGACCAGGTGTTTGCTCTGCTGGACCGTTGTCCGCACAAGGGCGGGCCTCTGAGTCAGGGGATTGTGTTTGGCACCAGCGTGGCGTGTCCGTTGCATAACTGGACTATTGGCCTGGAGGATGGGTGTGCCAAGTCGCCTGACGAGGGTTGCACCCCTCGGTTCTCTGTGCGGGTTTCTGACGGGGTGGTGCACCTGGATTCTGCTGAGCTTGCGTCGCTGGGGCTGGGGTTGGAGCGGCCTGTGGCAGGGCCTGGGCGGCGGGTGGTGGTGGTTGCGGATTGAGCTCTGCGCGTCATGGGTTTCTTTTCTTTGCAACGGGCGGAAGTGGGGCTGGCGCCGCCCCACACCGGCGGTAACTTTCTTTTCGAGAAAAGAAAGTCACCAAAGAAGCGCGTGAATGCGGGCGAATATTGCGGGCCGTCGCTGCGCTTGGCCCGGGGAGAGAGTCGTCGGGTGCTGTGCCAGGCGACGATCTGGCCCTGCGGGATAGAAGTACCGCGCTCCCAGTCCAGCCGAAGCCGGCGCAGTCGGATCGCGATGATCTTCAGGCCGCAAGCCGGAGTGCGAGCGCCCTCTCCCCTGCCCGCCTTGCCGGCGGCCTCTGGCCGCCGCCCGGCCCCTCGATCCACCCCCACCCAAACTGTCGCCCTCACAGCACCCGATCCCTCTCTTCCCAGGCCGAGCAAAGCGACGGCCCGAAAAATTCTCCCGCCCCCGAGGCAACTTTCTTTGGTGACTTTCTTTTTTGCCAGAAAAGAAAGTTACCGCGGGTCTGGGGCGCGCAAGCCCCAGCTCTGCCCTCTGCAAGGCATAGCAGAGAACCACGCATAGGCCGGCGATGAAGCAAACCAAATCCACCTGCCCCTACTGCGGCGTAGGCTGCGGCGTAATCATCGAGTCCAGCGGCGCCCAGATCACCGGCGTAAAAGGCGACCCCACCCACCCAGCCAACTTCGGCCGCCTCTGCACCAAAGGCTCCACCCTCCACCGCACCGCCACAGCCGAAGTGACGATGCAAACGCGGCTGCTGCAACCGATGCTGCGCGCAAACCGTGGCGAAGCACCGCAGCCAGTGGCATGGGACACAGCCCTGAACCTGGCAGCAGACCGCTTCGCCAACATCATCCAAACCCACGGCCCAGACGCCGTCGGCTTCTACCTCTCAGGCCAGCTCCTGACCGAGGACTACTACGTCTTCAACAAGCTCGCCAAAGGCCTGATCGGCACCAACAACGTAGACACCAACTCACGCCTGTGCATGAGCAGCGCCGTAGCCGGCTACAAGCAAACGCTGGGCGCCGACGCGCCCCCCGCCTGCTACGACGACGTGAACCACGCGCAGTGCCTGTTCATCACCGGCAGCAACACCGCCTGGGCGCACCCCATCCTGTTCCGCCGCATCGAGGACGCGCGCGCCGCCAACCCGGCCATGAAGATCGTGGTGGTGGACCCGCGCCGCACCGACACCGCCAGCGTGGCCGACCTGCACCTCGCCATCCAGCCCGGCACCGACGTGCTGCTGTACCACGGCATGCTGCACCTGATGCTGTGGGAAGGCTGGACCAACCCCGCCTACATCGCCGCCCACACCAGCGGCTTCGACGCGCTGAAGGCGCTGGTGCGCGACGCCACGCCTGATGCGGTGGCGCAAACCTGCGGCATCCCAAAAGAACAGCTCATCGAAGCAGCCCGCCTGTTTGCCACATCCGCGGCCACGCTCAGCCTCTACTGCATGGGCCAGAACCAGTCCAGCAGCGGCACGGCCAAGAACACGGCGCTGATAGCGCTGCACCTGGCCACGGGCCAGATCGGCCGGCCGGGCGCAGGCCCGTTCTCGCTCACCGGCCAGCCCAATGCCATGGGCGGGCGCGAGGTCGGCGGCATGGCCAACCTGCTGTCGGCGCACCGCGACCTGGGCAACCCGCTGCACCGCGCCGAGGTCGCCGCGCTGTGGGGCGTGGCCGATGTGCCGGCTGCGCCGGGCAAGACCGCGATCGACATGTTCCAGGCCGCGGCCGACGGCCAGATCCGTGCGCTGTGGATCTCCTGCACCAACCCCGCGCAGTCCATGCCCAACCAGGCCACGGTGCGCCGCGCGCTGGAACGCTGCGAATTTGTGGTGCTGCAAGAAGCCTTTGCCACCACCGCCACCTGCGCCTATGCCGACCTGCTGCTGCCCGCCAGCACCTGGGGCGAGAAGGTGGGCACCGTGACCAACAGCGAGCGCCGCATCAGCCGCGTGCGCCCGGCCGTGCCCGCACCCGGCGCGGCGCGCCATGACTGGGCTGCCGCCACCGACTTTGCCCAGCGCCTGGCCATGCGCCTGCCCGGCGCGCCGCAGCACCTGTTCCCCTATGCGCTGGATGTGGACGCCGGCGCCGAGGCCATCTGGACCGAGCATCGCGACAGCACCCGTGGCCGCGACCTGGACATCACCGGCCTCAGCTGGCCGCTGCTGGACAGCGCCGGCCCGCAGCAGTGGCCCTTCCCCGCCGCCGGCGCGCCCAAGGCCCGGCTGTATGAAGACGGCGTGTTTGCCACGCCCGACGGCCGCGCCCGCTTTGTCGCCGTGCCTTACCGCCCGGTAGCCGAGCCGCGCGACGCACGCTACCCGATTGCGCTGACCACCGGCCGCCTGCGCGACCAGTGGCACGGCATGAGCCGCACCGGCACGCTGGGCCGGCTGTTCGGCCATGTGGCCGAGCCCGCAGTGCAGATGCACCCCACCGACATGGCGCGCCGCCAGATCGAGGCCGGCGACCTGGTGCACCTGACATCGCGCCGTGGCTCCATCGTGCTGCCGGTGCAGGCTTCAGAGGATGTTGGCGTGACGCAGGCCTTTGTCGCCATGCACTGGGGCGAGGAATTCCTGTCCGGCCAATCGACCACCGGCGAGCGGCTGGCCGGCATCAATGCGCTGACGCTGCCCACCTACTGCCCGGACTCCAAGCAGCCCGAGCTAAAGCACACGGCCGTGAAGATCCTGAAGGCCGAGCTGCCCTGGACGCTGCTGGCCATGGCCTGGCTGCCAGACGACCAGGCCCAGGCCACGCGCGAGGCGCTACGCGGGCTGATGGCGCAACTGCCCTTTGCCAGTTGCGTGCCCTTCTCCAACAACGCGCCGCTGGCCGCGCCGCAGGACGAGCGCAGCGGCCTGCTGTTTCGCGCCGCCGCGCACGAGGCGCCGCCCGATGCATTGCTGGCACAGATCGAAGCCCTGCTCGGCCTGGCCACGCCCGAGGTGCTGCGCTATGCCGACCGCCGCCGTGGCCAGCGCCGCGCCGTGCGCCTGCGCCGGGTCGACGCCGACACCCGCGTCGACGGCTTCCTGCTGGCCGGCGACACCCGCGCCGAGGCCTGGCTGCGCACCCTGCTGCAGGACGAGCTGCCGGCGCAAAGCTACGGCCGCCTGCTGCTGGTACCCGGCGCCACGGCGCCCGTGGCGGTGGCCGCGCGCGGCAAGCAGGTGTGCACCTGCTTCAACGTGGCGGAGCCGGCCATCCAAGGCTTCCTGGGCAGTTGCACCGGCAGCGACGACACGCGCCTGGCGGCCCTGCAGGGCGCGCTGAAGTGCGGCACCAACTGCGGCTCCTGCATCCCGGCGCTGCGCCGCATGGTGCTGGCCACGCCCGTGGCGGCGCTGGCGTCATTCACCATATAGCCGGAAGTGGGAAGCGATCTTCGACAATCGGGGGTTCCCCACATCAGATCACCAGAACGAACCGGCATGGGCATCAGCCACTACATCAAGGAAATCGGCCGCGGCGCGCGTGGCGCCAAGCCGCTGGACCGCGCGCAGGCAGCCGACCTGTTCGGCCAGGTGCTGGACGGCAGCGTGACCGACCTGGAGGTGGGCGCCTTCTGCCTGGCCATGCGCATCAAGGGCGAAACGCCCGAGGAGCTGGCCGGCTTTCTCGATGCCACCGCCGCGCGCAGCACCCGCCTGCCGGCCGGCGACCAGCCCGTGGTGGTACTGCCCAGCTACAACGGCGCGCGCCGCCTGCCGGTACTGACGCCGCTGCTGGCCCTGCTGCTGGCACGCGAGGGCCTGCCGGTGCTGGTGCACGGCGCGGCTACCGAATCCACCCGCGTGCTGGCCTCTGACGTGCTGGCCGCGCTGGGCATTGCACCGCTGGCCGCCGTGCGCGCATTGGCGCCGGGCGAGGTCGCCTTTGCGCCCACCGCCCTGCTCTGCCCCGGCCTGCAGCGCCTGCTGGACGTGCGCCGCGTGGTCGGCCTGCGCAACCCGGCGCACAGCGTGGTGAAGATCATGAACCCCTGCGACGGCCCGGCCGTGCTGGTCAGCAGCTACACCCACGCGCCCTATGCGGAGTCGATGGGCGCGGTGTTCGAGCTGATGGGCGCCACCGCCCTGCTGTCGCGCGGCATGGAGGGCGAAGTGGTCGCCGACCCGCGCCGCACGCCCGAGATGATTGGCTTTGTCAGCGGCCAGCGCCAGACCCTGCAAGAGCAGCAGCCCGGCACCCTGGCCTCGCTGCCCGGCCTGCCCGAAGACATCGGCGTGGACGCCACCGCCACCTACACCCGCGCCGTGCTGGACGGCACACACCCCGTGCCCGATGCGATTGCGCGGCAACTGGCCTACATCCTGCAATTGGCAGAGACGCAGGCGGCCCCGGCTCTGCGGCGCAGCGCTTGAGATTTCCAGGGAAGAGAACACGATGAACACCCAGGCTCCCTCCCATTCGCTATCCGGCCTTGCCCCAGGCAGCTGCACCCTCGTCGGTGCCGGCCCGGGCGACCCGGAGCTGCTCACCATCAAGGCCATGAAGGCGATCCAGGCCGCCACCGTGCTGCTGGTGGACGACCTGGTGAGCGATGCCATCGTGGCCCACGCCGCGCCCGGCGCGCGCATTGTCCATGTGGGCAAGCGCGGCGGCTGCAAGAGCACGCCGCAGGCCTTTATCGAAAAACTGATGCTGATGGCCGTGCGCGACGGCGAGCGCGTGGTGCGCCTGAAGGGCGGCGACCCCTTCATCTTCGGCCGGGGCGGCGAAGAGGTGGAGCACCTGCGCGCCGCCGGCGTGCAGGTCGAGGTCATCAACGGCATCACCTCGGGCCTGGCGGCGGTGACCTCGCTCGGCGTGCCACTGACGCACCGCGCGCATGCGCGCGGCGTGGTCTTCGTCACAGGCCATGCCAAGCCAGGCGATGGCGGCGCCGACTGGCGCACGCTTGCCACAACGGCCCACTCCACGCGGCTCACGCTGGTCATCTACATGGGGGTGTCGGGCGCGGCACACATCCAGGCCGAACTGCTGCAAGGCCTGCCCGCCGACACACCGGTCGCGATCGTGCAGCACGCCACCCTGCCCCAGCAGCGCCACGCGGTAGCCACGCTGGCGACGCTGCACGACACCATTGTGCAGCAGGGGCTGGCCAGCCCTTCCATCATCGTGGTGGGCGACGTGGTCAGCGGCCTCGCGGCCGCTACGGCGGATGTGCAGGCCACGGCACCCGCCCACCGCGCCGCATAGCCTCAGCCGCTGCGGCGGCGGATCACCACCTTGGCGATGTGCGACGCCGCCTGCTCCAGCGCACTCAGCTGGCGCTCACCCAGTTCGTCATGGGGCGTGAAGCTGTAGGTGCAGAGCGTGCCGTAGTTCCCCTGCCCCGGCAGCGTGATGGGCGTGGTCATGAATGCCCCTATGGTTTCCTTCACGTCGGGCGCCGTCTTCACGGCGGGGTGGCTGCGGGTATCGGGAATCAGCCGCGGCAGGCGCCCTTCCACCACGTGGTGGCACCAGGTCTGCTCCAGCGGCCGCACTTCGCCCGGCGCGTGCACCTGCAGCCCCTCCGGATTGGCCACCTGCCGTATCACGTGCTCGTCGCCGTCGAACTCGGCCACGAAGACCACGTCCATGCCCAGCCGTTCGCGCAGTATGCGTAACACCTGCGTGACGGACTCGTCCACCAGCGCGTCGGACTGCTCGGCCGTCGCGACCAGCAGCTCACTCACCGTGACTTCCAACTGCTCCATATCCGGGTCGGATACGAACATGCCTTGCTTGACCATCGAGGACCTCCTGGAGACAAATCCTAGACCGCCCTGCCGATCCGCACCGTAACCACCGGTCAAGCCGCCTTCGCCCTGTGGCCTTGCCGGTAGACTTTCCGCCATTTACATAACAGACAGAGCGCAGGGATCGCCATGCTCGACAAACTCAACGACTTCACCCAGAGCCACGGCGCGCTGCCGCGCGGCAAGGGCCTGGTCACCGGCACCATCGCGCTGTCGCTCGCCATCCTGAGCTTTCTTGGCGTGCTGGCCTTCCTGTTCCCGCAGTACCTGACCACGCCCGAGCTGCGCAAGTCCTACAACGTGGACCTGATGCGGCAGATACTGTTCGTGGCCATGGTGGTGGCGGGCGGCCTGAGCCTGGTCAACATCCTGTTCAACCGATCGCGCTGGCTGTCGGCAGCGGCCTTCTTGCTGGTGACGTCGGCCGCGCTGCTGGGCGGGCACAAGGTGCCGGTGCACGACTTCGCCGACAACACGCCCTATATCGGGCTGGACTGGTTCATCCTGGATCTGCTGGGCTCCTCGCTGATCTTCATCTTCATCGAGAAGCTGTTCGCCCACCGCAAGGACCAGCCCGTCTTCCGCGCCGAATGGCAGTGCGACCTGCACCACTTCATCGTCAACCACATGGTGGTGGGCTTTGTGCTGCTGGCCACCAACCTGCTGGTGCACAAGCTGTTTGGCTGGGCCGCCAGCGACGGTATCCGCGGCTGGGTGCAGGGGCTTAATTTTTGGGTGGCGCTGTTCCTGATCGTGCTGGTGGCCGACATGGTCCAGTACTGGACGCACCGCGCCTACCACGAGGTGCCCACGCTCTGGCGCCTGCACGCGGTGCACCACAGCGTCAAGAGCATGGACTGGCTGGCCGGCTCGCGCCAGCACATCCTGGAGCTGCTGATCACCCGCACCCTGGTGCTGGCACCGATCTACGTGCTGGGCTTCAGCAAGGAAGTGATCGATGCCTACATCGTCATCGTCGGCTTCCAGGCGGTGTTCAACCATGCCAACGTCAGCGTGCGCCTGGGCCCGCTGCGCTATGTGATCGTCACGCCCAACTTCCACCACTGGCACCACAGCCAGGACGACGCCGCGCTGGACCGCAACTACGCCGCGCACTTCGCGTTCCTGGATTACCTGTTCGGCACCGCAGTGAAGAGCGACCAGCTCTGGCCCGAGCAGTACGGTGTGAAGGGCGACTACGTGCCAGTGGGCTTCGTGCGGCAGTTCAAGTTTCCGTTCACCTGGAAGGGTTGAGCCGGCCCACCGGCGCCGCTTCATTTTTCATAGCTATACCCCCAGGAGAATCCTGGGCTACAGGCATATTTCTTGCAAAACTTCGATGTCATCATTGCCGGCGCGGGCGCGGCCGGCCTTTTCTGTGCCGGCGTGGCCGCGCAGCGCGGCCTGCGCGTATTGCTGATCGACCACGCTGACAAGCTGGCCGAGAAGATCCGCATCTCCGGCGGCGGCCGCTGCAACTTCACCAACCGCGAGCTGGACCCGGCCGCGCCGCAGCGCCACTTCCTGGGGCAGAACCCGCACTTCTGCCGCTCGGCACTGGCGCGCTACACGCCGCAGGACTTCATCGGCCTGGTGCAGCGCCACGGCATCGCCTTCCACGAGAAGCACAAGGGGCAGCTGTTCTGCGACCGCTCGGCCGAAGACATCATCACCATGCTGCTGGCCGAGTGCGCCGGCGGTGCGGCCGGCGGCAGCGTCGAGCGCTGGCAGCCGTGCCGCATCGAGGGCGTGCGCTTCTCCGGCGGCCACTACGAGCTCGACACCGGCAACGGCCCTGCGCGCGCACCGCAACTGGTGCTGGCCACCGGCGGGCTGTCCATCCCCAAGATCGGTGCCAGCGACTTCGGCACGCGGCTGGCGCGCCAGTTCGGCCTGCGCACGGTGGAGCAGCGGCCCGGCCTGGTGCCGCTGACCTTCGACGGCGCGGCCTGGGCGCCCTACGCCGCGCTGGCCGGGCTGGCGTTGCCGGTGCGGGTAGAGACCGGCGCCAAGAAGGCGCGCATGGAATTCCACGAAGACCTGCTGTTCACCCACCGCGGCCTGTCGGGCCCGGCGGTGCTGCAGATCTCCAGCTACTGGCAGGACGGCGCCGCGCTGCAGCTGGACTTTGCCCCCGGTACCGACGTCGCCGCCTGGCTCGCCGACGCCAAGGCGCGCTCGCGCAAGCGGGTGGACAACGAACTCGCCGCGCTGGTGCCCGCGCGCCTGGCAGACGCCTGGACGGCTGGCGACGCCGCGCTGCAGCGCCCGGTCAACGAGGCCACGGACAAGGCGCTGGCAGCACTGGCCGAGCGCATCCAGCGCTGGCAGATCGTGCCCACCGGCAGCGAGGGCTACCGCAAGGCCGAGGTGACCCTGGGCGGCGTCGACACGCGTGACCTGTCGCAGCAGACCATGGAATCGAAGCAGCCAGGCCTCTACTGCATAGGCGAGGTGGTGGACGTCACCGGCTGGCTCGGCGGCTACAACTTCCAGTGGGCCTGGGCCAGCGCGCATGCCTGCGGGCAGGCGCTGCGCGGCGCCGCCTGAGCACCCCGCGCCGCGGGAAGACCGCCAGCCGGCTTCGGGGACTCATTCGGCGCGATCCGACTTCATGTCCTCGTTCTTGCGCACGCCACGGATGTTGAGCACTGCCAGGCCCACCTGCAGCGCCACCAGTGCCCAGCCACCGGTATGCACGCCCCAGACGATCCACAGGACATTGCTGGCCAGGAACACCCAGAATCCGGCCTCGCGGCGGCCGGCATGCCGTGCCGCCACCAGCCAGGCCGCCAGCAGGGACACCGCCATCGCGGGCCATTGGAGCAGGTCAAGATAATCCACGGACCGATTGTGGACGGCGGGCCCCACCGGAATGGATGGTTACGCCTGGAGCGGGGTATAATCTTCGGCTTTGCTGGCAAACCCCGTCGGCCAATACTAGTTACAGACGGGGAATCGCCGCGTACGGTGCCCAGGCCCGATCTCCTGGATACCCTCTGCCGGCACATATTCGGAACACATTACGTAATGACGACCATCCGTGTAAAAGAGAACGAGCCCTTTGACGTGGCTCTCCGCCGCTTCAAGCGCACCATCGAAAAGCTCGGCCTGCTGACCGACCTGCGCGCCCGCGAGTTCTACGAAAAGCCCACCGCCGAGCGCAAGCGCAAGAAGGCTGCGGCCGTCAAGCGCCACTACAAGCGCGTGCGCAGCATGCAGCTTCCCAAGAAGCTGTACTGATCGCAGGCGAAGGCCCCGGCCTTCCCGACCAAAACCCGCGCTCGGGACGCCAGGCGCGGGTTTTTGCGTTTTCGCTCTCATTTTTCCATTGCTTCACCAGGAGACCTCCATGGCACTCAAGGACCAGATCACCGACGACATGAAGAGCGCCATGCGCGCCAAGGACAGCGAGCGCCTGGGCACCATCCGCCTGCTGCTGGCCGCCCTCAAGCAGAAGGAAGTGGACGAGCGCGTGGAGCTGGACGACGCTGCGGTCGTGGCTGTGGTCGACAAGCTGATCAAGCAACGCAAGGATTCCATCGCCGCCTTCCAGCAGGCCGGCCGCGCCGACCTGGCCGACAAGGAAGCCGCCGAACTGCAGGTGCTGCAGGCCTACCTGCCGGCCCGCCTGAGCGCAGACGAGGTGGCCGCCGAAGTGCGCGCCGTCGTGGCCGAGCTGCAGGCCGAACTGGGCCGCGCACCCACGCCAGCGGACATGGGCAAGGTCATGGGCGCGGCCAAGGCCCGCCTGGCCGGCAAGGCGGAAATGGGCCAGGTCTCGGCAGCGGTGAAGGCTGCCCTGTCAAACCAAGGGTAAACCCTTTGTTTTCAAGCGCCCATTTACCGGCGCTTGCAAAAACCCGCGCGAATGCGCCGCGCGGCGTTAACTTCAGGGCATCTGGAACGTTCTAAGCCACATGCCCGCTCATCTTTCACTCCTTCGCGTCCGCGCCGCGCACCTGCTGGCCGGGGGCGCTGCGCTGCTGCTGGGCGCCACGCTGGCCCTGGCGCAGCAGCAGGCCACGCCGGTGGATCCGCCCACGCGCATCGCGCGCTTCGACAGCATCAGCGGCGGTGCCCAGCATGCAAGCGCGGCCGACGGCCAGACCCGCGCCGCCGACCCCAACTGGCCGATCGCCGCCGGCGACCGCATCTGGACCGATCCCGCCGCGCGCGCCGTGGTCGACAGCGGAGGCGCCTCGCTGCGCCTGGACGGCAGCACCGCCATCGAATTCACCGCCCTGGACGACAGCACGGCGCAGATCCAGCTGACGCAAGGCACGCTGGGCGTGCGGCTGTATGGCACCGATCCCAACCAGCGCTACGAGATCGACACCCCCAACCTGGCCCTGGTGCTGGTGCGCCCGGGTACCTACCGGCTCGACGTGGACCCGGCGCAGGGCATCACCCGCGTGTCGGTGCCGCCGGGCGCCAGCGGCATCGCCTATGGCGAGAGCGGCCAGTCGCTCACGCTGGAGGGCAGCCAGCGGCGCGACTTCGTCGGCCGCGGGCTCAGTTCGCCCGGCGTGCTCTACGGCATCGCCGGCGATGCCTTCGACGGCTGGCAGGCCGACCTGGACCGCACCGCCGACCTGTCGGTGTCGGCGGGCTACGTCTCGCGCGACCTGCCCGGCTACCAGTTGCTCGACAACTACGGCGACTGGCAGAACGACGACAGCTACGGCGCCGTCTGGTTCCCGCGCACGGTCGCCGGCAACTGGGCGCCCTACCGCTATGGCCACTGGGAATGGATCGCCCCCTGGGGCTGGACCTGGATCGACGATGCGCCCTGGGGCTTCACGCCCTTCCACTACGGCCGCTGGGCCCAGTTCGGCGGCCGCTGGGGCTGGGTGCCGGGCCGGCCGGTGTCGCGGCCGGTGTACTCGCCCGCGCTGGTCGGCTTCGTCGGCGTGGGCGGGGGCACCGTGGCCATGGGCTCGGGGCGCCCTGGCGTGGCCTGGTTCCCGCTGGCCCCGGGCGAACGCTGGCGGCCGGCCTTCCAGGCCAGCCCGGGCTACCTGGCGCGCCTGAACCGATCGGGCCAGGTGCGCGACCACGGGGACCAGTACCAGTTCCAGTCGCGCCCCGCCGCGGTCACCGCGCTGCCCGCCGACAGCTTCGGCAGCCGTGGACGCGGCCAGCGGCTGCAGATGGAGGCCCTGACGGCCGCCACCCTGGCCCAGGCCCGCCCGGTAATGCCGCCGCCTTTCAGCGGTGCCCTGGCGCCTAGCCGCCCCGGCATGCCGCAGCCCCAGCCCTTCCGCCTGCCGGCCGGCCAGCCCATGCCGCAGAGCCCGTCCATGGCCGACCAGCTGCGCCAGCAGCAGGCCGAGCGCCTGCAGCGCCAGCAGTTCGAGAACCAGCAGCGGCAACCGCAGCCCTTCCAGCAGCAGCCGTTCCACGACGCGCAGCAAAACCGCCCGCCGCCGGGCTACGACCCGCAGCGCGGCCAGATCGAGCGCCAGCAGCGCGAGCTGCAGATGCAGCAGGAACGCCAGGTACAGATGCAGCGCGAGCAGGCGGCGCGCCAGCAGGACATGCAGATGCGCCAGCGCATGGAACAGATGCGCGCCGAGCAACAGCAGCGCCAGATGCAACAGGCCCAGCAGCAGCAAATGCAGCAGATGCAGATGCAGCGCATGGAGCAGGAGCACCAGATGCAGCTGCAGCGCCAGATGCAGATCCAGCAGCAACAGATGCAGCAACAGCAGCGGCGCGAAGGCATGCCGCACCGGGAAGGCATGGGCATGCAACGGCGCGAGGCTCCGCAGCGCCGGCCAGAGTGACGGGCACCCGCCGCACAAGGCACAACGGCGCACCCCGCAAGGGATGCGCCGTTGTCGCTGGCGGCCAGTACGAACGGTGGACTAGCTGCCGGCCACCTTCATGCGATCGATCAGGATCGAGCCCACCGTCTTGGCGCCGTAGTTGTAGCTGTCCGCGCCCACGGCCTGGATGCCCTTGAACATCTGGCCCAGGTTGCCGGCGATGGTGATCTCCTGCACCGGGAAGGCGATCTCGCCCTTTTCCACCCAGAAGCCGCTGGCGCCGCGCGAATAGTCGCCGGTGACGTAGTTCACGCCCTGCCCCATCAGCTCGATCACGAACAGGCCGGTGCCCAGCTTCTTCAGCATGGCCCGCAGGTCGTCGCCGGGCTGCGTCAGGCGCGAGGACAGCACCAGGTTGTGCGAGCCGCCGGCGTTGCCGGTGGTCTTCATGCCGAGCTTGCGCGCGGAATAGGTGCTGAGGAAGTAGCCCTCGACGCGGCCGGCGTCCACCACCTTGCGCGCATGGGTGCGCACGCCTTCGTCGTCGAACGGCGAACTGCCCTTGCCACCCTTGATGAACGGGTCTTCGTCGATGTCGATGTGGTCCGGGAACACCTGCTGGCCCAGCGAGTCGAGCAAAAAGGTGCTCTTGCGGTAAAGCGCGCCGCCGCTCACGGCCTGCGTGAAGCCGCCCAGCAGGCCGGCGGCCAGCGGCGACTCGAACAGCACCGGGCATTCGGTGGTCGGGATCTTGCGCGCACGCAGCCGCGCCAGCGCGCGCTCGGCGGCGTAGCGGCCGACGGACTCGGGGCTGGCCAGGTCGGCGGCGTTGCGCATGGAGCTGTACCAGGCGTCGCGCTGCATGTCGTCGCCGCGGCCGGCAATCGGCGCGACCGACATGCTGTGGCGCGAGCTGGCATAGCCGCCGCGGAACCCACGGGTGTGGGCACTGAAGAAATGCGACTGCTGCGCGGACACGCCCGCGCCTTCGCTGTTGGTGATGCGGCGGTCGGTCGACAGCGCCGCAGCCTCGCAGGCCATGGCCATGCGTGCGGCCTGCTCGCTGTCGATGGCCCAGGGGTGGAACAGGTCGAGGTCCGGCTGCTCGGTGACGATGTCCTCGGCGTCCGGCAGGCCGGCCACCGGGTCTTCGGCGGTGAAGCGCGCGATGTCGTAGGCCGCCTGCACGGTCTGCTGGATGGCGGCCTTGGAGAAGTCCGAGGTGCTGGCATTGCCGCGGCGCTGGCCGAGGTAGACCGTCACGCCCAGCGACTTGTCGCGATTGCGCTCGACGGTCTCGAGTTCGCCCTTGCGCACGCTGACGCTCAGGCCGCACCCCTCGGAGGCCTCGGCGCCGACGTCGGTGGCACCGAGCTTCTTGGCATGGGAAAGCGCCGCGTCGACAATCTCTTCGAAAAACGCGCGGCTGTAGCTGAAGCCGCTGGCGGCTTCGGTCGGGGATGGGGTCTTCATGGCGAGGGCTATGATACTTGCCGCCCTCCCCTCGCACTTTTCTTGCCCCGGCCGCCCCCACACGGCCGCATTCAGTTCCCACCATGTCACGCAAATTCAAGAAAGGCTACTTCGTCCGCGGCCAGTTCGTAGCCGAGGGTAGCGAGCTCGATCTCGAGCTCAAACGCGAGCTCAAGGGCATCGACGAAGTCCGCACCGCCAGCCGCACCGACCTCAAGAAGGAAAGCGACGAACTGCAGGAACTGGGCGAAGCCCTGCTGACCCTGCGCGCCGACCTGCTGGCGCGGCTGGACCTGCCCGAGAAGCTGGCCGACGCCGTGGACGACGCCAAGCGCATCACCAACTTCGAAGGCAAGCGCCGCCAGATGCAGTTCATCGGCAAGCTCATGCGCAAGCTTGATGAAGCCACGCGCGAAGCCGCACGCGAGGCGCTGAACGAGCAGCGCAGCGGCTCGGCGCGCGACACGCTGACGCTGCACGAAGCCGAGCAAACCCGCGCCGCCCTGATCGCCGACGACGAGGCCGTGCAGCGCTGGATCGCACGCTTCCCCGGTACCGACACGCAGCAGCTGCGCGCCCTGGTGCGCCAGGCCCGCAAGGACGCCGTGCCCGAGAAGCCCGGCCTGGCGCCGCGCCATGGCCGCGCCTACCGCGAGATCTTCCAGCTGGTACGCACGCAGTTGGGCGGCGAAGACGCCCCCAGCGACAACGACGCACCCGAAGAACACGGCGATGACTGATGCCGCGCCCGAGCCGGTACGCATCGGCATCGTCTCGATCAGCGACCGCGCCAGCAGCGGCGTCTACCAGGACCAGGGCCTGCCAGCACTGCAGGACTGGCTGGGCCGCGCACTCAAGAACCCGATCACTTTCGAGCCCCGGCTGATCCCGGACGAGCAGGCCACCATCAGCGCCACGCTGATCGAACTGGTGGACGCCGGCTGCGCGCTGGTGCTGACCACCGGTGGCACCGGTCCGGCGCCACGCGACGTCACGCCCGAGGCCACGCTGGCGGTGGCCGACCGCGAGCTACCCGGCTTTGGCGAGCAGATGCGCCAGATCAGCCTGCGCTTCGTGCCCACCGCCATCCTGTCGCGCCAGGTGGGCGTGGTGCGCGGCCAGAGCCTGATCCTGAACCTGCCGGGCCAGCCCAAGGCGATTGCCGAGACGCTGGAAGGCCTGAAGCACCCCGATGGCAGCCAGGCCGTGCCCGGCATTTTTGCCGCCGTGCCCTACTGCATCGACCTGATCGGCGGGCCGTACCTGGAAACGCAGGATGCGGTGTGCAAGGCCTTCAGGCCCAAGTCGGCGCAACGCGTTCATCCTAAAAATTGATAGCTGCCAGCCCAGGCAAAACCTGCATTTCAGCGATAAAACCACCTGAAACGCAGGCTACGCGCCGGCATTAAGCTATCAGATCAAAAGCAAACGCTATTTGCCCACCAGGTCATTGAGCTTGGCCGCGGCAAAGCTTTCTTCCAGCGCCGCGTCCTGCGGCACGCAGTCGCCGCCGCGGCGGCCTTGCGACAGGGCCTCGATGGCCTGCCACAGCAGCGCGATCTGGTGCTCCTGCGAGGCGGCGTTGTCGATCAGGCCCTTCATGGCCTGGCTGACCGGGTCGTCTTCCTGGGTGACGCCATAGGCCGAGAACTTGCGCTCCGGCGTGGCGTCGGCGCTGGCGCCATTCCTCGACGGGATGATGCGCGCCGGGATGCCCACCGCCGTGGCGCCTGCCGGCACCGGCTTGATGACCACGGCATTGCTGCCGATCTTGGCGCCGTCGCCCACGGTGAAGCCGCCCAGCACCTTGGCGCCGGCGCTCACGACCACGTCGCGCCCCAGCGTGGGATGGCGCTTGGCGCCCTTGTAGAGCGAGGTGCCGCCCAGCGTCACGCCCTGGTAGATGGTGCAGCCGTCGCCGATCTCGGCGGTCTCGCCCACCACCACGCCCATGGCATGGTCGAAGAACACGCGCTCGCCCAGCACCGCGCCGGGATGGATCTCGATGCCGGTCAGCCAGCGCGCGATGTGCGAGATGAAGCGGCCCAGCCACTTGAAGCCGCGCTGCCAGCAAGCATGCGCCAGCCGGTGCAGCACCACCGCGTGCAGGCCCGGATAACAGGTGACCACCTCCCACGCACTGCGCGCGGCAGGATCGCGGTCGAGGATGCACTGGATATCGGAACGCAGGCGGTCGAACATGACTTCTAGTTGGATCGTTATGTTTTTGCAGTCTATCGATTCGCGCCCGCCGCCGCCGACATGGCCTTGGCGACACCGCGCAGGATGTGGATTTCCTCGTCGGTCAACTGGGCGCGATGGAAAAGCTGCTGCAGCCGCGGCATGAGCTTCTTGGGCGCGGCCGGGTCGAGAAAGCCGATGTCCACCAGCGAGCGCTCCCAGTGGTCCAGCATGCCGGCCACCTGCTGCGTGTCGGCGCGGCGCGGCGCGGCCGCCGCCAGCGCCGGGGCCGGCACGGCGTCGAAGCCGCCCAGCGCCAGCCGCCACTCATAGGCGATCACCTGGATCGCGGCCCCCAGGTTGAGCGAGCCGAACTGCGGGTTGGTGGGAATGCGCAGCGCGACGTGGCAGCGGTAGACGTCCTCGTTCTGCATGCCGAAGCGCTCGGAGCCGAACAGGAAGGCGACACCCGCCTCGCCCGCGGCGGCGGCGCCGGCGGCAAAGGCCGGCAGGTGCTCGCGCGGCGTGCTGGTGGGCGGGCCGAAGTCGCGCGGGACCATGGCCGTGGCGCAGAGGTGGGTCATGCCCTCGATCGCCTCGTCCAGCGTGCCGACGATGCGCGCCTTGTCCAGCACGTCGAGGGCGCCGCTGGAGCGCTGGATGGTTTCCTCGCGCCGCAGCACGTTGTCCCAGCGCGGCGCCACCAGCACCAGGTCATCGAAGCCCATGGTCTTCATGGCACGGGCGGCGGCGCCCACATTGCCGGCGTGGCTGGTCTGAATCAGGATGAAACGGGTGCGCATAGGAACCGCGCCGCAGGCCGGCGGGTAAAATCCGCGTATTGTCGCCGCCCGCATCGCCGGGTGGCCCCGCGCCTCACGGCCGCCGCACCGCTCCTGCCTCACAACCGATATGTCGACCAACCTGCATCCCATGCTCAACGTGGCCATCAAGGCCGCACGCGCCGCCGGCGCCATCATCAACCGCGCCGCGCTCGATATCGAGTCGGTGCGGATCTCGCAGAAGCAGGTGAACGACTTCGTGACCGAGGTGGACCACGCCAGCGAGCAGGCCGTCATCGAGACGCTGCTCACCGCCTATCCCGGCCACGGCATCCTGGCCGAGGAATCGGGCAACCAGCACGGCGCACGGGACTCCGAATTCGTCTGGATCATCGATCCGCTGGACGGCACCACCAACTTCATCCACGGCTTCCCGGTCTACTGCGTGAGCATTGCGCTGGCCGTGCGCGGCAAGATCGAGCAGGCAGTGGTCTACGACCCCACCCGCAACGACCTGTTCACTGCCACCAAGGGCCGCGGCGCCTACATGAACGAGCGCCGCATCCGCGTCTCCAAGCGCACCCGGCTGCAGGAGTCGCTGGTGTCCACCGGCTTCCCTTTCCGCCCTGGCGACAACCTGCAGCAGTACCTGCAGGTGATGGGCGAAGTCATGCAGCGCACCGCCGGCCTGCGCCGCCCGGGCGCCGCCGCGCTCGACCTGGCCTACGTGGCCGCGGGCTTCACCGAAGGTTTCTTCGAGACCGGGCTGTCGCCCTGGGACGTGGCCGCGGGCTCGCTGCTGGTGACCGAGGCCGGCGGCCTGGTCGGCAACTTCACGGGCGAGGCCGATTTCCTGGAGCAGCGCGAATGCCTGGCGGCCAACCCGCGCATCTACGGGCAGTTGGTGAGCCTGATCGGCAAGTACTCCAAGTTCGCGGGGGTGGAGGCCAAGCGCTCGGCCGCCTACATCCCGATCGGCGACGAGCCCGAGGAAGAGCCCGAAGCCCCGGCCGCCGACGCGGCGGAGGAAGCCCCCGCGGCACCTCCGGTGCGCAAGCTGACGCGCGTGCGCAAGACCCCCGACGCCGGCTGACGCCCACGCGCGATGCGGGTATCCACCCAGCTGCGCAAAAAAGCCTGGCGGCTGCTGTGCACGCTGCTGGGCCACCACATCACCAACGGCCTGGCGGTGGCCGTCGGGCTGATGCTGGTCACGGTCACCATCTACCTGCTGGACGACCTGTCGGCCGCGTCCGCCGCCGCCGTGGGCGCGCTGATCGCCACCCTGCCCGACCTGCCCGCGCAGAAGCGGCACAAGTTCCAGCAAATGCTGCCGGTGGCCGCGCTGGGCGCGCCGCTGTACCTGGCGATGCAGCTCGCACACGTGAGCGCGCTGCAGCAGGGCGCGGTGCTGGTCTGCGGCACCTTCGTCGCCTTCATGGGCACGGCCTGGGGCAAGCGCGGCGGCCCGCTCAGCGCGGGGCTGATGTTCTCGATGCTGTTCTCCATGGCCTCGCCCGCCGCGGGCTTCCTGGTAGCGCTGGAGCGCGCCGGCTGGTTCCTGTGCGGCGCAGGGCTCTACATGGTCTACGCCGTCGCGGCCAACGGCCTGCTCAATGCGCGCTACCGGGTGCAATTGCTGGCCGCCACCCTGCTGGAATTTGCCGAGGCGCTGCGCAGCCAGTCGCGCCGCTTCTCGCCCTATGCCGAGGGCGAGGTCTTCACCGGCGACATGCTGCGCCGCCAGGCCGCGCTGGCCGACACGCTGCAGGCCGCGCGCGACGTGGTGCTGGAGTCTCCCCGTACGCCGGCGCGCCAGAGGCTCGCGGCCATGCTGCTGACCCTGCTCGAGGCCCGCGACCAGCTGGTGGCCTGCGAGCTCGACATGCAGACCCTCTCCAGCGGCGACCTGGCCGCGCTGCCGCCACTGGCCGATGCGCTGTCGGCGGCGGCACGCCAGATCGACGTGCTGGCCACGGCCTTGCTGCTGGGCCGCCCCGCGGCCGACGCGCAGGCCCTGCGCATCGCGCTGGGACGGCTGTACCCCGCTGACGCGCAGGCGCCGGCCACCGATGAGGAGGCGCCGCCCGCCCCGCCCCTGTCGGCCAGCGTGCGCGACGCCGCGCTGCGCGTGGCGGCCATCGGCGACGAGGTCGAGCACCTGTTCGGCCTGGCACGCGGCGACCAGTCGCCGGAACTGGCCACGGTGCGCGAGAACTGGCAGCTCTTCATCAGCCCCACCGCCTGGTCCTGGACGCCGCTGAAGTCCGAGCGCGGCTGGTACGGCCCCACGCTGCGCCAGGCGCTGCGCGCGGCCGCCGCCATCGGCACCGGCTTTGCCATCGCGCTGCACCTGCCCTGGGGCACGCACAAGTACTGGGTGCTGGTCACCATCACCGTGGTCATGCGCGCCAACCTGGCGCAGACGCTGCAGCGGCGCAATGCGCGCATCGCCGGCACGCTGCTGGGGTGCCTGGTGGTGATGGCGATCCTGTCCACCCATCCACAGCCGATCGCCATCCTGGGCTGCGTGGCCATCGGTGCGGCGATCGGGCATGCGTTCGTGGTCCGGCGCTACCTCATCACCGCCACCGCAGCCACCACCCAGGGCCTGCTGCAGGCGCACCTGCTGACCACCGGCGCACATCCGACCTTCGCCATTGCCGAGCGCATCGGCGACACCCTGATCGGCGCCGTCATCGCCTGGCTGTTCAGCTACGTGCTGCCGGTGTGGGAGCGCCACCAGGTGCCGCGCCTGGTGCAGCGGGTGCTGCGGGCGCAGGCCCGCCACGCGCGGCTGGCGCTCACGGTCGGTGCCGAGCGCACCCCCGACATCGACTGGCGGCTGGGGCGGCGCGAGGCCTACGACAGCCTCTCCGCGCTGGGCCAGGCCGCCACGCGCACCCTGTCCGAGCCGGCCTCGGTCCAGCTGCCGCTGGAACCGCTGGAAACACTGCAGGCGCAAAGCTACCGCATGCTGGCGCAACTGACTGCCGTCAAGTCCACCCTGCAGCTGCGCCGCGGCCAATTGCAGATGGAACTGGTGGCGCCAGCGCTGGCTCAGACGGCCACGGCCATCGAAGAGGCGCTGAACGCGCCGGCGGCCGGCAGCCTGCTGGCGCAGCCCGAAGCCCCCGAGCCGCAGGCCAACGCGTCCATGCGCCCGCCCGACCCGCTGGCCGACGACCTCACGCCCTGGCTGCTGGGCCGGCTGGCGCTGGCCCGGGCCACGGCGCTGCGCCTGCGCCGCGCGGCCGACCGCGCGCTCGGCTGAGCGCGCTTTCTCCCTCCCGGGGCCACGCCCCGCATACCTCCCAGGAAAGGTGAACGGATGCTCGATTTGTCGCAATTCTCCCCATGGGTCGCCACCGCCATTGCCGCCGTGCTGGCCATCATCGCCGCACTGGTGGCCTACCGCATCGGCGCATTGGTGCTGCTGCGTGCCACCCAGCCTGCACCCGTTCTGCATGCCACCCTGCGCGCCTGCCAGCGCGCCGCGCGGCTGGTGCTGCCGCTGCTGGCACTGCAGCTGGTGTGGCAGGCCGCGGCGAACGACATGCGCTTCATCGAGAGCGTGCGGCATCTCAACGGGCTGCTGCTGATCGCGGCCATCACCTGGCTGGGCATCAGCGCCATCAACGGGCTGGCGACAGGCGTCATCGCCCGGCACCCCTACGACGTGGACGACAACCTGCAGGCGCGCCGCATCATGACGCAGGCGCGCGTGCTGGCCCGCACCGCCACCCTGGTCGCGCTGATCGCCGGGCTGGCGATGATGCTGATGACCTTCCCCGGCGCGCGCCAGGTGGGCGCGAGCCTGCTGGCCTCGGCCGGCGTGGTCGGTATCGTGGCCGGTATCGCCGCGCGGCCGGTGTTCAGCAACCTGATCGCCGGCCTGCAGATCGCGCTGGCACAGCCGATCCGCCTGGACGACGTGCTGATCGTGCAGGGCGAATGGGGCCGGGTCGAGGAAATCACCGGCACCTACGTGGTGCTCAAGATCTGGGACGACCGGCGCCTGATCATCCCGCTGCAGTGGTTCATCGAGAACCCGTTCCAGAACTGGACGCGTACCGGCTCGCAGCTGCTGGGCTCGGTGTTCTTCAGCGTCGACTTCGCCATGCCGATCGCGCCGTTGCGCGCCGAGCTGGAGCGCCTGGTGCCGACCCTGCCGGAATGGGACGGCCGCTTCTTCAACCTGCAGGTCACCGACACCACTGAGCGCACCATGCAGCTGCGCGTGCTGGTCACGGCGCAGTCCTCGGGCAAGGCCTTCGACCTGCGCTGCAGGGTGCGCGAGGCCATGATCGACTTCATGCAGCGCGAGTACCCGCAGCACCTGCCCACGCTGCGCATGCTGGGAGGCCAGACGCTGGCAGATGGCCCTGGCAGTGCGGCAGAAGCCGGCTTGCAACGCGCCTGAAACCTCAGACCCGTTGCGGCCCCTGGCCGCTCAAGTACGCGACAGCAGTCCGCTTGCCTGAAGAGCCGCCTCGACCGCGCCCAGCTCACGCGCCAGCAGCGCCTGGCCCTTGGCTGCAAACGCGCGGTGCGCCGCCAGGTCCGCCCAGCGGCTGGTGGCGGCTTCTGCGGGAGTGATCCACACGAAGCGGATGCGGCCCTGCGCCAGGTCGGCCAGGCGCTGCTCGCGCGCCGGGTCGGCCTTGTCCCAGGCGCAGCCGATGAGGGTGCGCGGGCCACGGCGCTCGCGGGCTTCCAGCTCGGCAAAAAAAGGCAGCTTGGAAGACACCCAGGCGAGCAGGCCGGCAGTCACCGCAGCCTCCAGAGGCGATGGAGCCGCCACGCGGCCCTTGTCGAACTCGCGCAGGGCCCCCACGCGGTAGTGCACCGCCTGGCTGGGTCCGACAGTGCCGGTCTCGAGGATGGCGGGCCCGTTGGAGCGGGAGCCATCGGCGCGCCGGGCCTTGCGCAGGTCGGCAAGCTGGGCCGGCAGCATGCACAGGTACAGCGCGGCATGCTCGGCCGACAGGGCCATGCCGTCGGGCAGCGCTCCCTGCTCCGGCGGGTGGTTGAATGGGGATTCGATCGGCGCGGGCGCCGTCTTCTGTGATTTGCCGCGATCGGCCATGGCCGTTACTCCTCGTCGCGGGTCATCCGGACCGCCGGATTCTATCGGCCGGGTGCTTTCGTCCAGGCCAGATAATTGGGCGTGGCCACCCCTGGCCCATCAGACAGAGCGATTGATGTCGACAGACCAAGAGCGCAAACCGTTGAAATCATTGGGCGAATCGCCAGTGCCACCAAAAGAATCCATGGATACCTCCGCCCACACTCCCATGATGCAGCAGTACCTGCGTCTGAAGGCGGACTTCCCCACCACCCTGCTGTTCTACCGCATGGGCGACTTCTACGAGCTGTTCTGGGAAGACGCCGAGAAGGCGGCGCGGCTGCTGGACATCACCCTCACGCGGCGCGGCCAATCGGCCGGGCAGCCGGTGGTGATGGCGGGCGTGCCCTTCCATGCCATGGAGAACTACCTGGCCAAGCTGATCCGCCTGGGCGAATCGGTGGCCATCTGCGAGCAGGTGGGCGAGGTCGGCGCCAGCAAGGGCCCGGTCGAGCGCAAGGTGGTGCGCGTGGTCACGCCCGGCACGCTGACCGATGCCGAGCTGCTGCAGGACAAGGCCGAATCCGTGCTGCTGGCGGTGCACCACGGCCTGCGCAATGTGGTGGGCCTGGCCTGGCTGTCGGTGACGCAGGGCGAGATGCAGCTGGCCGAATGCCCTCCCGATGCGCTGGAGAGCTGGATCGCCCGCATTGCGCCGAGCGAGGTGCTCTACAACGCCGATGCCGCCAGCGCCTTTGCCCAACAGCTGCAGGCGCTGCGCCGCAACACACCCTTTGCGCTGACGGCGCGTCCCGAATGGCAGTTCGACGCCAAGCTGGGCCAGACCAAGCTGCAGGAGCAGTTGGGCACCCACAGCCTGGCGGCCTGGAGCGCCGAGCAGCTGGCGCAGGCGCATGCCGCGGCCGCCGTGCTGCTGACCTTTGCCGAGCACACGCAGGGCCGCGCGCTGTCGCACGTGAAGACGCTGCGCGTACAGCGCGACGACGAACTGATCGACCTGCCCACCCTCACCCGCCGCAACCTGGAACTGGTGAAGACGCTGCGCGGCGAGGACGCGCCCACGCTGTTCTCGCTGCTCGACACCTGCATGACCGCCATGGGCAGCCGCGCGCTGCGCAACTGGCTGCTGGAGCCGCAACGCGAGCGGCGCCAGGCGCAGCAGCGGCTCGACGCCATCGCGGCCCTGCGCGGCACACAGGGCGAAGGCCCGTTCGGACGGTTGCGCGAACAGCTCAAGGGCACCAGCGACGTGGAGCGCATCAGCGCCCGCACCGCGCTGCGCCAGGTGCGCCCGCGCGAGCTGGTGGCGCTGGCGCAGTCGCTACAAAAAACAGAGCGACTGGCCGACGTTCTGCCTGGGCAAGCGGCACTTTTCGCTCAGATTTCCGACGCGCTGCGGCCGCCGGCGGAGGTGGTGGCACTGCTGCAGAGCGCCCTGCTGCCCGAGCCGGCGGCACTGGTGCGCGACGGCGGCGTGATCGGCCCCGGCTTTGACGCCGAGCTGGACGAGCTGCGCGCCATCCAGGACAACTGCGACGGCTTCCTGCTGGAGCTGGAGACGCGCGAGAAGGCACGCACCGGCATCGCCAACCTGCGGGTGCAGTTCAACCGGGTGCACGGCTTCTACATCGAGGTCACCGGCAGCCATCTCGACAAGGTGCCGGACGACTACCGCCGCCGCCAGACGCTGAAGAATGCCGAGCGCTTCATCACGCCCGAACTGAAGGCCTTCGAGGACAAGGCGCTGTCGGCACAGGAGCGCGCGCTGGCGCGCGAGAAGTGGCTGTACGAACAGGTGCTGGACGCGCTGCAGCCGCACGTGGCGGCGCTCAGCCGCCTGGCCAAGGCGGTGGCCACGGTGGACGCGCTGTGCGCGCTGGCCGAGCGCTCGCTTACGCTGCATTGGTGCCGGCCGGTGTTCGCCAAGGAGCCCTGCATCGAGATCGAGGCCGGCCGCCACCCGGTGGTGGAGGCGCGTCTGGCCGAGGGCTACGGCGGCCCCGGTGCGGGCAGCGGCTTCATCGCCAACGACACGCGGCTGGGCCCGCGCCAGCGCATGCAGATGATCACCGGCCCCAACATGGGCGGTAAGTCGACCTACATGCGGCAGATCGCGGTGATCGTGCTGCTGGCCTCCATCGGCAGCTATGTGCCGGCCAGCGCCTGCCGGCTCGGGCCTATCGACGCCATCCACACCCGCATCGGCGCGGCCGATGACCTGGCCAATGCGCAATCCACCTTCATGCTGGAGATGACCGAGGCCGCGCAGATCCTGCACACGGCCACGCCGCACAGCCTGGTGCTGATGGACGAGATCGGCCGCGGTACCAGCACCTTCGACGGGCTGGCGCTGGCCTCCGGCATCGCCGCGCACCTGCACGACAAGGCGCAGTGCTTCACGCTGTTCGCCACCCACTACTTCGAGCTGACCGAGTTCCCGGCCAAGCACCATGCGGCGGTCAACGTGCACGTGAGCGCGACCGAGTCCGGCGCCGACATCGTGTTCCTGCACGAGATCCAGCCAGGCCCCGCCAGCCGCAGCTACGGCATCCAGGTGGCGCGCCTGGCCGGCATGCCGGCGGTGGTGGTGCAGCACGCGCGCCACGCCCTGGCCGCGCTGGAGGAAAAAGCCAGCGCCCACCAGGCCCAGGTCGACCTGTTTGCGCCGCCGCCAGAGAGCATCGCGGCCGGCCCGAGCCTGGTGGAGACGCGGCTGGCCGACATCGACCCTGATGCGCTCACCCCGCGCGAGGCGCTGGACGCGCTCTATGCGCTCAAGAAGCTGGCGCTGCGGGACCGATGACACGCCCCCGCGGCTGCGGCTGATCCGGGCCGCCATGCACCGCGACGGTGCCTGCGCCAGAGCGGCGGCCTGACCGTAAAATCACGGGCGTACCGACAGCGCGTCGCCGCCCGCGATCCGCTTCGAGCGGTACCGCCCTTTCCGGCAGCCGGCCTTGCGCGACGCACGCAGGAGCGGCCTGCCGTTCCTCCGGAGCCCCCATGACCTACTGCGTCGCCATCAAGCTCAACGCCGGCCTCGTCTTCCTGTCCGATTCGCGCACCAACGCCGGCCTGGACCAGATCAGCACCTTCCGCAAGATGATCGTCTACGAGAAGCCCGGCGACCGCTGCATGGTGCTGCTGTCCGCCGGCAACCTGAGCATCTCGCAGTCGGTGCGCGAGATCCTGCAGGTCGAGCAGTTGAAGGAGTCCGAGGACAGCGAGCCGATCACCATCTGGAACGCCAAGAGCATGTTCGACGCTGCACGCGTGCTCGGCCAGGCCGTGCGCCATGTCTACGAGCGCGACGGCGAGGCGCTGCAGCACGCCGGCGTGGACTTCAACGTATCGCTGATCCTGGGCGGCCAGATCCGCGGCGAGGGCATGCGCCTGTTCCAGGTCTATTCGGCCGGCAACTTCATCGAGGCCACGCCTGAGACCCAGTACTTCCAGATCGGCGAGTCCAAGTACGGCAAGCCGGTGCTGGACCGGGTCATCACGCCGGCCACGCCGCTGGACGAAGCCGCGAAGTGCGCGCTGGTGTCCATGGATTCGACGCTCAAGTCCAACCTCTCGGTCGGCCTGCCGCTGGACCTGGTGGTGTACGAGGCCAATGCGCTGCGCACCGACAAGATCATCGCCATCGACGGCGACAACCCCTACTACCGCATGCTGCACAACAGCTGGGGGCAAAAACTGCGCGAGGTGTTCGACAGCCTCGAGGACCCGGTATGGGACGACGCCCACACCGACACCCCGCTCAAGGTGCCCGACGGCCGCATCAAGCCGCTGAAGAAGCTGACCAATCCGCACGAGAAGCTGATCTAGTCACCCGTGGCGCTGATCGTCTTCTCGCACGCCAACAGCTTCCCGGCCAGCACCTACGGGGTGCTGTTCCGCAGCCTGCGCTCGCGCGGCTTCCAGGTGCGGGCCCTGGAGAAGTTCGGCCACGACCCGTCCTACCCCGTCACCAGCAACTGGCCGCAGCTGGTGCGCCAGCTCAACGACTTCGCCGAGGACGCCGTGCGTGGCCACGAAGGCCCGCTCTACTATGTCGGCCACTCGCTGGGCGGCTTCCTGAGCCTCATGACCGCCTGCCGGCACCCGCAGCCCGCGGGGCGGCCCATCGATGGCGTGCTGCTGCTCGACTCGCCGGTGGTGAGCGGCTGGCGCGCGGCCGCGCTGCAGCTGGTCAAGCGCACCGGCGCCGTCGGCGCGCTGGGACCGGGTTCGGTCAGCCGCAGGCGCCGCCAGCACTGGGCCAGCCGCGCGGAGGCACGGGCGCATTTCGCCAGCAAGCCCCTGTTCGCAGCCTGGGACCCCGCGGTGCTGGACGACTACCTGGCACAGGGCCTGCGCGACACCGAGGACGGCGGCTGCACGCTGGCCTTCGACCGTGCCGTGGAAACCGCCATCTACAACACCCTGCCGCACAACCTGGACCGGCTGCTGCGCCGCCATCCACCGCCCTGCCCGGTGGCCTTCATCGGCGGCACGCGCTCGGCAGAGCTGCGCCAGGTCGGGCTCGCCATGACGCAGCGGGTGACCCAGGGCCGCATCACCATGCTCGAGGGCAGCCACCTGTTCCCGATGGAAAAGCCGCTGGAGACGGCCGCCGCCGTGGAGGCGGCCCTGCGGCAGCTCTGAGGCCTACGCCGTGCAGGCGCGGTTGCGCCCTGCGGCCTTGGCCTGGTAGAGCGCCTCGTCGGCCAGGCGCAGCAGGTCGGCGGCCTCTGCGCGGCCATCGTGGCTGCTGGCGGCGCCGATGCTCACCGTCACCGTGCCGGCCACCGGGTGCTGCCGGGCGCCGACGATGGCCACCAGTTCGCGGGCGGTCAGCAGCGCCTGCTGCGCATCGGTCTCGGGCAGCAGCACCACGAACTCCTCGCCGCCGAAGCGGGCCGCCACGTCGGTAGCCCGCAGGCGCTCCCGCAGCACGCCGCCCAGCATGCGCAGCACCTCGTCGCCCACCGGGTGGCCGTGCACGTCGTTGATGCGCTTGAAGTGGTCGGCGTCCACCATCAGCACGCTGAGCGGCCGCTGGTGGCGGCGCGCGTCGGCCAGGATGCGCTGCAGCATGGCGTCGAAGGCGCGCCGGTTGGCCAGGCCGGTGAGGGCATCGGTCTGCGCCTGGCGCGCCAGCTCTGCGTTGGCCGCCTGCAGCTCCAGCGTGCGCGCACGCACCTGGGCCTCCAGGTCCTCGCGCGCGGCCACCAGGCGCTGCGTCATGCCGCCCAGGGCCACGGCCAGGGTCTTGAGCTCGGCACTGCTGGCCTCCTGCGGAATCCGGGCGCCGGCCACGCCGGCCTCCACGTCGCGCGCGGCGCGTGCCATGCGCCGCACGTCGGCGCCGAAGCGGTGTGCCGCCACGCCGGCCAGCAGCGAACCGATCAGCGCCGTGGCCAGGCCGATGAGCAGCGCGGTGCGGGTCGCCTCCCGCACCGCGGCAAATGCCCGGGCGGCGGGCTCGCGCGCCACAATGGTCCAGCCGAGGTTGCTGGACGGGTCCAGCGCGGCGAGCGGCACCGCGGCCGTCAGGAAATCGTCGCCATCGTGCCACGATGCGATGGACGCAAGCCCATCTCCCGCAGGCAGCACTGGCAGGCGCACATGGGCGTCCGCCAGCCGCTGGCTCTGGCCGCGGGGCGCGTAAATCACGTCGCCCTGGCGGTCGAAGATGAAGATCTCCATGTCCGCCGCCCGCGCCTCGGCCGGCAGCACCGTCTTGAGGATGTCGGCCGCCCATTCCCAGCTGGCGTGGATGCCCAGCACCCCCACCGTGCGGCCATCCTGGCGGATCGGGGCTGCGTAGTCGAGAAAGCGCAGCGGCTCGCCGCTGGCCGCCGCCGGCAGGAGCGACTCCAGCAGCTTGGCCGGATGCACGTCGCCGACGAACAGCCCGTCACGTCCGCGCTGGAACCAGGGCCGCTCGGCCACGCTGCGCCCCATCAGCAGATCGCCCGTGGCCGCCTGCACCTGGCCGGAGACGTCCGCCACGCCCACCCACATGTTCGCGGGCTGGGTGGCATGCAGGATGTCGAGCGCCTGGCGCACCCGCGCAGAGCCCAGGCCGTCAACCCACAGCGATGCGCGCTGCGTCAGCGTGTCCACCGACCGGGCGTTGGCATGCAGGCCGGACGCCAGCACATGGGAAGCATTGGAGGCCACGAAACTCAGCGAGCGGCCAGCATCGGCGCGCACGCGCTTCGTCAGCATCTCGCCCAGGCCCCAGGTGAGGGCTACGGAGGCCAGGACCACCAGGGCACCAAACACCAGCGTGAGCTGGACCTTCAGACTGGGGGGATGTGCCGCGCGGGTGTATGCCATAGGTGCGGCCTATTCTAGGAGCCGCCATGCGAGCGGCCGGCTGCGCAGGTTTTGTCGGCGAGAATCACGCCCCTTTGCCCTGTCCCATGCCCCGCACCATGACGCCTGCCCGCCGCCACGCCACTGCCCCCGACCAGCCGGAAGACACGGAAGACGCGGCCGTGGAGGTGCTGCAGGAGCCCACGCTCTGGCGCCAGAACGGCTGGACTGCGCGCGTCATCAAGAACGAGGAGGACGACGGCTGTTCTGATGGGCTCCTTGTGTGAGTAAGAACATCCTTGAATATCAAGCACATGGTATTCTTGGATTGTCTCTCTGAGACGAGTAGCGGATGGGGGTCCGGGGGAAGGTGAGGACGGCTTGCGGGTTGTGGATAACTTGATGCTTGAGCAATTGAGGGCGATGGACCTGGGTGAGTTCCTCGCCGTCATCGCCGACCATGCAAAGGTGGACCCAGACTTTCGACCGTCCAAGGACCCTCGCACCAAGCGGTGGCATGCGTCAGTCGATGGGCGCGACTTCAGCCTCATCATCACGGGCACGAAGTTCCTCGACGACATAACAGGTGCGCATGGTGGCGGTGCAATTGACTTGGCCATGTACCTGTGGGGCAGTCCCTTCAAAGCCACGGTCAAACGGATTAAGGCCCTGAGCCTCCCGCAATGAGGCTTGCCTTCGCCACCTCAAGCTTCGTCTATGCCGGTCTTCCACGGCCCGGCTTGCCTATCATTTTGGGCGACGACATGTACCCGCTCCAGCCGGCGCAGGACTTCATCGTTCACAAGCTGCTGGGCCAAGGTAAGAGCCTAAGCCCCCTGACGTGGGAGGACTATGGGCGCCGTCTTTGGGACTACTTCGCCTTCCTGAATGCAAACGGAATTGCCTGGGACGACCCCGCAACGGAGACCGGGAAAGGTCCCGTTGCTCGCTACAAGGCCTGGTCGCTTACTGAGGCGGGAGTCTCTGCCAAGACCCTGAACGGCAGGCTCCGGCTGGTGGCGAAGTTCTATGAATGGGCCGTAAAGCAGGGACTCATTGCGACCGTCCCGTATGGCTACGAGGAACGCCGCGTTGGTGCGCGAGACCATTTCCTGAAGCATGCCGAGGCCCGCGACGCAACGGCAGAGCGTGCGGACATCTTTGTACGAGAGTGGGCGGCAATGCCCGAATTCCTTGCCAAGGAGCAGGTACAGGCCTGCCTGCGTTCTGTCGCCATGCGAAAGGATTCCCGGCGGCTGCTCTTCAACTTGATGTGGCGCGTGGGGCTTCGCTCTTGCGAAGCACGTACTTTCCCACTGAGTTACGTGTTCGACCCGACCAAGCGCAAGGACTGCCGGCCAGGCCGCATGATTCGCATTCGGCTAGACCCAGCTGACATGTCCATCAAGTTCGGCAAGCCACGGGAGGTAGACGTCCCCTTCTCGCTCATGGGGGCGATGTACACCTACACGCTGTATGAGAGGAATCGCCAGGCCAGTGCCTCGACGCAAGAGCACTCTGCGCTCGTCTTGAACGAATACGGCCGGCCATACAGCAAGGATGCTGTCGGGGACTTATTCCGTGCGTTGTCTGCGCAGGTGGGCTTCCGAGCAACAGCGTTGATGCTGCGCCACAGCTATGCGGTGCACACGCTCGCTCGGCTGCGAAAGGAGCCGAGCTTCGAGGGCGAGCCATTACTGTACGTCCGAGACCGATTGGGACATTCAGACGTTCAGACAACGGCAATCTACCTCAGCCAAATCAACCAGTTGGCATCGCAACTCGTGCTGGCCATCGAGGATGAATTTGACCGGATGTTTGAGATGCCTGTTGCTCAGTAGCCAATCCGCAGAATGCCAAAGAAGAAGAACTACGTCTCGACGACTTCCCACGAATCCCTGTCTCCAGCGCCAGATACGACGGGCGTGGGCGTGGTCGTAGCCGCACCGACATCCAGCGCCGACCGTTCTGCAGATATTGACATTGAAGCCGTCGTCGGTCCCGACCGACGAAATGGGGGAGACAAGCGGAAGCTTCTGTTCTCCCATTGGCTGGGTCGCGGGATTGACGAGTGGGTCTGGGCTGCGGTCGATGCACTCACCGCAGAACTGGAAGCGGGGCAGCGCGAAATTGAGACTATCGCGGCGTATGCCGACGGGTTGAAGAAGCTGTTTCAGTTCTTCACCGATGGCCGGGAGCACCCCCGGGTCGTGCGACCAACTGACCTTCGCGCGCTTCATCTCACTCAGTTTGTGGGCTGGCTCGAGAGCCGAGCGATAGCGGACGGTCGGGAGACCTTGCAGAGAACCCCGTACAAGAACGCCAAGTCAGGCCTGCAATGCCTCCACCGTCGCGTTCCAATTGCTGCCGACATCAAGAGCGTCTTTCCCGCAAATCCCTTCTCAGGCGCTTCCGCCAAAGCGCGAGTGGCGCTGCCGTTGAGCGACAGCGAACAGCAGCGATTGGCCGATGCCCTGAAAGCGGACCTCGCCGGACTTCATCATGGCCGGTTGACCTTGCCAACCTCACAGGCCGCGACTGTGCACTACCTCGTTGTGGCGATGCGCGTCGGAGGCAACACAACGCCGTTGCTGCAGGTTGGGCGGGACGCTCTTCGTCCCGGCCTACTTCCCGGAACGATGATTCTGGACATCAACAAGCACAGGGCTCACAAGACCATCAACCGGGCTGTCAAGGCCGAGAAGGCCGCGTCTGTCGAGAACGAAACAGAGGTCATCCCCATGGACGCCGTGGCCGTCCTCCGCCGGATGATAGCCATCAGCGCTCCGCTGGTGGAGGTGGCCAAACCAAGCCTGAAGGGCTTCGTGTGGTTGTATCGGTCAGAACGGCGGGGCGAAGCTCATCATGGGCTTATCAGCAAGTTGACCATCTCCAGCCTGCATCGAAACATCAAACTGCTTGTCCAACGTCACGGTCTGCAGTCCGACGATGGCTCCCCCTTGCAGCTGACCACTCAGCGCCTACGAGCGTCTCTGAGCCACCGCGCCTGGCGGCTGTCTGACGGCGACCCTTTTTCCGTGGCAGGGATTCTTGGCAACACGGCGCGTGTCGTGGGAACAAACTACCTGTCTATTACAGACGCCCTAAAGGGCGAAGCAGCCGAATTCCTCAGCGACAACCTGACCGTCATCCTTCGAGGTGAACGTACAGACGGCAAGGTCATCCCCATCGAGCGGGCGGACCCGCCCGGGCTGACAGCAACGCCGACTGCGCGCTGCGGCGATACGTTGAATGGTGAAAGGGCACCGAAGGACGGCACGAGCCACTGCCGGTCGTTCCTGCTCTGTTTGTCGTGCAAATCGTTCGTTGTCGTTGGAGAGGTCGACGACCTCTGGCGGCTCTTTAGCTTCCAGCAGTTCCTTCGGGCTGAGGACGCACACCTATCCGATGTCTATGGGAACGGTCCTGCTGACTCAACTGAGATTGACGCCTTGCGCGACCATCTAAAACGCGCGATTGAGTTTATCGACGTGTTCACAGCCGAGAAGTTTGACAAAAAGCTGCTCAGTGCCGCCAGAGCCCGTACTGCGGAACAGATTCATCCCTTCTGGGCGTTGGAACTCCGGAAAGCTGAGCGGTCCAGGACTACCAGCAATGCGGCCTCGGCAATGCCGCGCCGGGCCTAACGGGCTCAGCTTCCAACCCATCTCCATGGCAACAGTTATCGCTCACCAATCGCTATCGCCAGATGCCCCATCCGGGGCGGACAACATTCGAGAGCTGCCTGGTCGAAAGACGCGGAGAGCCTATGAACTCCTGGCTGCCCAACCGGTATCGGTAGCCGGTTTGCCCGCACAGGAGCGGAACCAGGTTGTCATAACGGCCATCGTTGATGACCACGGCCGGGAGCATGTCGTCAGCCGCTTCGGTGACTCGCAATGGGACTTGCAGAGTGAGTTCAAGGTGCGCAACAGGCCGCGTAGCCAGCAGTTCTTGAATTGGCCTCAGGATGTTTCACCGGCTTTGCTTGAAGATGCACAGGCGGCAGTTTACGCATGGTTCCGTCGAGGCAAGCCCGGCTGGAAGAAGCCAAGCGCAAGCACGCTGTTCTTGGCTGTAGCCAATGGTGCAGACATTCTGCGATTTCTGGAGAGACGTGGCGTGCTCCGGTTTGACCAAATGCGCGCCATCCATCTGCATGACTTCATGGTTGAACTGCAGGCCGGCAAGGCACCGGCTCGCTCAACAATCCGCTACCGGCTGGAGCTGATTGAGGCAATCCGGGTCTTTCGTGAGGATGTCCAGCACCCGCTGACCTTTGAGCCCTGGGGTGACGGGACGCTTGCCTCGTTCGTTGGCGACGGCGAAGACGAAGATGCCGGTTCCGGCAAAACGCCCATCATTCCTCCATCGGTCCAGGAAGCCCTCTTCGCACACGCGGAGGCAGTCCTGCGAGGCGCTCCTTCGCTATTGGACGCCCGAGATGCGGGCGAATACCTCCCGTTCTCGACGCGCCTTGCCGGAATCCGTGATGCGGTCTTGTACTTGGTTGAGGTCTCCACCGGTATGCGCAATAGTGAGGCGGCGGGCATAAAGAACGGGGCGTGGCGAACCGAGGTACGGAATGGCGTGACGTTCCATTGGATTACTACCACTGAACACAAGACAGGCAAGGGCCTCGTGGACTTTCTCGCGCCGCCTGAAGCAATTGAAGCGCTCAAGGTCCTTCAACGATGGGCTGAGCCGTACCAAGCGCGCCTTCGGGCTGAAGCCGCATACCTTGAAGCCTCGTTGCGCGACTTGCCGGCGCCTTCGGACCAAGGTGAGCCGGCGCTCGAAGGGCTGGCGGACCCGCGAGTCGCCCTACTACAACGTCTCGATGTTGTCCGCATTACCCAGGACAGCCTGTTCCTCGCGTTGGATGCCCGGAATGGCAGCGATGGGGGAGACAGTAATAGCAGCGTCACCGTGATTACTTTCAACGCAGCCGTGCGCGCGTTGAAGCGCCTCGCAACGCAGGCTGGAGTTGATTGGTCGCCGGCCAACCATCAGTGCCGTAGAACCTTCGCGTGGACCGTTGCCCAATCGCGGCTTGGGCGCCGAGCTTTGGTGTTCTTGAAGTGGCAGCTGAAGCACTCCAGCATGAGCATGACGCAGCTGTACGCGGCCAACCCTCGGCAGGACGACGCGCTGTATGAAGACCTCTATCAAGAAATCCTCGATTCTCGTACTGAAGTCATGTCGTCATGGTTTGACGATGATGTGCCTTTGGCCGGTGGGGCGGGGAAGAAGATTCAAGAGCTTCGGGGTATGGCCGCCACGAGTCGCAAGAGCCTCCTCACGCATGTTGCTCCGCACGTCAACATAAGAGGCAATGGCCACTCATGGTGCCTCTCGGAACAGAAGGGGTGCGGCGGAGAGGGACTCTACGATGCTGGCCGCTGCGCCGACTGCTCGGGCGCCGTCATAGATGGCAGCCACGCTGAGACGTGGCAGAACATTCACCTCCAGAACCTGGAGTTGTTGAACATCAAGGACTGCGGGCCAGGCGTCATACAACGGGCAGAGCGCGAAGTTGCCGTTTCCGAAAAGGTCCTCCTGGACCTCGGACTTGTACCAGCCACCTGAGTATCGTGACCAGCCGGTCGCTTTCGACAGCGGCTGCGCGCTATACGATGCGTTCAATCGCATCGCCAACCCATTTATGTCCTCTCTCTGCCAAGCTTGTGAACTTCGTCCTGCCACGGTGAATGAGGCTGCTGACGACCCTTCCACTCCGTACTTGGTTTGCAAGGCTTGCCACGGACGGCTTATGGCGCTCGCCCTTCGTCCACTGGAATGGTTCAACCTCGCAAAGCGGCATGGTTGGGCGCAGTTTCTTCTACACGACGACTTCTATGATGAAGATGGCACCGCGACTCAACCTGAGGAGGACGTCGAGCGACCAGAACTCTTTCCCGCCCCGACGTTGGCTACTGTGCGAGACAAGGCGGAATCGCTCCTCGACTACAGCGTCACGCGCTGGAATTTCGAGGACGAGCTCGCAGAGGTGTGGCGACAGTTGCCTGCTGATGAGGTACTGCTCGCGCTAAACCGCCGCTTTGACGCCTCGCGCAATATGGCAGTTCGCTCAGTCGTCTTGCAGGTGGCCAGCCTTGTGGGCCCGTTCGCCGAAGCGCTAGCGCGCCGCGCTTGGGACGAGTATCCCGACGGGGTTCCCTACTGGTCCCTGGTGCAAGCCGCGTCGGCCTGCCTGCCTATTGAAGAAGGTTTCGCTCGGGCAGAGGCCGCTTTGGTGGGTATGCCAGACCGAACCCGTCGCGAGAGCTTTGCGGCCCTCGCGCACTTCCAATCGCCACGCGCTCTCCAATGGATTGAGGCAAATGCAGGGGAGCCCACGATAGAGGCATGGGGCCGACTAGCCGCAGCCTCGGCATTCAGCTGGCCCAAGGCGAAGCAGTGGCTTTCCTCAGGTCGTCCGCTGAACTTGATTGCCATCGACGCGCTGCTTGCCATTGCCAATCCCCAAACGCCTCTCCTTCGAAAGGTTCGTCCTTCACTGGGCATGCCGGCTAGTGAAAGCGACATTCGGCAGGTCTTGGAGGCCACGGCAGTCGCCGACCCGGTCCCGCGCGTGCAGCAGCGCATTGGCGCGTTGTTGTCCAGACTGCCCGCGTTGACCTCAGCCGGCTCCTAAGACTTCGTTGCATGGGTCAGGTTGCCGGGGTTGGCAGCCTTAACGTGCTACGTTGGCAAGATATGCGTGTTTCGACACTGAGCCTGGAAATCAAAAGCACTATGACGACTACGGCGACCACAAAATCCGACGCTACAGCTGGTTCGACAACACGCGCAGCGCGAGGTGGAGCAAGAAACCGCGAGAAGACGAAGGAGGGGCTAGAAGCGGCCATTCTCCGTATCAAGAACAAGGGGCTGAAGCTGAGCATCAAGGCAGTTGCCGAAGAGGCTGGAGTTGACCCCTCCCTTGTTCACAACACGTACCCCGACATTGCCGAAGAGATACGGGCGATGGTGGGCAAGGCATCTCGAAAGCAGCGTGACGCGAAGCACCAGGAACTGCTCGATGCTCGAAAGCTCAATCGCGAGCTCCAAGCGCAGGTCACCACGTTGACCTCGGACTTGAATGAGCTCGCGTCTGTGAACCTAACCCTTTTGGAGCGGGTTCAAACGCTGGAGGCGGAAGTGGCCGGGAAGGTGGCTCAAATCACGCGCCCGAGGTAAGGGCCGCCACCAGCACGAGCCGAGCCCGAAAGTGTGAGTTCGCAGCGGGCTCTGCAAATCAAGCACTTAGCTGCTACTAACTGTTAGTACCAATCAGAACGCCAGGGCCGTGTCGATGACGCAGCACGGCCAGGCCGAGCCCGCGCTGGTCGGCCCCTGGACCATGGGCCGCGACAAGAAGAACCCCAAGCCGCTGGACGCCGCCGCCTTCTCGACGCTCGTCAAGACCGCCTCCGAGGTGCTGCGCCGGCACGAGCAGCAATTGCACGCCCTGCTGCACAGGCAGATCGAGGTGGAGGTGGATTCCCGGCGCATCCGCGTCACCCTCGACATCACGCCCGACGAGGACAACCCCAGCGCCGAACTGGCCGCCTGGGACCTGGACGGCGAGGAACTGGCCAGGTCCCGGGCACGCCCCGACTTCCGGCTGGACCGGGCCA
>Ga0116227_10002989_pt1 | contig 37973 bp, 28 predicted proteins | sample S1TSphgellanicum_FD_89693 | JGI IMG/M metagenome (GOLD analysis project Ga0116227, IMG submission 89693) | Host-associated microbial communities from peat moss isolated from Minnesota, USA - S1T2_Fb - Sphagnum magellanicum MG | ecosystem: Host-associated > Plants > Peat moss > Unclassified...
CAATGTAATGGCTCTGTGTCCCTTACGTCAAGTTTTGACCCAGCAACAAGAGTTAAAATAGAAAATGTCCCATGGAGTTCTCCCACCCAAAAAAATGAGCCCATAGTTCATAATACCCTTATCACAAGAACCTCAAAAGTTCCATCAAGTTCTCAACAAAAAGGAACTCATAATTCACAACAACACCTTGTAAAGGAGCATTCCTCCAAATGTGGGATTTTGGGCTCTAGACTTTGACCAAAATAAAACTACATGGTTCCCATTACCGATTATAAGGAGCGTCTTCTCCATCACTAATGTGGCAGCAACCATTGAACAAGAGCTCCCCAGTTATATTACATATGACTGCCTTCTGACAATTTGTGTACCACCTACCTACCTACTCAATACTTGGTTTTGTCGCATGTTCTTGGTTGTTGGTTTGTTGAACCTGATAACTCACCCTCTGTGACATAACCCATAAGCAGCAGCTCGACACTCTTGTACAATTGGTTGGTTGAACCTGATAACTCACACTCTGTGACATAACCCATAAGCAGCAGCAGCTCGACACTCTTGTACAATCGGTTGCCCAATAACAAGCTCGAGTGCAGCTGGTTAGCATGACAACAGTCTCAACCCATGTGATTAACCCATTCCTGGCAACCTGAGCACTCAAAACCACTCTCATAGCCCATACTCTTCTACCACCACCGAGGGCTGCTAAATGTCTGCTGTGGATGAGGCACTTGTGGGTATATGGTACATCCATAAATGGGTAGATATATATTACACGGATACAACAACAGAAAAAAGTGTTTTTCTGTCGGAATACCATCCATCTTGAGTGAGTGGTGTGCTGGTGGGTGCTGGTTCACTCTGGCCATCTGAACTGGGACGGAATCAGTATGTTTGACAACTGGCTCTAGCTCAACAACCATTGCTCTCTGCAAGGGGAGGGAGGGTATTATATAATATTAACTTAGTTCTGTTGACAACTGGAACTGGCAAAAGGTTTCAAGTTTTTCTGTGCAAAATGTAAGTACTGGGGACTACCCAGATAACACACAACTGTCACTAAAGTTTTTTTTTTTTAATAAATATTTTAAATTAAAATTTTATTTATTTATTTATTTAAATTTCTGGCCTGCCAATTCAGTTTCCAGGTCTTCCATGAAGTTCCGAATTTCTTCTGCCAAACTTCAAGACACCAAACCCTCAACTGACTAACTACTGCCAACTTGAAAAACAAACCCTAAATTTCAACCCCGAATCATCAATAATAGTTAAATCTATGCTTCCACATCCTCGTGCTACTTGGTCATGGATTTTGTGGTAGGAAACCCTCCTATGGTGACTCACCATGGTTTCATCTTGGTAACCTATCCTTGAAACCCTCCTACTTCCCCCCCCCTTCACACTACCCTACCTAGGTTAACTACCTATGTAAATGGGTAAGTATCATAGGTGAGGAGGTAGGGAATGGACACATGGTTACAATGTAGGTAAGCAAGTAGGTAAATGCACTTGGTTACTACTAGGGAGGTAGATGGATGTGGATGGTTAGTATATCGCTAATGACCGGGGTTAGCTATGGTACAGGAATATGAATGAAAAAGTGTTTCCTGTTCACAAATCATCCATCCTGCATGGGGGGCACACCTAAGTCATGGTTTAAGAGGGGCCCTTTGTCACCATCATGAGATACTTGTTCATCCATCCAACTAGGGGTAAACATGTGGTTTTCCATCAGAGTCACATTTAGAAGGGAGGCTCCATCATGGGCTCCTATCCACTAGGCTACCAACCAGCGTATTTTTTAACTGGTGAGATTTTGCCAAAAAAGCATGATTAAAAATTAATTTTTTTGAAATGAAGTGTTTTTAAAAAGTTTTCAATTGTCAAAAGTGAGAATTTTTTTTTGTCAAATCCCCATATTTGGTTTTCAGTGTGTAGCCAAATATATAAAAGGATGGGTAAAGACTTATACTTCATATTTGGCTTATAGCCATATTTGGCTATATCTTCCTCTCAACGATCATCAGTTTTTCCACATCTTCCTAGGGACAATGGCCATTGTGACTGCAAAAGAAAATTCCTAAAAAAACAAACACCGATATGACCAACAAGAAAGAAACCAACAACAACAATAATATATCCCAGGGGCTTTGTGTACAGCACTTTCTGAAACAACACTCGAAAGCCTTCCAAAGCTCACTGTCAAACAAATTAAGGCCAAGACCACCAAGGTCCAAAAGACTTAAAGTACATACGGTCCCAAATGGAGTGGACACTGCAAATTAAGTCCAAACACTTTCTTTCAGAAAAACACTTTGCATCTATTCAAGTCCAAGTTCTAGGTTAGGTTAATTCTACATTAGGTTTTAGGGTATCTAGACTAGACTAGGTTAGGTTAGAGGTTCAGATCCAAGTTCTAGGTCAGGTTAGGGTTTGGGCTACCTAGACCAAAGGTTCAGAATTTTGTTTTGAAAACCAGATATGAATCCACAACTGGACCAGACCGGGTTAAATTAGGGTGTTGGGTTAGTGCTGGTTGGTCGGTTATGAGGTTTGGTCTAGTGTGTTGATCAGTTCTGGATTTTGGGTAGTTATGAGGTTTGGTCTAGTGTGTTGATCGGTTATGGATTTTGGGCATGCATCTGGTTAAAAGAACTGGCTTCAGAATTGCACTAAAGGTTTTTTCCCAAGACTAAAACCTAGTAGGATCATAACCCAAGGTTCTCTTCAAAAGCAAGAACACCAGATGACAACACAAGTATGTGAACACACAATCCTATGTTTTTTCTTAGGATCATCATCTTCATCATCTTCTTCTTCCTTCAAAGTTTGCTTCCAAATCTCACAATTCGCCAATGTACCTGAATGTGGCATGAAATGTGTGTTATGAACAGTTTGTCCTCTATTCAAAGCGAAGAATAATAACAATAATAATAACAAGAACAAGAAGGTGTCATTTGCTTTTGGAAACTAGTTTTGCATACGAAGAAGATTGTGTGTTTGCTCTAACAACAAAAGTGGACACTATTATTTATTTTACACCTTGTATTCAACTCTCAACGGTGTTTGAAACTTTGAAATTAATTAAGATATTCCCGCCGGTGATGGGTGGATAAAAAAAATTTCAAATCTGAACCAAAAAAAAATGATGATGATGGCTTGTTGTCGGTCATTATTTCAGTATCTTTTTAAAATAGCCTGAGATGCAGAGATATGCTTGCAGCAAGCAAGAAGAGCCTGAGAAAAGATTATAATGGGGTCTGTCTGGTCTAATAGACTCTACTACTGCCAGCTCTCAAGTGAAGACAAATTGGGTAAAGAAAAAACTGAGTTAAAAATATCCGTTGTGAGCTTGTATTTATTCATTCAAACTCAAGAGATATATATACATTTGTGTGTGTGTGAAAGAATTGTCATATGATCATAATGAGTTTGAATTTTTTTTGTCATATGGTCCTAATGAGTTTCAAACACATTTGCCATATGATCCTAAAGAGTTATGAGCTCCCACATGCAAAGCAATCAAGTAAAGAGAAAATGCAGATGCAGTCTGCAACAGAGCAAACAGAGAGCACCTGACAAAATGGGTGCTTGAGCACATGGCTCTTTTCAGTGCATGAGCCAGAGAAAGAGAGAGAGAGAGACAGTGCGAGTGTGTTTTTGTGTGCTTTAATGTGTGTCGAGCCTGTTCATTGCCAGTCTGTTATACGAAAAATGGCAATTGGGAAATTTGAGTAGTGGCTTGTTGTAATCTATTTATCAACAACTGATCTTTTGTATGTGAGGTAATAAGTGAAACACCGACTGACTGACCAGCTAAACGTTGCATTCGTTGTTAGCACAAATTCATCCCAATCTTGTTCTAATTTATTAACAACAAGCGATCTTTTATTTGTGAGGTGATAAGTGAAACATTTGCTGACCAGCTAAACTTTGCATCCATTGTCACCACAAATTCATCCAAATCTTGTTGTAATTTGTTATGAACAAGTGGTCTTTTATTTATGAGGTAATAAGTAACATGTTGACCAACTCAATTTTGCATCCGTTACTAGCCAAAAACATTATCTACAAGTAAACACCTGCAAACCCTAACAACCCACATGGGTATACAATTAAAATTCATTGTTAATTCAGTGGAATTTTTTCATAAAGTTTAGCATCTCCACCAATGATTTTATTTTATTTTGTAATTAACAGTCACTTTCCGATGGGCCAAGGAAGCTAGCAATTCTATAATGCAATTTTTTTGGAAAATAAAGGCTCAAAATAGCCAAATCCAACAACAAAGTTTTATTGCTTTCGCCATCTCGCTCTTATTAGATTTAGGGTTGTAGCCATCTTGATGGCTGATTAGGAATACAAGATAGCCACATCCAACAATGGATGTTATTCTTCTCGCCAACAAGCATTTGAGTTACGATAGGGGTTGCCATCATCGAGACAACTTTTTTTTGCTTTTGTCACCTCTTTTTTACCATATCAAAAGCATTCACCAACAGAGCATTTCATTTTAAGAGGTTGCTTACCTAACTCTTGCCTTCTAATCTTTGATTTTTCAATAGTCATTCTAGTTTCTAAGATTTATGGGCAATGGGCGACATGGCTTCAATTCTTACAAGTTACAACTTGCCATTGAAAGTTGTTGTTTTAGACTTCAATGCTTGTGTTTGCAATGTGCATAGTGCGAGAAATCAAGAGTCGAGACCATTAACAATTTGAGGTTTGGGATTTGGCACTTGAGAATCAAGATGTTAGTGGTCATTTGATGCTCATTGCTTGTTTGGTTTTGAAACAACAAGTTGGACAATAAGATGTTGTATCATTTAGGGTTCAACAACAAGATTTGCAAATCTTGAGATGTGGTTTGTGATGGCAAATCACAATTGTTGTCAATTGGTCTAGTTTCAAGAATTGAGATGTTGTAATTACACAATAACAATGGGCAATGTGCGCGCATCATGATTCATCACTGATAAAGTAAGTATTGATTTTCAATTCTTTGGAAAAAAAAATTCCTAAAATTTGCATTGTGCAACCTAGGTCCTATTGCAATGTTGCCTACATTATGCAATTAAGCAAAACTCCAAAGTCCAACATGCACTATGCACTATGTAGTCAAAACATCTTCTAAATCTTGGACTATAATCTTGAACTTGTCAATGGTCATTAGAGTTTGGATTTTGATGGACTTGTTGTTCAATGCCCATGTTTTGTGTTATTTGATGATGATTGTTGATTAGGGGTCTAGACTCTAAACATTGAACTATGTTGATTTTTTTCAAGCTTGTGTTTTTTTCACCATTTTGTTGGTGGTAGACTATCTTAGCAATTCCAAGTTTCCATGGCTCTTCTTCAACTACCCACCAATTTTAAATACAAGTTTTTTTGGGAACTTCAATCCCTAAAAATTTTAACCTTGTGTCTTCTTTCTCTAGTAATGTTGTTTCTATCAACCATGTGCTTATGAGAGTGCCTCATGTTGAAGTGTCCAAGCAAAAAAAACACCTCAAAGGAAAAAGTATGATGTTCATTGAACCTTTTAGGATGTTTGGTCTACTAAACTACCATGGACTGAATTAGTGGTTGGAGATGGTGTGGTTAACCAGGTGTGTTGTGAAGTGTGCACAACCATTGAAAGCAAGGAAAAAATATTAGTAGTCAAGTTAGATTCCTTGTATAAACATGCAGGGAGAAAAAAGGCCAAGGCAAAGCACCTTGGGATGGCAGAAGGTACAATTTATTACTATATGAATTTTATGCACCAAAGAAATGGAACCTTGTATGTTGCTAGTCTTTATAGCAATGTGGTTCATTGATTGGATTTAGGGGAGATTGGGGGGAAGAAAAATAAAAAGGTCCAATTTGTTGTGGTGTTTTATTTGTTGAAAGAAGGTCGCCCCTTGATAAACTATGAGTCCCTCAAAGATTTGTTTTGCTTTTTCAAAATCAAAAACATGCCTAGGAAGCATTGGTTTGATAACGTAGGTTGGGAGATGGTGGAAAGTATTCATGATGTGGTGTTGGAGTGCACAAAAGAAGTAATAAAAGAATCTCCTTTCCTTGCTCTTTTTGTTGATGAAGTCACTACATTTGACACTAAATCTTGGAATTCTATCCATGGGTATGTTCTTGAAAATTCGCGATAGATACTTGTTTTATTGAACTTGGAGAGGGTCACTAATGGTGTTACTATTGAAAACATCTACAATGTGATGTTACAAACTTTATTAATCTAAGGGGGGCTTATAGAAGCTAAGATTGGAAAAAAATTGATTTCCATTGGAACAAATGTTGGGTCTATGTTTGTTGGATGTAGAATTGGTGTGTTAGTGCAAATGAAAGAGAAATTGGCTCCTTATTTGGTGGCAATGCAATGTTGTGCACATTCTACAAATTTGGCCATTCAAACATTTTCTTCTTTGTCCATAGTGCACTGTTTGGAAGACTTGTTGCAATCCCTTCATTATTATTTTGCAAAAAGTCCCAAGAGAGTGCTTGAGTTGCAAAAGGTTGCAACTTTCTTGAACACCAAAGGTAACAAAATCTTGCGGAGTGTTCAAACTCGCCAATTGTTTCCATGCAAGCAAGTTGTGGTTAAATACAAGACCCTCATTACAAAGATGTCAAAGGATCAAATTGAGAACGAAGCTACAAGATCCAATTTGCAAAAGCTATTGGATTTAGAACTCATTTTTGGGCTCCATTCCATCTTATCACTTCTTGAGTTGGTTCACAACTTGATCAAATACACTCAAGGGAAGGATGTATACATTTGTGATTTTGTTGAGGCAATCAAGATGTGCAGAGTTAAAATTTATGAACTCTACATTGATCATGAATGTAAGTTCAAGGATGAAGCTTTCCATGCATTTCCATAGCCTTTTAGTTTGAAAGCATGTTGGGTTGCTTTTGCTTTTCATTGAGTCCCCTACCATTTATGATGATTAGTGTGCAACAAAATTCAGTGGTCACACTACTTTGGTTCATTCTTGGGACTAAATAGTTGGGGTTGTTTTACTTGTGAACCCTACCTTATTTTTTTAACATTTGTGGTTCTGTTCAATTAAAGTGCTTGGAGCAGTTCATGCATTTTCAAATGAACTAGACCGGCACTTCCCAAATCAAGAGTTGATGAATACTTTGGGGGTGGTCTATCCACACTATTGGGTTGATGCAAATTTTGGGGCATCATTTCCTCTGCACTTGGAGGTCATCATGTCTTTCTACTATGTGCCACAAAAAACTTTCAATTTTTGAATTGTTGGTGGTTGTTCCACTTGAAAAGTTGAAGGTTGAATATCAAATTTCTTTGTTTAAAACAACCATGATCCATAATGTTTCTGAAATCTTGAAAAAAGATGGCAAATAGTGCAACCATTTGAAGCACATGTGGTTGTTTATATCAAACATTAAGGTGTTCACTTTGGGTAAGTGAAACTTTCCAAATTTGATATGTGTTAGGTTTTGGGATCTATTGAAGATGAACATTGCTTCAGCATTTTGTCTTTCATGAAGGGCAAATTTTGTAATTTTTTCACCACCCATTTTGATGTGTGTGTGAAAATGTTTTGACAAGACTTTTATAACCTTGAGTCTTTTCTTTATACCAAGGCCATAACTTCGTGGAAGGAAAAGAAGATTTGTTATAATATTAATGCTTGAAGTTTACACTTCTAGCATTTCTGTGCACGTTTTGTTTGGATATGGCAAATTAACAATATGGCATTAAAGGAATTTTTGTTTCACAAATCAAACATCAATATTGAAAACATCAACTTGTGCACATTGTAATTACAATGTGTAACTAATAATTTTTCGATGCCTTTGGTGGTCTACCATTTTATTTGGGTTTTATAATTTTGGTAAGTTGATGAGGTATGTCACATGACTACTACTATTGTCTAGTTTTCAATTTTGTATGTTATGTGAAATTTAGACTTTAACTAATATTTTGTGTGTTTATTTAGACCAACGGCTTTTATTACAAAGGTCAAGGCCATTTTAGAATGGGGATCAATCCCCCAAAAATCATTTATTTAACTTTTGTATCATGATTCATCATTGTTTAATGTAGGTTTGTATATGATTTTGATGTGTTATAACTTGTAAGTTAATGTTTAGGTAACAGAATCTCAATTCAAGATTCACAAACTGCCAATGCAATTAACACTTCATAAATGTTATCACCAATATACCCATGATGAACTTTTTGAAATAGACAATAAAAGCTAAACAATTAATCACCAAACCTTTAGATGTCAATTTGCAAAAAATAGCCACAATCATTATTATAGTTTTAAGAAGGTGTCACTAGTTTTGACACCTATACACATGCAATAGCCATTTTGCCTCCATAGCCATATGAAGTAGTGGTCATCTCACCCACATTTCTCAACCCCAAAAAAAACATTGATTTCCACTAACATTAATATACATAATGTAACTTTTAAATAGTGTGGAATTGAATTTGGATTTGTAAACATGGCCAAACTCTATAATGATCTTCAAAAGCGCTAGTAAAAGGAAATGACTACTTTTGATTGACCATATGGCTGCCTCCAAAAACATTTCCTTAAAACCCAAATATGCATAACATTAAAACTCAACTATTGGCAACAAAGTTGGTGTGGATGGGTTGTTTTCACATAAAGTGATATGGATATGGGACTTACCCAAAAGATGAACCCCCTTGTAAGTATTGAATTATGAGTTACTTAAAAGGACTACAAGTTATTTATTTAAATGAACTACAAGTTAATTACAAGTGGACTATGATTGGACTACAAATTCATGGATGGAAATTCATGTGAATGAATTTTATTTATCATGTGACCATATCCAATATTGGTGTTTGTGACACAACCTAGGTTAATCTTATTTCCCTACCCCTTCGGCATAAAATTGTCAAGTTGAAATGGATATGTAAAAAGACTCACTTTAATGATTATACTATAAGGCATTCTTTGTGGCTAAAGGCTACACCCAACGTTATAACATTGATTATTATCAAACTTATTATCCAATGTTCAAGCACAATTCCATATAAATAATTTTTGCTTAGGCTACTACTGATGACATGAATCGACATTTATATGTATGGTGATTTGTAGGAGGAAATTTTCATGGAACAACCGAAAGGTTATGTTATACCCAAGACAAAACAATTTGTTTATCATCTAGGCAATGAAACCTCAAGTTTGATGATTTCTTAAACAATATAACCTTATAGTGTAAATTATATAAATGATTTCATGTATATAACAACAAACATGTTGAAACTATTATGAAGGTTTTTGTTGCTAATGGAATCACATGTTCTATCCATGAGTCAAGGCATAATATGGACATGTTGCACTATATTTTTCAACATTTTGACATCAATTAAAGATTTGGTGAATACAATGTTGGATTTCTAATTCAATGTTAAAAAGGTGTTAGGACAATTTTTTTGAACCAAAGTTTTTACGTCAAAGAAATTTTCAATTCTTTCCAAATGGAAGATTGTCATTTTCTAACAACACCAACTAAGCTTCATAGTCACTTTAACTACCACATATGCAGAATAAATTATGGACGTACCTTATAAAAAGGTTATAGAGTCATGTGTGTATTGTTGTACATGTTATGATTTTGACTCACCCAAACATTGATTATGCAACATTAGTTGCGTGGAAAAATTTGCTAAGCAACCCACTACAACACATTGGATGTAATTCGTTAAACAAATCTTTCACTATTTGTAATGCACAACTAATTATGTTCTCCTCTATGTTAATAACATGATGGACATTATAATTTTGATAGATTATTATGATTGGACAATTGTGCAATTGACCAAGATGATTGCAAAACTTGTACATGATATGTATTTACAATTGCAAAATTGGCCATTGTTTGTTCTACCTAACATCAAATTTGCAAATTTTCATTGATTGAAAGCATTCATTACATTACAATGTATGTATCCACCAAGGATTTGGCATCTAGTTGTGTTGATTTATTGGAAACATGGGTATATCATAGACTCTACCAACACCTTTGCATTGTGATAACCAAAATGCCATTCAATTAGTCAAAAACCTTGAAGTTCATCACGAGATCGATTAGCATATCAAATTGTAGTGCCATTTTTATTCATGAGTAATATGTTGCTAATGAGATTGATTTGATCTACATTGCGATCTATGAACCAATTAGATGACGTGATTATTAAAACATTTATTATTGATAAAACACAACATGGACTCAACACTTCCATTGCAACCTCATGAAAATTGTCTCTTAATCTTTTGTGCCTTAATGGTGGATGTTAAAGGTAAAAATTCCTTTTGCCTAACTAGTCCTATTGGCCTCCTACTAACTAGTTACGTATTAATGACAAGGAAAACTTCCCATTTGTTAGTTTAATTACGAGGTGAAGTTAATAGGTTAGATAGCCCATGAGAAAAGGTGCTTGGTATTTGTTGACTAATCAATTAGGGGGTTTTGGTGGAAAGATTAAATAAGGGTTTATTTTCTAAGGAAAGATGTGGGCCTTGTGTGGTCCATGAGGATAAGGGGTGTAGGAGGAAAAGTCTCTTCATTCCTTTCATTTTTAATTCTTGAATGGAACTTGGGAGGAATGTAAGAGAAAATGTTGTATGACATTTGAATATGTATAATGTATTATGTGGCATTTTGTTGTTGTTTTTTCCCCTTCTTCTTCCTCTTTTACTTTCCCTTTAGTACGATAATAGTTTAGTATAACTTGATATAAAATGTTGCAATTTTTATCTTAGTTTATTCTATTTAAAACTAGTTTTTTAGAGTATGGAGTTTTCTGGAAGGTAATTGTTGTTGGACATTAGTGCAATTTGCAAGCAGTTTGGTGGAAGGTAGCATCATTGTATTGGAAGCAAGTAGCAAGGTGGAAGACATTGGATGGTTGTTTTGTTGGATTAGTATCTTTCAAAGGGATTCCAATATAGGGTGGATAGCCGAGAATTCCAAAATAAAATAAAATTTATTGTAATTTTAAAAAATTATGTTGGAAGGTAGAAATGCCTTCCCCATGGCAATCATTGAATACTACCTTTTCTCTTGTAATTTTTGAATGTTTTACGTAACATCTTTTCCCAAGTTTCATTTTTTGGGTTGTTAGGTACATAATCTTACAATGGAATTTACTTGCCATCTACATTTATGAATTTTTTCTTCAATGTCCCTCCCTAGAAGGAGTCATTCCCTATCCTTATTATATGTATTGGCTTATTGTTTTGCATAATAGGCCTAGGCACACATTTTATGCATTCATTCTATTTCATGTATAAATGAGTGGGAGAGTTGTCAATGCATTCATCCATGAGGATGCATCATAAAATTAAAGTTGATGTATTAATTAAATATTTTAAAATTGTTAAGTAGACACTTTACAATATGTTATCTTGTGTATTTTTTCAATTACAAATTTTTGTAATGTTTAATCATTTTTTTTTGTTATGATCTTCAATTCCAAAAATTCACAAAACCTTTAATTTTGTGTTATTTGAATTTCAAACTAAAATAAATATTAGTTTTGAGTTTTAAAAAAATTCAAAGATTTTTTGGGTTTCCAAAAAGATTAACAAAAATCTAATTCTTTTTGGGTAGGTTCTTTGACTAATTTTTTGATTTTTTAACAACCATGGTTATATGTCAAAATTATTTCTTTGATGTTTTTTGAAAACTATTGGTCAAGGATCCATAAACCGTGGCCCTTACCCACCAAAAAATCCAACAAATTGCTTATTTTCACATGTGATTAACCTTTTTGTGGCAAAATTAATAATTTAGCCCCATCTCTTTTGGTAAAGGAAATCTTTAGAAAAAGTGAAATTTTAGTCACCTAAAATTCATCTTGTTGTTTGTTGGAGGTGTTAGCAAGCATTTAAAGTGGCTTCCCTATTATCTCATTAATTTCTTTCTCACTCTTTCATCATTTGATTATTTCCCTTTGTGCACTTGAATATTTATGGATGGCTAGGCTTACTTTATTAGTAATTAATGCAAGGGTTGTTCTAGATTTGGGCATGTGTTGTCCTTTTATTTTGAGTTGGAAAAAAAATGATTTCCATTTTTTATGCATCATTGCACTATTGGGAGTGACCTTAGAACATTTTATTTAAAACTTAAGAAAAACATTGCACATGACTAATTAGGGGGGTAAAAGGAGATGTATAAATAACCTTCTCCTACTCTAGTCATTGAAGTAATAAGTAGTAAATTTCATGATAGAATGTCATAAAGGATGATATGTATCAATTTCATTTGTCATCTATATGTTTAGATATGTGTTTGTTTTGTTTTGTTTTGTGACCACACCTTAACCCTCCCAAACCATTGGGACTTTTGTTGTAGTTTTGGTATTGTTGAAAAGCCCTCGATGAGGCAGTGTGCATGTTATCCTTTCACAAGTTTTGGACCAATAGAGGAACAGTTGTTAAGTTTAGAATGATTTTTGTGAGTAAAAATTAATTAAAAATAAAAATGGATTTTTTTCAACCAAACAATGATCTTCATCATATTGGCTTTTTTGTTTGCCTTTTCACATTCTAAACCATAACACTTGAATAAATAAAAATTAAGTTCACACTTGGGCCAATAAAAAGTCCTATTCACACATGCTTAAAAGTTTCACTAATAACAATTGAGCCATTTCAACCAATCAATGCCACTTCAACATATTGGCCTTTTGTTTGCCTTTTCATATAGGGAGGAAATGCATGAAAAATTACCAATTGATCATCATTTTTGCCATTTTGTATTATCACCTTTCACATAAGATGGGGGAATGCAATGAAATTTCCCATTGGTCAACCTATTTGCCCTATCAAATACATCACCTTTCACATGACATGAAAAATGCATGGGTTTTTCCACAATTGAGTTTCTTGAGAATGTGGAGACTTGAGAGAGAGTTTCTGAAAAGTAAAGTTCTATCCCTTAGAGCTTTTGAAGATGATCACACAAGCGCCTATACTGTCTTAAATGCAAGTGAGATTGTTGCCTGCAAAAGCCCATGAGTGAGCAAGCTTTAATAAGTGAATGATTGAATAGCATTAAAAATTCTACAAAGGGATTGAATGGAGCTTCTACCACCTAGTGTAGTTGTTGGCATTCCTTATTGAGTTCTTTGGGTGGAAAGGACACCAAAACTCCCTTGTGCAGAAGAAGCCAGCCTTTTTGTAGGCTAGGCCAGCCAGTACTTAGGCCCACTTTAGACGAGGGTCCAGGGTCCAATTTCATAGGAAACAATTTGGATTGATTTGAAGCAAATTGAATCCTTGAGTTGGACTAGAGTACCTTGGTCCCTAGCCTGATTCTTGGTTCTCCAAATCAGGAGCTCTCCTTTTAGCACTGTTTTTTGGTCTGAACCAACTGATTTTCCCTCCAAAATAGGTGCCATGTAGGTTTAGTCTCAATTTGCCTCTTTTTGGTCTTGGACCCTCGTCTAAAGGCCTTGAGACCAATTTAAAGCTTTCAACCAATAAGATTGCTTGAATTCATTGGTCCCTGGACCTGGGACCCTTGCCTAAAGTTGCCCTTAGTTCATCAAGAGCTCAGCAGCTGGGTACCTAGTCTCCAGCCCACATCTATATTACAAGAGGTAAGAAGAATGCTCATTTGAAAGAAGGCTGACTTCTTCTTTACAAAATGCTCAGGCCGTTGTTTGGTTAAATTTGGCTAAACTTGATTAGTAATAGTTACCAGTGTTAAATGTCTGTCATTATAGTTCGATATGTAAAATTAATATTTTTAAATTAAAACATCATAAAATGAAAATTTATTTAATTATTAATTGCCTGTGAAAAACAAACCTTAAACTCTGACCAAAACTCTGAAAACTGTGGATTCTCAGGCCCGGGTACCAGATACCCAAGCCCCATTGGTGCTGCTCCACCCGTAGTTCAAACCAGTGGTTATTTGCCAAGGTGACCTACCCCGGATGGGATACCTGAGAAAAAAACAGCCCCCAGAACTGCTGGGTCTGGTGAGAAAAGTGATAAATAAATAAATATATATATAAAAAATACTCAATTGAAAATCCAATTTTCTGAATGAAAATGCTTGGTTTGAAGTTTGAATTTGGAATGCAAAATATGTGAAGAAGTGGAAAAACCAAGCACAAACAAACAAACAAACAAACAGATCACTTTCATTGAGGCAGGCAATGAATGGGTCAGGGTAAATTTAAAATGGAACCAGCAAACACATGATGATGCAGTTACAGACCATCAATAATTGAAAGACAACAGACATGAAAGCAAAATATATGCTGCTCATGCCAAAACTGGCACAAGATTGTTGTATCATTGCCACCAGATTGTGAAGAGAGAGAAAGAGAAAGAAAAGTTAACAACAACACAACAACAACCCATCTGTATGTTTTACTAGAGTTAAATATTATATGCTAAACTCTAGCAAAATATAGAATAAACCCTAAACTCTAGTAAAATATTTAACAAACCCTGAACCCACCATCCTCTCCCAATACAGTTTTAAAATTCCCCCCCTTTTATCCTGCACTTCTTCTTTTCAAATTATATATATATAGTTATAGTTTAGGGTTTAGGGTTTAATATATATGGTAAATTTTATATGGTTAAAGTCAGGCAAAGCCAGCCAGCACCGAAACTCCATGTTTCCTCACATGGGTTGAGATCACAAAGTGTAAATTATAAGAGGCAAGTCTAATGCCCATCTCTCTCTCTCTCTCTCTCTCTCTCTCCTTAGTTCAAGAGAAAGAAAGAGAGATGGAGTTCATAGATTTTTTTCTTCCTACTTGACAGATTTCTAATTTCAAATGCATCCATCCAAAAAAAATAAAATTGAGAAAAAAATAAAAAAATAAATCTCAGCATGGCACACCAGAAGATCAGATCAGACTGATGAATGTGCATAAATTTTCATTAGTGCTAAAATGATCAAAATCATCACTTCTGTGTTGGGGGGAGTGTGGGCAGGCCCTGCTCTGGGTTCATGTGAAAGAAGTTGTAATAGGCTAGGATGATGGGCTTCTTTAAAAAGTTTTGAAATGAAACTCCTCCTCCTCCTCCTCACAGCAAATGATTTTTTGAACTAATAATAATAATAATAATAAATCAGAGTTTAAGTTTCACAATTTTTTTATTATTTGTACAAATAATTTTGAACTAAATTCACAAATTCAATTATTTATTTGTACATGATTTTACACTAAGTCAAACTTTCACAATTTTATTATTATTTTAGACTCAACACCAACAATGTGTGGGAGTCAGGTCCTTACACACACATATTAATAGCCTTTCATTAGGTAGGCAGGTAGGTACATAGGTACATAGGTACCCTCTCCTGGCAAGGCATTGTGAGAGAGACACACACACACATACACACACCCTTTTTGTACTTCTTTGTCATTCTGACTCAATGATTCTTTTGCAACTTATTATTATTATTTTTTAAAATTATTATTATCATTTATTGTTTTTTTTTCCTTCTCTTGCTTTTGAATCCTCCACTTCCAACTGTCAAATGCATTGGAAAACTTGAATCACATCTGTCATTCCCTCCATTTATTGAGCTTCTTAACAATAGGTGCAACAAGAAAAGGAGTCATTTGTTTTGAAAGAGAGAGAGAGAGAGAGAGAGAGAGAGTGTGTGTGTGTGTGTGTATCTCTTATGGTAGAATTTTAGTAGAACAAGTAGAATTTTTGTGGTGTAAGGTAAAGCCGTAGGGTGGAAAGCATTTCGAATATAAGGCATTGAGGATGAGGCGCACAAAATGAACATCATCCTATTTGCCCTTTTCCCTCTATTTATTGAGCTTCTTAACAATAGGTGCAACAAGAAAAGGAGTCATTTGTTTTGAGAGAGAGAGAGTGTGTGTGTGTGTGTGTGAGAGTGTGTGTATCTCTTATGGTAGAATTTTAGTAGAATGAGTAGAATTTTTGTGGTGTAAGGTAAAGCCCTAGGGTGGAAAGTGTTTCAAATATAAGGTGTTGAGGATGAGGCGCACACAATGAACATCATCCTAACATCATCCTATTTGCCCTTTTTGTACTATCACTTTTCACATTAATCATGTATTTTTAGCCTTGAAGAGGTTTTCATGCTCCCTTAGCACCTTGAAGATGATCGTGCTTGGGTCAATGACACAAAGGGTCAACTAGTATTCATGGATATAAGAGCTCTCCACATATGCTCTAGGAAATGTCTTGAATTTTATGAGGAGGTAGGATTGCATACATGTTCTCCTAAATACACAAGATCCCTTTGAATTGTTAGATGTTTTTGATACATGGAGAAATGTTGTAACATATTTGGAAAACACCTTATATCTTTAAATATCCTTCCTTGAAAAGAGTAAGGGTGGTTTGGTACACAAGGTCCTTCCCATTCTTAAAGTGTAGGCATATGAACCTTCCCCCCTTCTTATGTTTTGTGAATATTTGATCTTACCTATGTTTAGGTTCATGATAATTGTTGCCTCATGTTTTATGAGTGAAACTTGGGTTGTTGGCCCAAGTGCAATCATTTTCAAGGCTTTTAAGGGATATGATTTTTCAAATCTTTAAAAAACATAACTTTCCAAAAAAAAGAAACCCATTTGTGAAAAAATCTGGAAATGTGACACTCTTCTTTGAAATTACAAAATGAAGAAATAAAAATATAGGATCCCATATATTGGTTGATGGGTAAATTTTATAATTTAATTAATTAAAAAATAATAATACTATTAAATAAAAAATTTATGTGATTAACATATAACACTCATTAATTGATTCCCCATTATTATTATTTATAAAAAAGAGGTAGTAAATTTTTTGAATATTAATTGTTAGCATGTTGAATTAATAGGTTGGCAAATGAACTAGAAATAATAAATAAAATAATATTCAAACATGGAGGAAAATGAGGTGAAAGATTCTTTCAAACTCTTGACAATTGAAGCATTTTGAAAAGACTTACACTTTAGATGAGTATTTTTTTTTGCCATTTCATAATTTTTTATAATTGGAGGATATGTTAAAGACATATGATATGTCGAAAAATTTATAATTTTATCACTTATTTTACAATGTTCAATTGCATTTTCATCTTTTTTCACACCTTCAATTGTACTTATTACATGACATCAGTATTAGCCATGTCTTTTCATGTATTTTTTGGATATTCGAAAAAAATCCAAATATATTCAAGAATATTACAAAATATTTTGTGAATTTTAACAATATATTATTGAAATAATGATGTAAAATGATGTTATGATGTTACATGACAAATGATGCAAAAGCCCCATGTTAGATCATTTTTGACAACCCTAACTTCAAGTACTAAAATTAAAATTTTAAATAAACATAGGTTATCAAAATTTGATGCAAATAAAAAATTATAATTGAATTTGAGGTGGTTTAAATATGTGCATATTATAAGAATAAAGTAATAATAAAGTAAGAAACAAAATTCTTCACATAATATTTCCCAAAAAAATCTTGTTTGACACATGTAATGTAATTTTAATGCTTAATGTCCTTTCTTAGAAAAAATCATTTTTGTAGTTTTTGTATGAAAGGACAAATAGAATATCCAATGAACAATTCCCCATGCATTTCCCCATGTGATGTGAAAAGGCAAATTTAAAGGCCAACATGAGAAAGAAACATTGATTGGTTGAAATGGCTCAAATATCAATGCATAATGTGAAGAAATTATGAACATGAACTTTCATTGGCCCAAATGTGAACTCTATATCATAGGCCCAAATGTTAAAGTTTGAGATGTGAAAGGGCAAATAGAAGGACCAATATGATGAAAAAACATTGATTGGTTGAAAAATAAATTTCTAAATATTTAACTTATTTTTAATGATGAAAATCATTTAAATTCAATAAAAGCCTTGTTGGTCCAAAAATTGTGAAATGGAACATGCACACCACCTTGCTGAGGACTTTTTGACAATACCAAAAGTACAACAAGGGGCCCCACGGTTTGGGAGGGTTAAGATTTGATCACGAAACAACTAAGGCACCATATGTTAATGTATAGATGATGGGAAAAGCCCAATGGGTGAGGGACATTTTCAAAATGCACAACTTGAATCATCTACTACCTTGTCCTAAACCCCTTATATTGGGAAGGTTGGCACCTTGGGGCTTTACTCTACACTTGAAACATGGTTGATATTGGTTTGCTATGGATGCCAATTGTTGGCCCTTTTGTATATAAACCATATTTGAATATTGAATTTTTCGTTAGAAAACAATTATTTGGAAAATCAAGTTCAACACCACTCTTTTAAAATGTGGCTTTATAAGCAAAGTTTGAAGGCATTTAACAATCATGGATTAACATGGTATTTGTGATACCCATTTTGATGATGGACTCGTAGTGATCATGTGCATATTGTATTCCTTTTTTTCATTTAATGCAATTATCTCTAAACCCCAAATTTTGAACACAAAACACCATGATCTTCTGAGGTGTGAAAGAAGCTTTGTTAGTTGCTTTATATTGTTTGATCACAATTTCAAGTGATTTTAAATATTCAACATCAAACTAATCAACTGGCAAGCATGGTGGGTTGGTTGCAATTTGCAATATGCAATTGAAAACACATTTGTTCCCTGTGATGAAAATTGAACAAAATGAAGGAACAAGCCACATAGATTATGAGCATGATTTCTCTTGGGACTATATCTTGTTGTCAAGGAAGACCATTCTCCTTATGTACCAATTTGATGACTCATATTATAAATCAAATGGTTTTGTCAAGTGAAACTCACTTAACTTTGATGTCCTTGTTCATGATAGTTTCCACGGAAAGTGCATGAGCTACATCTCTTGGTCATATGGATATTCTAGTGTAAAGTGGGATTACTTGAAGTTGAATCCATCAATGTTCTCAATATATTCTCTTTTACTTTGCTCCTTATCAAATATTTATCATAGGACATTTTATTATTATTTTTTCCCAATGTGAACAAGGTTTTTTTTACTTCATGTTTGGAAAATTATCCTGTGGAGTGAGAATGAGATTTCATTTATTGTGTTATGAGATTTTGGAGCACGCAATGAAAACAAGGCACATTGAAGCAACAAGGTTCATGTTTTCATAATGTTTCAATATTGAATTCCCATATTATGGGTGGGTTAGATTTTTGATAGTGGTGGGTGCTAACCTAATATCGCACAACATACTAAACCATGCCATTTGCTTCTTCTTCATCTCACAAAAGGACGAAATACATGGATTCCTATTTAGTTTTCCTAACTAGTATTGTTTTTTCATTTTTTTGCAATATTTTGGCACAAATTCTTGCAGGCATTTGAAAGGCATCTAAATTCTATTAAACATTCTCAAAAAGTCATTTGATTTTATCTTGTGACAAATTGTACAAGGTCATTCCTTTGTTAAGAAGACTTCGTGACATGTGTTTCTTGTACTTCTTTCGTTCCATTTTATTTACACATTTGTTGCCCTTTTCATGTTCACTAGTTTACAATATAGCCATTTCTCCCTACTAGTTTTTTGTAATTCAATAAAATGGAACAAAAGAAGTACAAGAAACTACTAGGGAGAAAAATTCAACAAGCATTTCTTCAACCTTTAGTCATTGTCCAATCTAAGATCTTAACATTGGTTCTATAAGTTTTGGGAATGTTGGTCAAAACAATTAAATGTTAATGCCAAAGATGCAATATATCCACTAAACGAACATTTGCAAAGGTTGCCCTTGCCATTCTCCAATTAGATTCCAAGATGATTGGGAAGCAAGTACCCTTATCAACTTTGTTGCAATTAACTTGTCAATACAAAGATGAACACTCTTCAACCTTTGATTCTAATCTCATGACATTGTTTACATTTTCATAATACTTATCAATGAGCGCTTGATTGAGACGACAAAATAGTCCTTTGCAAGTCATGAAAGGAGGAAAACATTTGTTGCATGTGCATATGTTGAATTCACACAATTTGTTGAATACTTGAGCAGAACCATCATACTTGATCATCCCCATGTAATGCATTGGGCAGAGTTTCTGGATTTGCTCACAAGCAAACTTAGGCAAGAGAGGATGGCAAGCCTGTCACAAGAAGCAAAGCTATGGGTGTGGCCATGAAATGAAGCAATTGCATTTGGACTTGGGAGCCCAAAAGAGATCCAAGCTCACAAGAGAAAGTATGGAGAAATACACCTTGTTTTGATGTTCAATGTGAACAATTTCTAAAAGAAGATACATGTGTCGGTCAGCATTTGACAACCCAACAAAAGAATTCTTGACTCCATGGAAGGGAGACTATCAATGAACAAAGAGCTCTACATCTACATGCTACTCTTAGAGACCATTAAATTTCAACGTTTGATAAGGGGTGGCCATTCTATTTCATGTAGGTTCAGTTTCACCTGGAGTGAGCCTGATTGCACAGTAATCTCCTTCCTGTCCTGTCGAACTTGAATCACCTTAGCAGCTCGCCCAAGCTTAGGTATAAACACAGTTTCCCCAATAGTTGGAACATCACCTCCAGTACCTGTAATTAACCATGAACTCAGGGGACTAAAAGAGATTTGAAATTGAAGAAAGAGTATGTAGAGCAGAATCATCAGATGTTCCTCACCTCCTGAAGTAACCTTTTCTCCATCCCTAATGGAGGTGGAACCAAATGACAACTCCTCCCACCTCTTGGAAGCCTGTGAGCCAGTTGTAACGCCACTAGCTTTGTAAGCAGAACTTTCCCAAGACGATCTGACGCTCCCTGTCCCTTGCACATTCCGTGCCAGTACATTAAGATGGGACCTTGCAGCAGCAGCAGCTGCAGCAGCTCGATCACTTTTCTCAAGCGCAAGTAGCCTCCCATGCTCTTTAAGCCGTAGTGAAGCTGCTGCCAATTCCGCATAATATGCCTTTGCTTCCCTGTTCAAATGCCCACAAATCAGACTCCAAACTGCCTTAGATTCCACTAGCTTAAAATATGAGAATGCAATAAAAATGCTCAGCACAAACACAAGGTCACAAAGATACTCTCGCCAAGTTCAGTTCACCCACAATAAGAGTGACTCTGCCTTCATCAGACCATGATCATGATCCCGTCTTGCTTCTTCAAGCTCCATGATGACCTGAAATTAGCAGACCATCCAAATCAGTGAAAGCCCCATAGGACATGACCAAAAAACACACAATTCTCTATAAATACTCCCAAAGGCACACAATATTTACATATGCAAGATAATCTAGAATACACACAAAAGTAGTATAGGCAGATAACCAAGATTTACCTCACTTATCTCTGCACTGGCCACACCATAAAGACTACGAGCAGTTGCCAGAATTTCAGTTGGCAGACCCAACCTTTCTGCAATGTTCAATGCATTTGATCTTCCTGCAGAAGAACATGAGCCTCAACATCTTCAATTTGCACAACCTGAGCTTTATCCATAAAGGGTTCAAGTTTTTTCTTAGGTTCATGAGAGTATACTTCCTGGCAATGCTCCAATGCCTCGTGTTCTCAAACAGCTGATCCCCTTGCAACTGTCAACAAGTTCTTGTGTTTTATGTGCTTCAGCCACTGTTCATAGCTAGCTTTTCAAGAATTGGGTATAGTTGAAAAGATAAAGCTCACCAGGGATGCCCCAAAGCAGCCTATAAGTTGGCCTCAACTTTTCTTCATCAAATTCGACAGACGCGTTTTCAAACCTTGAATCACTGTATCCCAAAAGCCAGAGCATAAGAACAAAGGTAACAAAGTTGTAGATTTTGTTTTACATCCCAGTAAGAGACTGAATGGCAAGTGCAGCGAAGACTAAACTGAGTTGTTGTACGACCTATATTTGAGAGTTTTGAGTTCCCCATGATGTGTAGTTGCCATTGTCAGAAAAGAACCGCCTGCTCCATTTTGGGCAAAAGATTCAAGTAATGCCATCCCCAGTGCTGCACCTTCTGTTGGATCTGTTCCTGCGCCTACCTGAGTCCAAAACAGTATGACTGAAGAATACTTGAAACTTTCCCCAAAAAGAGATTCCTGGTGCAAATGATTCAAGCACAAGTCTTGAAACTCCATTTGACTCTTCACACCCAGTTGCACTTCTAGCTCACTCTATGATTTTCAGTGACAAGGAGACTCTCATGGCAATCACATTCTCCCTCAAGGCATTAATCCTTCATAACCTTAGTGTTCCCTTGGGTGTAAGAGGGATCCCAAATATTTGTCTTGCAGAAAATTCTACTAGCTACCCAAGGTCAGAAATTCATATTGCCAAAAGATTCCAAATGGCACAATGAGAAGGAAGGGGAAAAATGACCAGAAGGGTATGAAAGCCTCAACAGAACATGCGAGGAGCACACAAAAGAAAAGGGAGGGACTTGCAGAAAATGTCTACTTACCTCATCAAGCAATACCAAAGAATGACCGGTTGACTCCATCTTTATCCGCTGTACTTTTACCACAAGCAGAGAGATTTAGAGTGGGATTAGAGCATCACCATTTTGCAGTAGTGTCTAAGTACAGGCCAGAAAGTTTCCCACAAGAGGTTTACTGGCAAATCTCAGATTTGTAAAATGTTGATGAGAATAGGATGCAGTTAAAGAGATCTTTAGGTGCTGAAAGTGTGGAATCTATAGGAATGCAAAGCTTGCCTTAATGCGCTGAAGATGCCCAGAAAATGTGGACAGGGATTGGCTCAAAGACTGCTCATCCCCAATATCAGCCAATATTGCATCAAACCATGGCAGCAGCACTGGTTCTGCAGCCAAAATATAAAGCCCTGTTCCATCCATACACCCAGAAGATGTATTAGAGGATTGCTCTCATTTGCAGATCCAAACATCTATTACTTCCTGGTTACTCCTATCTGGAGTAATTATCAAGCACCATGAAAACAGATCTCACTGATGATTTTCACACACCAGATTTTGCCATGAGCGCAGCAAGTCCCACAGTCTTTATTGTTGCTGTTTTTCCTCCCATGTTAGGGCCTGTTATTGCAACCACCTTTGTTCCTTGGCTCACTCTCACATCAATAGGTACAGGTGCATTTTCCTCCAATTCTGCCACCTAGAAACCAGCATACTCAGTCAAGGCCACCTTCATTATCCTTCATCAAATGAAGAAAAAAATAAATAAATGGGAGAGTGACAAACTCTCAAACCAGCTGATAACAAGCAAAGGTACCACAAGAATTGAAAAACAATACCATGGCTTCTGCTTCTGAAAATGAAGCTTGCATTTCTTCTAGAGCTGCCATTGTGACGCCCGCCCTTGCCCTAAGTCTGCCCAACATCTGAACCAGCCAAAGTTGGATTCTTTCATGAGACTCAAGGACTTGATAATGGAAAAGAAACTAGTGGATGGGTGCCCTTCAATACATAAAGAGTAAAGAGTGTATACACATGTACCCTCTTTGAACAATTCTCTCATCCAGATTGACTTTGAAGCTGACAATGTATTGATTTACAGATCCGGATTCTGTAGCCCTGTGTTGATCAACATACCCTGGTTTTTGACTTGAGTTTGGTCTTGGCCTCTTTGAGCAGCTGACGGTGCTGCTGTACAAGTAAAGGATGGCGAGCTCTCAGCAGTTGCAATGCCACAGGATGGTTTCCATCATCATCAATGAATGTGGGTTTTGTTGATCCCATCCAGGTGCTGTACCTCACCCGTGCCATCACCTTGCAAATGGGAAATGAAAATGATGAGGAGTAGAAGCTCCACTTCTTGTGTATGCTGGTCTGAGTCTACTACCACATCAAACTTCTAAAGAACAGGGAGATCGGCTGCAGCAACAAGCAGATGCAAAGGCAAGAAAATAAAACTATCCCATAACTGACCGATATGACTTGGGAAAATGCAAATAGGTACCACAGTGTCCTGCTTAAGTGTAAAACTATCCCGTGTCCAAGTTGGGAATGTTTAAGATTAGTCAGTTGCATTTAGTTGGACTGCAGTTTCCTTTGACAGCTCCACAGCTAAGTCCTGATGAGTATTTCAATACCTATGAGATTGCAGATACATCTCCAAAACCACACTTTGAAGATAATACAACAGTCATAACCTTATGAGAATCACCCACAAAGCATCAGACCTTCACCTGATGGTAAGTATTTCATGAGCAATTTGAAAACAGATGAACCCAGAGAAGGAAAGTCCATGAAAGAGAATCTGGGAAAAAAGGGTTTCTCAGATACAAGTACCACATCAATGCCAACAATAATATTGAGGGCAGATTGAATGTCATCTAGAAATGGCCTCAGCTGCACACACACATACACATGAAAGACAGTGGTTTAAACATCTCATCATGCATAGTTTCTTAGTTCCTATGGGTGAACTTTCAATTTAAAAAGATGCCAAACTGGACCAGAAAATGAGGTCAATTCTTCAATGTCAAAACTACAGGATGGGTGTCATAGAAGTTCACATGAAAATAATAGAACTAAGCTTATTGGTACCTGGTCTGTGAGTTTTAAAAGCACACTGTATTCTGCTGCAAGTACATCTGCTCGAGCTTCCGCAAGCTTGTTATTCAACGGTACAGCAACAGCTGGCTCAACATAAGCTGTAATTCCGCTACTACTGCTTCAGACAATTCGACCACTTTCAGAACTGGTTATAGTTCGTGGATTCTTTAACACTAAAGAAGTTGCAAACTCTGCATATTGCACCTACCAGCTGAGATATTCCTAGACATGGTGGTACTTTTTCCAAACAGGTGTGATGGGTTTTGAGGTTTAGAGTCATCAACCATGTTTAGTTTCGTGAAAAATTTACCTCCGGAGAAGAAGGCCGGAAACTTGGTTACAACTGTCAGCAGGCACTGCCAAACAAAATCTTCCATCAACGTTCACTGCTTCCTGTCAAAGTGAACATAGCTGAAGTCAAAAAGAAACGTGACTACAAATTATGCTTTGGATCAACAAAACAATGTTCAGGGAGCTCAGGACATTCACCTGCCCTTGGCTGTCTGGGAAACTGTCTCGTCCAACCTTGTTCAAAAGCTCCAAGAGCTGCAAGCCATAATCATGAAGGACTTAGAATAGAAATTCCCATACCCTACCAGCCACACCATTTCACATCTGCCTGTTATTGGGATCATTGATCTCACTGTAAAGAAAAAAGCTCAATGCAACCAGCTGTGTCTAGAAATGCACAAAGTTATAGGATGCTTGAGAGCTGACTGCTAACATCCTTCTATGGAAAAACTCTGACAAACATGTTGGATCCACAAAACATTTGTATCCCATTGTTGCAAATGGAATTTGTTAAATTTGCAATACCCTCTGCTCAAGTGTTCGTTCCTGTATTCGTGCTCGTCGGAGCTCTGGGCTCTGGGTGCAGGCAACACCACAAGCATTAGAGAAAACATTAGAGCTCTGCCTGTCCCAGGGAATGTTTTACAGAGAAGAAGTTCTCAGCCACACCAGCTCCAGCTCATAACCCAAATCAACACACATGATGGAAACCTAATTGAATAATTTGGATGCTAACATTCTTTCAACATCAAATTGAACTTTCTACAGTGTTAGAGCATCTCCAGCGGTGCTCAGTATGTCACCCTGCAAAAATATTTCTTACATCCAAGTTTAGTTATTTACCTTCTTCCAACCCCACCCATAAAAATAAAACTGGGACTGCAAATAGGTGGGAGACTACTAATAACAAACCACCAGGACCAATCATTATGATTGGCCAATCACAAACAGGGAGTGGCAGTCAAATCATATATATTACTGCAAATAGGTGGGAGACTACTAATAACAAACCACCAGGACCAATCATTATGATTAGCCAATCATAAACAGGGAGTGGCAGTCAAATCATATATATTACTGCAAATAGGTGGGAGACTACTAATAACAAACCACCAGGACCAATCATTATGATTGGCCAATCATAAACAGGGAGTGGCAGTCAAATCATATATATTACCCTTTTTTTCTGGCGAGGGTTAGACTTTGCTGTGCCTTTTACAAGCCTCAGCAAGTTGTGCAAAAGTGTTTGGCCAAAACCATTTTGCTGAGCCAACCCAGCATGTTTTGACTTTTCTTCATCCAATTTTAATTTGCAGGGTCACGTACTGAGCACTGGTGGAGTTGCTCTTATGCTACCTAAAAGTTCTGCAAACATATCTATGAGATTGCCAAGAAAATTTCACAATGGAACTGAGAAGGTTGTTGTGGACTTCACAAACAAAAACAAAGACCTACCGCTGAATCCTTCACAGAGCCATCTTCGTCCACAACAGTCCATACCGCTTTTACAAGCTCCGGATGTGTCACCATTGGACTGACCTGCAAAAGACCATTAGACATTGTGTCCTCAAGGTGTTTTTGAAGATACAATCTATATACTAGTCTTTACAAGTGACCCAAAAAGACACATGTGTTTTTGAAACCACCTCAAAAGTTTGAGCAGCAAACTGGGTATCTGACTTGGCTCTGTAAATGTTGAACAGCTATGGCAGAGAGTAGTGTCTATTTGCAGACAATCAGAACAGAAATTCCTTGAAATACAAGGTTTCAACAGCCTAAACCTTACTTACTCCCCAAAAACTAGAGATTGAAAGTGTTGCAGGAAGGAGTTTTGGATTGTTTTGTAGCTGCTGCAGGAGGATGAGCTGGACTCTCTCACCATTTCCAGCAGAGGTTGCATCAAAAGCTGTCGGTCCGGATGCTCTTGTACTGTTGCGTTGACAGAGCGGCGCACAGAATGACCCGTTTGCAACAATGTCACAACTGATACCACTTCTGGCCCACTCACAACAGCTCCCTTGCGCACCCTCTCCACACACAGTTTCACCTGCCATCATCCCTCATATAATTTACAGCTGAATTTCATCAAAAGTACAAGAAACTCTTCAATAGTCCAAGAGTACTCCGAGAGAGAGAGAGAGACAGACAGACAGAGACAGAGACAGAGTTCTTCCAAGCAAACATGATACTGGGTTCACAAATCCTTGAACAAGATGATGGAAGAAGAATCAAGGAGATGAGTTTTGCAATTTCAAGAGGATGATGCAAGAAGAAGAATGAAAGGAGAAGAAGAACAAGAAGATGGGGTTTTGCAACCCTTACCACATCTGTTTTCAGAGCTCCAAATTCAAAAGCACCTCCCAGTAAGGAAACTATCTCTACACCTGCACTAGTTTGCTGCATCAGAGCTTCACTCTCTTCCCTGGTTTTGCTCATTTCCAACAACACCTAGCGAACAAACACCCCCATGCAAACAAAAAATTAAAAAAAAAAACACAAAGATTACACAAAGATTCTTTCATGAACAAAACTACTGGAATTCACTACAATGAGTACACGAGAAACCATGCTGCAAAACTTCACAGACATGGATTTCATGGCGAAGAAACAAAGAGGGAAGCAAAGCAATGCACCTCGAGAAGCTCCTTCTTGCCCAAATCTGTGGCACAAAAATCTGCCACTGATTGACATACTCGAGGCCATTCCAGAAGCTCCATGGTCTCAGCTTCCGCACTTCTTCCAACTCCATTTGTTCTCACAGCATCACTAGCACCACATACCACCATCATCCCATCTCGACGCTGCCAGACATTCTTATGATCTTCCAGCAGCAATAGCTTGCTACAATTTCTAGAATTCCATGAATTCCTGAGAAGAAACTGTGGGTCTTCTCCATTAGAAGACAAGCTTCTGCCTCTGCTTCTGCTTCTACTTCTTGTTGGAAACATAAACTGTGGGCATGATGCAGCAGGAATGCTCAGTGATCTAGCATTCCCTCTACTGGGACTTAACCTCCATTCTTCTGGAAGAACAAAATGGCGATTGCTGCTGAGGAGCATCATGATGAGAAGATTCTCAGAAGATTGGCACGATGCGCTTTGAGATGTGCGAGGGTGAGAATTAATGTGAGTCAGGAGGCTTGATCTCCATCATCTCCATTGTGAGAAGAAACTGAGAAGAAGAGGGAGATCTGTAACCATCCAGAGAGGAAGAGGAGGAGGAGGAGGAGGAGGGGTGTTTGACGTGCAATCTTTAGAAGTCGATGTGGATGAGTGATGGGTGGGTTATTTTCTTTCTTTTTTCATTCAGTGTGCTAGCAGCTTTCAAACTGCTGCAACAACACACACGCTACTGCTGGCTCTGCATCAAGAAGCAACGACCCATTCCCAAAACCACCACAAGCATCCAGCAATTGGGTACCAGATTTTCTGGAGTTTTGAATGCAAACAGAACAGGTTTCCAGTCCGGAGATACGCAAGCAGTGAATGGATTGTGCGAGAGAAGCTCAAGTTCTTAGGGTTTGTGCAAACCCTAAAGTGAGCGCCAAACCCTAATCCGACCCGAGTCGTCGGCAGGAAGGGGATGGGGATGATGTTGCCCTTCTTTAGAAGGAAGGAAAACGCGAATGCTCTCTGTAACAGTAGCAGGTGTGGGGGAATCGGAGCGTCGTTCTGTTTGTAGTGGGGAAGAAGCATGGCGATGGAGCTGGGCCATGGGGATGTTTTGAAGTATTCGTTGTGGCCGCCCAGCGACTATACGAGGGCAAAACTTGTGGAGCGGATGGCCAATAATTTGGCATCGTTGTCATTCTTCTCGCAAACGTATGGACGCATCCAATCCCCGGAGGCTGCACAACATGCCAAGAGAATCGAGGAGGCGGCGTTCGTGGCTGCTCAAAAGGAAGAGGATAACAAAAACAGCAACAACAACGATGGTGTCGAATCTGGTGTAGGCACTGTCATAGTGCGGTTTTATACCACACATGCCAGCAATCTCATGTTTGAGACTCTCAAGTCCAACAAAAACTCGTTCTCGGATGCCATTGAAGGTGATTGCCCATGTTCTTTTGGTTTGTCTTGTGGTTGATGTGGTTTTGGGTTTGTTTCTGTTTCTTGAGAGGCTCTGTGAATAAGAAATGTGCATCAATTCTCTTACTGTAACCTTATGTCAGTAGGTGTGTCTGAGGGGAAGGACTTGATACCGGAACAGAAGCAAGAGGTTGTTGCAATTTCAGAGGGGACAGAGATATCTGAAGCGGACAGAGTGTTTGATATATCGGGTGGGACAAGGGCCTTTCTCTCGAAGGAGAAGGCTGAGGAGCTTTTCACACCTCTACTAGACTCTGGAAGTATGGTCACGGATGTTCGTTTGAGCAACTGGAGTTTTAGTGTTGAGGCAGCAGAAGTGGCTGCTCGAGCCTTGAAAACCAAGAAAGACAATTTAGTCAATGTAAACCTCTCGGATATTGTTGCTGGTCGGCCGGAATCGGATGCATTGAAAGTTATGGAGATTTTTTCTTTTGCTCTTGAAGGGAGTCGCCTCAAGTCATTGAACTTGTCGGACAATGCATTGGGTGAGAAAGGGGTGCGAGCATTTTCTGCTGTTCTGAAGTCACAAGACTCTCTGAAGGCTTTGTACTTCATGAACAATGGGATCTCTGAAGAAGCAGCACGAGCAATTCGGGAGCTTCTTCCATCATCAGAAAACCTTGAAACACTTCACTTCCACAACAACATGAGTGGTGATTCAGGAGCGAAAGCGCTTTCTGAGGTTGTCCAGCATGCTCATAGTCTTGAAGACTTCCAATTCTCTTCAACAAGGGTGGGAAGTGATGGTGGAATTGCATTGGCTGAAGCTCTTCGAAGTGGCAAAAGCTTACGAAGAATTGACCTTCGTGACAATATGTTTGGACTTGAACCAGGATTGGTACTAGCCCAAACATTACAATTGCATACAAATCTCAGGGAGGTTTACTTAAGTTATTTGGGCCTAGAAGATGTGGGTGCTCGTGCTATAATCAATGCCCTCGCAGGTCGAGCATTGCAATTACAGGTTCTTGAACTTAGTGGCAATGACCTCTCACCAGCAATTGCTCCTACTCTTGCAATTTGCATTCGGTCTCTGCAACACCTGAGGATTTTGAACTTATCTGAGAATGAACTAAGAGACAAAGGCACGGTGACAGTAAGCCAAGCATTATTGCTGGACCATGAAAACCTAGAGGAGCTTGATTTGAGCGATAACAAGATAACTCGAATTGGGGCCCTTGCAGCAGCACAAGCAGTGGCAGACAAGGTGAGGTTCAAGTCTCTAAACTTAAATAGTAACTTCATATCTGAGGCAGGAATTGTAGCTGTGCAGGAGGTACTCTCAAGGGGCACTGCAGGGTTGGAAGTGCTGTGTTCCATGGATGAAAATGAAGAAGAAGAAGAAGAAGAAGAAGAAGAAGAGGAAGATCTTGAAGAAGAAGAGCAAGAGACTGAAGAAGAGAGATCAGAAGCCAGTGAGGAAGCTGATGCTACAGGTTTGTCCAATCTGCAAATTTCATAATGATCCATATCTGCTGTCAAGTGAGTGTTGAAATTTGAACTACAGTGGAGAAACATCCTATACAAGCTTTTTGGTCTTTGTTTCCATGAGAAAGAAGGTGGAGTGCATAAAGCTGATGTTAATCCAAGGTCACCTTTACCCCAAGTCCAGAGATCGTATTCAGGCTATGTTGTAGTTCTCTTTTGGTGCTATGAATTGATGCATGAGAAGTTATAAACACAAGTAATTGTTGGTCTCTCTGAAAGTGTCAGGTAAAGAGTAACACCTACTTCAGGATGATTATGTCCATGGCAGATTCAAAGAGTACAGGATAATCATACGCTTCTTGGGTATTCATGAGTTCAGTATGGTTCTCATTGTTGACTAAGTGCCAACAATCGAATCACCATGGTCATCTCTTGTAAGAAAGCTGTTGTAGTCTTAGTGCACCAAGACAGTTAAGACTTTTATTGCATTGTTGATTACAAACAGTGTTATCCTAGTGGAAAAATTGTGCTCTTAAAATCCACACATAATAATGATATCTGCTATTTGATGCAATCAATGTAAGTGCTTACTTCATGTTCTTTTAGATACAGCCTGTGTCTCATCAATCTCTGGGTCCATTGCCTGTAAATTGAAACCTGATCTTTCTGCTAGCCATGCCTTGTTTCTTCTCCAAGAGGTTGATTAGCAGTGGCCATGTTTTTGTTGCTGCAAGTGTTGTTCACTGCTGCTGCTGATGATGTGCTGATTAAAGATTTGTCTTTCTGTATTCATAAGTGCCAGAATTATTGTCACTGATAGTGGGGGTTTTAAAGAATTGATTGCTCAACAAAAATTCAGGATGAATGCAACAATGATGATGATACACACACATACACATGAACACATACGCACACATATCTCTCTCTTTGTAAGCACTGAGTTTTTCAAGATGTATGATTGAAGTGAACCTGAAGCAAATTGAACTATGAACCATAAATGACTATATGACAATGCAACCACTATGTTTGTTTTTGCTAAATTTTGTCACTTAACGAAAAGCTTGTGCGACTTCAATGAAGGATTTTTTGGGGAAAAATTGGGTCCAAGGTTGTCAGATTGAAGGGGGAAAAAAAACCTGAAATCATGAGATTTAGACAATCGGTTATAGCATGTTGCAAAATATAGTAGAACTCTTAAAATTTTCTACTTTCTTCTATGACCCAATTTGGCTCTATTGTGGATGATGGCCAGACCACCTAACTTTACTCCCAAAATTGAAAAAAAGAAAAAGAAAACCCTTGATCAAATAGAGCAACAAATGAGCAAGCATGAAATAAAGGGGATAAAACCCTAAAGAAAAAAAGAATGTCTATCAAATAATTAATTAATTTTGGAGATTCCATTTTAAATAAATAAAATTCTCAACTATTCCAAAAGATTCTTCATTTTACTTCACAATAATGGGTTGAAACTTGTTTCATGGATCCCAATATCTAAAGGCAAGTTGGAGGATTGTATTTTTGAGAATTAAAGAGTTGATAAATGGGTTAAAAGGATGTCACATAAGCCATTGCACGTGTAAGCATTACTTATCTTTAAGGTAATAAACTAAGTGAATGTTGAAAATGTTTGATGTATTTGCAAAATGTAATGTTGGCTTATTATGTCATTGTAACATTAGGGGTAAATTAGAAATGAATATGACAAATATGGAGCATCAAAAATGTGTTTTGAAATTAATTTAATTAGTGCTTAAAATCATTATTTATTGTTTTCAAACCATGATAGAAAGTTATGAAGATGAAAATATTGATGAGAATAAGAGAACTTTGTGATTTTTTTTTAAACACATAAATTTTTTTTGCTCACTTAACATCTCATATTGCCAAATATTTTACTTTCTTTTATCATGCTTCAAGGTCATTTGCATTCTTGAATTCTTATCATTCGCTTAAACATGAATTTGTCCTCAAACCAAACCAAAAAAAAAGTTGACTAGAGTCCATGGGTATCAAAGCACAATATATGATTGATAAATGTTTAAAACAACCTAAGATCTCACCTAATTGAATTCATAACAAATTTTAACGATGGATGTTCATAAGAATCCAATGTGTAAATGACAACAATCATTTTAACCATGAGAGTTAACTACTAAAAGCAATTGCTATTATCTCATCATTTTACAATTACTTCCAAAAAGTTGCATCATTTCTGGAAACAATAAATCATATTCATTCAAGGTTTGCCTTTCATTTTAAAAATCATATAGCAAAATCTTGGAAAAATGGTTCGACCTTGGATTACATGCACATTAATCAACACATATAAATAATTATAATATTTCAATGGACAAATTTGAAAATGTTTAAAATAATTTCATCAATTCTCATCACTCATTACATTGAAGTCAAACACTAAGTTTGATGCAAGTTTCACCTAAATCCTTAGCTTGGACATTTAAATTAGCAATTCACATTGTTGTAGTTTGCAAATTCATTTTGACTATTCTTTTATTTGCATTTCAAAAACTAAATCAAGTTTTCCCACCTTTTATTCCATAACTACATTGGGTGTCTTGAATGTAGATGTTCTCAAATAGCATCCTTTAGAGAGAGCACAATTATTCTTTTTCATATTTGTAAACAAAACTTGGGTTCCATGTTGCTTTGCAATACTAGCGAAGATCAATTATTGCTTTTCCTTTTCTTATGTTCGCATATGGTTTTCAATAGTTCATTATTATTATTATTATTAGAAAATAAAATTATCACATTTTGTTATGGATAAATGAATATGAGTTCCAATTTTGTTTACATGATCACACAAAACACATTTGTATCAAGACGTGGTGCACAATCATAAGAACAAATTTTATCTTAGTCCAATACCCAGATTCAATAGGTTTTTTGTGAAATGGGATAAAATTGATCAATATGCAACTTGTGGTTTTTATTTATTTTAAAGAGGACTAGTTGAATAAACATTATTAGTGAAATATTTTTTAGTCGTTTTGGATAGTCACATGTTGCACTAGATAATTTTTAATTTTTAATATTATGACATGGATATATGAGGTTTCAAGTTAATATGACATGGAATAAAATGCCACATCATCATACAACTTTTTATTTATTTATTTATTTCTAGATCATGGAGTCACTGGTTTTATTTTTCACAGCACACCGCAACAAACCTACACGCCATGAAATTAATTTTTTTTCCCCAATTTTATTGAAAACAAATTTTGACATCATTCTCCATCATGTACATGTTTGTACATTGCATTTATACCATATACATTGATGCAAACAATCATCAAGGTTTCAACCTTAGACCCCATGGAGGCACACTAAGATCATAACCATCAAACCACTTCAAAACTTTATTAACAAAGAAGGAAAAAAATTAAATTTATTATGTTTGACATGGAATTGTTTAACAAATTCAAACTTTAACATATGTTTTCTTTTTCAAAATGTATTCAAATGCTACAAATGAAAACATGGTCTGAAGCTTATTCAATAATGTATTAAATTTATTATTATTATTTATAAATATTAAATGTAAATTTTTCATAAAAAAATAAAAATAGCATGTCATGAATAAACTTATAATTTTTTTGGTTTAAATCAACCTATAATATTTATGAATTCAATGTGAATTTAAAAATACATTCATAAAGTCCTTAACAATGTTATTTTTATTTTCCCAAATATGATTAGGTACAAAGTTTTTTTATTTATGTTTGCAATGTTGTTAAAATGACAATCATCCATAAGAAGATTTAGCTACATTTGGTTATAAACAAGTTGTGGAGTTGGAATTGTTTGAATCCTTCAATGTTATGGTTACTTACTATAATTTATTGTGAAAAATTGATGATATGTATTTTTAATTTGACATAATTGGAATTGTTTTCTTTCAAAAAAAATATTTTGTTGATGTTGTTGCCCTTTTAAATTGGCAAACATTGGCCATAAAAATGAAAAAAAATTAAGTAGTCACTATAGCCATTTAATTCTCAATACCATATTTGTTTAACAACATGAATCATACATTAATAAAAATGATTAATTACACAACTTGAAAAAATCACTATATATATATATCATTATATTTATGATGTAAAAATATATTTTATTTTTATTTCCTTTGTCAAAGTAAAAGTAACATAATTTGGGGAAATTTTGGCATTGAATAATTGGATTAAACCCCCTCCCCCCCCCCCAAGCAACATGTTTTTTTTGGTTTGAAATTTTCCTAATTTGGCAATTATTGTTGGAAAAAAATGGACAAAATAGTGAAAATTGAAAGGAAGACGTAAACAACAAAAAAATTACCAAAAGTTTGAGAAAGAATTTGGAAAAGAAGAAGTTATTCCTAATGAATAAAAAATGAAAAATAATTATAATAATTCCAACCTTAAACACAAAAACAATTCCAACATCAAATCAGTTCCCCTATTTCTATGGTGCACATACATATTCTTAAGAACTAACCTCTTGTAAAACAAATTCTATTGGTTCTAAAGTTTGTTTTAATGCATATGTCTTATTAGTAGCTTCCCTCTGAGGGCTATTTTTCCCTCTTTTGAGATCTCTTGGTTCCTTTTCTATTTTTTTCATACATAATGGTCTTGCACCACGAGTATTTCCCCTATTGTTTTTTTCGTCTAAAGTTTCTAGTTCTGAAGAGAAAACTAAAACTTCATATTCAAATGATGGTATGACCTTTTCAATCTAAAATATCCTATGCATGTACAACCTTTCATTTCTCTCATACCTTTTACAAACCTTTCTAATATCTTTTTGGACAATATCCTACACTACATCCCACCATAGATCTACATATTTTTCCTCCATTGATAATGCCTTGAGTTTTACTTGAAGCAAAGTATGTTGCTTCTTGAATTCATTTTTTTTTTCTGAAAACACTATCATAATTGAAAGGTGTTATTTCATGGGCTTTTTTTAGAAGTTTCTGCAACTTTTATTAAAGGCCATCTCCTTTTACAAATGTCTATCCATATGTGCGTGCCTTTGGTCAAATTGCCTTTGTATGTCATTCTTGGCTTGATATACATTAAATGTCCAATTTGAGCTTCTCTAATTCCTTCTACTGCTTCAAGAGAATCTATTCCATATTCTTGTAATCTTTTTAAAATTTGTTATGTTCTACATTCAAAATATCCTTCTCTGCCTTCAAGTTTTAGTAATTAGCATATGTCTCTTTTAGAATAATTATGTACAAATAATCATTTTCCACTATGATGTTCTCCAGATCCTTATTATGCTTCTACATGTTAATCTTCTATCTTGTTGTTTGCAAGTATGCTAAGACATGACTATTTACATTGTTCTTATCCTATAATTGTTCTTTGAGCTTTTGCTCCTTCTCCAAAGCCCCTTGTAGATTATGGATAGATTTGTCCTTTTCCTCTATGATTTGCTTATTTTTAATTTCCATATCTGAAAGTTTAAGCAAAATATTGGTCATTTTTACATTGTAGTATGTTGCTTGTTGAAACATATTTACAATTCTTCTATGTTCATCGAAGTCTGCTTCTAGCCTTTGCACAAACCTTGGTGTATGAAACCTAGGAGTCTAACTTCTAGAACTTGTATTTGAAGAACCTAAACTTTTGTGTGCAGTCTAAATTTTTCCAAATACATTTGTGCATGTTGAAGAGCTTGGTCTTGAAGGTAGCATACCTTCATTATTCTATGGTACTGGAACAAATTATTATACTTTTGGTGAATCCAAGTCTAGGTTTTATATATGCTCCTTTACTGGCTACTGAGCTTGAGATTTTGGCTCCTTCTTGGGCCTTCTCTAATGTTTCGACCCATTTGATGTTTACTCCTACTTGGAAGGGATCTATGGTCTTGGATAAGACTTAGGAGATATGGATTTCTCCTTTTGCTCTTGATGTTGTTGGTGTTTTTTCAACAAGTCTACTTCCTATTGAAGATTAATACTATCCCTCATTATAGTATCCTCTTATCTTTTCTACCTCTTTTGTAAAGTCTCCCTCTCCTCATCATCATCATACTGAAACATCGGATCTGTTCTTTTGGTTGTCCTAGTTTCTGGTTGTTTTTCCTTTTTTAAGAGAAATGTTTCTAGGGTTTAGAGGTCATTTATTTTTGATAAACCTCTTCCTCATACTCTCCTTTCTTCTCTTTTCCTCCTATGGCTGCTCTACTTGCTTCTTCTTCTTTTGTGGTTCTATTCCTTCTAGTGGAAACCACTTTTGAAACAAAACTTTTAGGACTATGGCAAAATGACATACGTCCTTTTTTGGTTCTCTTTTGGTTGTTCCCTTAATCATGTTTTTTTGACAGTTTTCCCATTTGATCAATTCCTTGACCAATTGAGAATACATAACTACTGCCTAGTTGATAAACTTTCCATGATCTGCTTTGGAGATCATCATGGTAGACTTGTTGCTAAAATATTACACCTTATTTTTCTAGTAGATAATGGACAAACTTGCAACAATTCTATTGCCATACTTTGACCTCATCTTATTTACAACCCAACCTTCATTGGTGTTGTACGTATTTGGGACTCTATTAGCTATTTCTACCAATGCTACTCTGGCATCTAATATCTCTGCATGGTCTGCCTCTATTTCTCATGTATGGCTGATTTCTAAAACCTCTGCCAATAGATGTTTGTCTATAATTATCCGCTCTTCCCCCAACATAATCTTGATTTGTTATGTTTAAAATCCAACTTCCAATTGTTCAAAAATTCAACTAGAATGTTATGACAGGGAGTCTTCCATTCAACCTCAAACAGACCTATTAATCTAGTTTTGTTTGCCCAAGCTTTCTCTTCTTTTCCAAAACTTGTCCGAAGCAAAATATTCTTCAATATTATAACTCTACTTTGTAGGAGTGAAAATGTACCTAACTTCATCATCATGGTGAGTCTGCACCTTCTTCCCACACAAATTTGCAACCATTGCTTGTCGATTTGTTTTCTTCATGTGCTTCTTGTTGGGAATGTGGACTTATTCTAGAATCTACTTCTAGGTAGACTCCTCTTTATGTAATGGCGCTTTTTGATCTTGTTGCAAATTATCCTTCCGCTTCTCTTCTTCAGAGTTAGAAATAGAAATGGAATCGACTTGCTTGCTAGGACCTGCCTCTCTTCTAGGCTTCCTAAAACTATATCTCCTCAAAGTTTCCTTGCAATCTCTTTCGTTTTTTCTAATTCATTCAAAAGTTTTCTCAAATTTGGATATCGAAAAAGATCTCTGAGAGGAAAGAAGAAGAATAAATAGAAAAAGGAAATCACAAACCGCTTTATGGAGACCTGTGTTGCACAAGCAAAACATTTGCAAATTTCTATTGTTCTCTTTGTCTCTCTTATTTCTCTTCTCTCAACTTTTGTAATTTCTCTTTGGATTATCTTTGCAATTTCTCCACAAAACTTTCTTTTGCATTCATTCTGGAGACAAAAAACCATACAAACTTATTTGTAGAAAACAAAAATGAAGAGGTGTATGTTTAACTGTGACACATGGCTCATGTCAAGATCTCTGAAATGTCAAATACAATTTGTTTGCATGTTAAACTGAGATGTTGGGCTTCTGTTCCATTCTTGATGTGACATTCTTATATTGCTGGTTCTGAAATCTCTAAAAACATATTATCAGGTATTTCTAAATTCTATTCAAGTTGATTTTTTTTCATGTATGG
>Ga0116227_10002990_pt1 | contig 37964 bp, 40 predicted proteins | sample S1TSphgellanicum_FD_89693 | JGI IMG/M metagenome (GOLD analysis project Ga0116227, IMG submission 89693) | Host-associated microbial communities from peat moss isolated from Minnesota, USA - S1T2_Fb - Sphagnum magellanicum MG | ecosystem: Host-associated > Plants > Peat moss > Unclassified...
CCAGTCCGGGCAAAATTTTCCTGTTCATCATTACCTTTTTGCCAATAACCCAATTTGCTATTCCCCCCCCCCCCCCCCCCCCCCCCCAAGGAAAGAAAAACACACACGCTGATTCAAACACTAGTTTTGTTTTTCAGAGAAAGGACCCAAAGACCATTATTATTTCCCAAGATCCAGTAGACCATACATTTTCACCTACACAAAGAAAGGATGGGGTCCACAATGTTCAATGGTGAAGTCAAATAATTTTACAAAGCTTATGATTGCCCACAACAACACATTCATGTACATCAATATAAGCATGAAAAAAATGCATTGAATGGACAACTTCCCTACAAAATTTTGTTATGAGTAGTAGTACAATTTTAACTCCATGCATGCTAGACTTTCTTTTTCTGCATGTAGCCTAAAAAAGCTGCTAATTTCAGGCTTTTTTATCAGCACATTTGGCTTTGTACTTTGCCCTGTCAAATAGAACTACTAGGGCTGATTTTTTTTAAAAATTATTTAAAAATAATAATTTCCCTTGCAACTTTGCCTTTATGTTAAAATAGAATATTGTTTAATGATCACTGTCCCCACCCCCACAAACGTCATAATAAGTCCCTTTAAACAGTCAAAGACCATTTTATATCTTTACATCTGCACGAGTAATAGTCACTGTCCAAATCCATAGTAGAAAAAGGCTTTTCAAGGGGTTAAAATGACCACTGCAAAATGAACATCAATCAATACAGGAGTGCAGCAGGATTTAGGTTATCCTGATGCAAGATTTAATGGAAAGGGATGTTGGCAGGTGTGGGGGTGGAGATGCCCTAAAACTACCACTTGACTTATTTCAGTTTCAGAAAATGGATGCTTTTCTTTTTCTTTTTTCCTTTTTTCCAATTTTATCACATTGAAAAAGCCTTGGGTGGCAATCCAATGTCACCATGTATGCACAAAATGCATGGAGCCTGGTGAGAGTAACTTGTGCTCCCCATTGCTTCACATAACAAGTGGAATTATTAAGGAAAAACCCATTATATTAGATTTTGGAAACCAAACCCCATCGGGTATTAGAATGGTTATATGCATACATACCAGACTGGTATCAACATTTCAAAAACCTGCCCCAAACCTGAACCTGGGCAGTTCTTTAATTATTTTTTATGGAAACTCGAATATTTCACCATGCAAATAATATAATCTTCAAAAAAACCTCCCAAAGAAACCAAAATCCTTCATGATATTATAACTCTATAACTAATCTCAAGTTTTCCAACACTAGCCAAAATATCATCTTTCAAAAATCCTCATCTAAAAATAGATCTATTACCTAGGGGCCAAAACCCATTAAGCTACTATATACTCTTCAATGAATCTGAACACAATATCCTTGCCTACCAAGGCAAGGCCAACAAACTTGCCATCATTGCCCTGGGAAAAAAATAGGAATAAAAATTACACCTTTACAATTGGCAATTAGAGAGGTATTGATTCAGCCCAGTTGACATTTTACAATTATTGAGCATCAGAGGCAGAATAGCATCTTCCAACTTCATATGTGACAACAAAAAAAATCCCTTTTTTGTAAAAAGCCTGTGAAATTTAACTGAACATCTGGGAACCCACATTTTAACCTAGTTTGAACTCTAAACCTCTCGGAATCATTTTATTGGCCTTGCCTACCAAGGCAAGAAGGATATTGTGTTTAGACTCATTATAGAGTATAGTAGCTTAAGGGATTTTGGCCCCTAGGTAATAATAATAGGTCTATTTTCATATGAGGATTTTTGAAAGATGATATTTTGGCTTGTGTTGAAACTTGAGATTAGTTATAGAGTTATAATAATATCTTGAAGGATTTTGGTTTGTATAGAGGATTTTTTTTAAGATTATATTTTTGCATGGTGAAATATTTGAATTTCCATAATTCTTGTTTTGCCTTAAGATACTTTTTAATGTAAATGGCAAGGCCACAGTGTGACACACCCCTTGTTGTTTTTGTGTCATGACCTTTGATCGGTTGTGAAGTCCTTTGTATTGTTTTGTGTCACGACCTTTTGATTGGTTGTCAAGACCTTGGTATTGTTTTGTGTCATGACCTTAGATCGGGTGTCAAGACCTTTGATGATGCGGCATCCTTGACACCAACACTAAATCTTGATTTTCAACTACAAATGTTTTTGGTCGTCCTTGTGAGGAGTTGTTTTACATTGTGTGCAATATAATTCAGCATAGTACTAAGAGTAAAATATTCATGTGTACCATTCTGTGCTCAATTGTCAGCATTGCGATGAGGAGCAAATATCTGATTTGATTTCTATACTCGATGTCAATTGTAGAATCTAATTTAGAACTGGGGCCAACCCTTTAACAATGGGAATTTTTGTCAGACCAATAAGGTAGAATCCAGACTCCGGAGGTGCCAACAACCGTTGAAATAAGCAATTTTGACTAGAACAAACCACAAAGTTCCTTAAAATTTTGCATGCACCTATTTTTCCTCATTTGGCCAGGAAGAAAAATGTTTGAGCACTTTGAATTCCTTTGACTCCAAGATAGCGATGTCAATGGTCTATTTAATTCACTTATGAATATTTATACCTACATTGTGTACACAAGCAATTTTACCTGAATACACTAAGGTAAGTTGTGGTTCACAAATACCCAATCTAGATTGTAAAATTGGGATGCACCCATGTTGGGTTTCTAGTTTTTACCTAGCCGATTTGTAAAGATCCATAGAAAGAACCTACGAGGCAAGAAAAATAGTTATATCTACCCCCCCCTCCCCCCCCTTCTTCATGCAATTTCATGTTTAAAATTGAAGTGATTCCTTCAATCTTTGTTGTTTTTACAGATTCCAGTTCCATAACACTCTCCATGCACCATATCCAAGGCTCGCCAAAATTCCTTGCAAGCACCTTACTAGGCACAATGGCCAACAGCCAGCATGTTCCATAATACATAACAAAGTGCACAAGTAATGTGCATGGCTATTATACATTGAACCGTTACTTCACTCAAGATAATTTTTAAAAAACATTCAAACTCACTAATTCCAACAATTTCATTGGCCATAAAAAAATTTCTTCACTCCTACACACAAGTCTATTCAACACCCTCTATATATATTAATACACTAGTATTATAACCCTTGTCTGTATACATACAAGGTTAGAAAACCCATAGGTTTTTTCTAATGTATGTGAAGGCACCTTTTCTCTCACGAACATTTTTTGCCTCCTTAGAGAGCTTGATGGCAGCACCATACATGGAAAGTGCCTTCTCTTCATTTGACAAAATCACAGCTGTTTGAAATTCTAGCGGATCTTTATGGTACATAATGACCTGGAATGGGCGATTCCGGGAATTTTGGTCTCATAGTTCCCAAAAAAATGAGACCACCCAATGACAAAGAGCCACATGTGAGCTTATACTGCAACCCCAGGGTCTCCTTGCACATGTGAGAACAGGGGTCTCTTTGTAGCCTTGGAATTTTTTGGGGTAATTTTAATGATGGACCCAGTCATCGTCTTTTTTGAGTAATTAGAGAGAAATAGCAAGTGATTTGCAGGGGTTTAATTATAAATTTCTTTTTTTTTTGGGCAAAAGGGTGGAGGTCATGCTTGGTTTTTTATTGTTTTTAGGCATTGTCTTTCTACACTCTAAGGTGAAGGTTTTTTTTTTAAAAAAATTTAATCAACTCATATTTTGGAAATTTTTTGTACAAATGGATGCAATGATGAGTTTAGCATTTTGGGTGATTTTTATTGTGTTCAATTTTCATCTTGTGCTCATAAATGACAAAAATTATCAGGTTTTGATAAGTTCTTAATTGTTTTACAATTTTTGCCAATTCTTATGGCTGCTAGTTATCATTTTTTTCGAGAACCCTGTCGAACTGGTCACTTGGGGGTTGTGCAGGGATTAGTTTGGTTCATATCCCCAGAATGTGTGATAAAAAACAATTTATTATGGTATGATCTATTTAGCATTTCAAATTTTATTATTGAAGTTGACGACTTACACAGTATTCGGTGCTGTCAATCGATGGGCTATGTCACCATTAAATCCTATGATAACATTGAAGATTATTATCTTTGAAGTTGAGAGAAAAAAAAAAAAGAATGATGTCTGATTTTTATTACAGTTTAAGTGCCCTAAGTTGCCTCCACAACGGTGTCTGAAAAGACAAAGGGTTAAGGTTTTCACCACTTTAATATGAGAAATGATTTTTGCATTGGGGGTTAGTTTTATTTGACTATTTGGGGAGTGTTAAAAATAAGGGTGCTTTGAACGCTTCGGCTCTAGGCTCCCAGGGTTCTACTTGTTGGAGCCGGAACCTGAGAACCCCCATTCTGGACCCCTCACCGATACTTCATCCAACAGACCCCAGGGTACAGCCCGTGCTTCACTACATGTGCGAGGCCCTTCTGGTCACCACCCAGGCAGATAGATACCTTGGTAGTAGATACTTGTCATTTTCCACCCCCACACACACACACACTTAAAAGTCAAGAGGCCAACTGGGTACTGCAGAGGCATTCTGGATGAGCCAGAATATGAGCCACTAGTGGATGAGTTCCATGCAAAATTTTTGGCAGGACTTTATGACTTTACCCAAAGTCAAGACTCTGCCAAAACAAAAGACTTTCTAGCCCTTTTTTTTCCTCCCTTTGCAGGTCTTCTCTCAGGAAGGATGGAAGAAGAGTCAAAAGACACTCCAAAGTTTTGCTACACAATAGTTTGCTTACATTCAGGACATAAAAGTATAGCAGATCTTTTTCCACCATTTCTTATAGTTTGTGTAGTTTTTTTTGACCTAAAAGAGGAGAGTGAGTAGAGTGTATGAGGTGTGCTTTTGGCACATCGTGGACCTTTCATGATTTTTGTAATCATTTTCTTTTTTTTTTGCATTTGTTCTTGTTGGTGTCTTTTTCTCCTTTTTTTTGTGTGCATATTGTTTTTGCATGTTGTCCTAACGTGTCATTTGGCTTCGCACTTTAAAGGCGTATCGTATGGCTTCTCTTTTCTTTTTTTTGCATGTCCTTACTTCAATGCTAGGTTCTCTACTTCTTGCATCTACATTGTTGGTTGCAGCTTTAACACATCGTAAAGTTTTCAATTTATTTTTTTCATCAATAATGGCGAACTCTCTTTTTCAACCATGGTGATGGCATAAGAGGTTAGCTTTGTGCTTTCACTACATCGTGCACCTTCCATGACTTTTGTCATTGTTTTTTTTTGTTCAATTATTTTCTTTATGTGTCGGCAATGGTGATCTTTCTTTCTCATGTAGTGCTAGGTTTTCAACCTCTTGCATTTGCATTGTGACATTGCATTCTTTTTCTCACACATGTTTTTCTTTTGTGTGACTTTTCATTTTACATCATGCATTCTACATCACAAATTGCACAATTTTCAAATCACACCTACTTTTGCATTGCTTTTTTTTATTCTTCTATGTTCCTCAAGTTATTTTCTCTTTCTTGTTTTGATTTTCTATGTGTTTGATGTGTGCAAGTTTTTTTTTGTTGTTTCTTTGTTTTTTTTTGGTAATTATTTCTCTACATGCCTTACTTTCCATGTCCTTATTTCAGGGCTTACTTTTTCTTTTCCTTAGCATTTGGGGATTTTCATGAATTTCTTGCACCTACTTCTACATTACACCTATTTTTACATCACAGCTTCTACTGCTAGAACCTTCATTTTGTGTTGCTTTTACATCACAACTTATTTTCCTCACCTAATCTTGAAAATTATTTTGCTTACGTCAAATTTTTTGCCTAGTGAAGTTCCTAACGTCCAAGCTTCTAGTTTCTCTTTTGCTACATTGTCTACTATATTGTCACTCACTACTAATGTTTATAATAATTTGTTTTGAACCATTCATGAATCTAACATTTATGTGTAATGTGTTGACTTTCATCAATCTTATTTTGATTTTTTTTTTTTTATAAGCCCCATATTGAGTCTCCTTAGTTGCATTTTGAAACAAATGCCAATTTGCTTAGTTGTTTTTTCAACAATTACATAAAAAATTTCAATCTTGAAAGTTTGATATTTTCCTTGATTATGTTGCATCTTATTATATTGTTAATCCTAGTTGTGAGTCAATTTCTCTACCTAATTATATTGGTCATTGTAATCTTGCCTTGACATTATTTCAGCAACAAGTTGTAAATGCGTCATTCACTTTGAGGCGGATTGGCATGGATTTTCACACACATGCAACATGAGCCTCGAAGCAAATCAACATGAAAACATGTCATGTTTTGATGGCGGTTCAGCGTTCATTTTGGCTGGTCAAAATCACATGCCACAAAACTTGAACCTTGAAACCTACCACCCACCAAAACATGTCAAGTTTCGACAAGCTACCCAATGCACGTTTCGATGCTTGGGTAGTCCAAGCCTTGAAACATATCCTACTAAAACATGTAAAGTTTTGGGAATTATGTTTCAACCCCATCCACCCATCTTCCATGTTCTCCCATGTGATCCCCATCCATGCCCCATGACCCATCCATAATGTTTTAAACCTTTTCCAACTTCACATCATCGCCGTGTATTTTTCTGCCGAACTTTGACATCTTCATCAATGTTCCCTCTCTAGAGATTTAGTTAGGGTTTTGATAACAAAAAAAACTCGTGGTGGCGCTAAGGAAGTTCTATCTTTTCACCCACAATAGAACACTCATCATGCTCTTATCCACAACTTTTTTCATTTTCATTTTCATTTTTCCATTCAAAACACAGCAATGTTGTACATGAACAGTCTTAGGAACCAATAGCATGTCTTGTTTCACCCTATTCAGGTTTCTTAATGTTTGCAAGTGGATATTGGTTTCTATACTATTTATGGCAATTGACATATGTTGTGGCAAAGGTTGAAAAGTTGCACACCAAATATTTGTTCACAAAGAGGACAATTTATTGTTTCTATCATGTTCATTTCCTACATTGTTTGTTGGGTTTGCGTTGTTATGTTATTTGTTGTTGTTTTCTTATTCTCTACTTGTTCACTTCTTGTTTGTTGTTTGAATTTCTGATTTTTTTTGTTTCTATAAACATTTTTTTGCAACAATCCATTTGTATCATGTTCATTTCCCACATTGTTGGGTTTGCATTGTCTTGTTGTTTGTTGTTGTCTTCTTATTCTCTACTTGATCATTTCCTTCATTGTTATTTGGGTTTCCAATTTTATTTTCTTTAAATTTTTTTTAGCAACAATCCACTTGGTTCTTGAAAATGGATAATAACTTATAATTTTGTAGAGCTTTTCCCACAACTCTTGAATATTCTTAGATAATGTTTCAAAGTTTTCTGTCTATTGCTTTTGAACATCCAAGAGCATTAGGAGAAATCTCACAAAAATGTAACCTATAACATTCCTAAGTAAAGGAAGTATGGGTTCCATTCTTGTTTCGACAAAATGTACCATTTGAAACATGACAAACTACACTACAAACATGTTCCAATTACATGTTTCAACATTTTTATAGGTTTTTAATTTTTGTACACATGTTTCGACTATCTAATGAATGGCAGTTTTCAGATATCATTTGGTTAAGGGTTTAACCCATGTTTTCTATTTTTGTACATAGGTTTCGACTATTTAGTTGAATGGTAATTTTCAAATACCATTTGCTTCAAGTTATAACCCATGTTTTTAAATAGCTTTTTGCACGCACATCTATTATGTTTCTAGTTTTGATAATATAGACTTTATTAGAAAGAATCCACAATGATTAATGGAAGGTAGGTGGATGTTTGAAGGAAATGATGTGGTCTATTTGATACATTGCCTTCAAACATCCACGTGTTATATATTGACCATTCTTTCAAATATATTTTTGGTGAATGAAGTCTTGTTGTCCTATTGTAGTGTTCTTCCCACAACCCTTGGGTGTTCTTGGACAATTTGAAGATTAACTTCAAATTACCTTTGAACATCCAAGAGCATTGGGTGAAGTATTGTAGCTTGGTTACATTAGCAACTATGTTGTATTGATTCGAAAAGTCATTTAGAACATACCCCTAGAATATGAAAAAATAATTGAATAAACATGTTTCAAAACCTTTGAAACATGGTAACAACATGGTAAAAACTTTATTAAAACACTATAAACCATGTTTCACAAAATTCGATAGGTTACAAAACATTAAAATATTATAAGAAAAAAAATTGTAGAAACTTGTTATACAAAGTTGAAAAATGAACCTGTGATAAACATGAAAAAAACATGAAAGAAGCATGGATAGAATCCTTAAGAAACATGTAAAAAACCTGTAAAAAACCTGTATGGAACATGACAGAAACATGATAAAAACGTGTAAGAAACATATTTTTTGAAACTACAAGAATATCAAACCTTTGAAACATGACACAAAACATGATAGAAATAGGAACATTGTTTTCCAAAACCATGTTGGGATCATGCCTTTGTATAGTAGTTTTAAACCATAACCTCTTGGAATAAACGAGTGTTTCATGCCCATATTGTGGAAACATTTCTTACAATGGATGGGATATATTCTATTATGGACCCTAGGTTTGCAAAGCATCCTACGAAACATGATAGAAACCTAAAGCTTATTAAAATTAAAACTAAGACTAGAAAACAACGAAACATAAAAATCAACCCAAGATAGTAACCAAGTATATGATAGATGTATTCACACTCTAAGAATCTTTACTTCATTAGTAATTTTTAAAATAAAATAAAATTATAATGAACGCTCGATAATAAATATATTAAATATTAGCACTAGTGTTTAACCACCACATTTTTAAACACAACATTGCTTGTTTGTAATATTGCAAAGATATCGATTATAATTGATGGAATTTAATATGTTCTGGACAATAGTCTTGGAAAATATCTTACAAAACATCATAAAAACATGCTTACCAAAATTAAACCTAATACTATGGAACGACAAAACATGATAGAAACATGTAAGATGAAAGGAACAAGAATTTGCACAAGAACATGATGTTTTGAAACATGGACTTCTGTGTTTAAAAACTTGTTGTGAAGTTAGAAAAGGGGACTTGTAGAGCTCATAGTGATTGCAACAAAGATATGCCCCACAAGAGAAACAAAATGCTAGGAAAATCATGTTAGGAACATGACTCTTAGAAACATAGACTTGGAAATATATACTTATAAACATAGACTTAAAAACATAAACTAAAAGACTTAGGAAAATACACTTAGAAACATAGAGTTAGAAACATTTCAAAATGACATTACCATCCATAAAAGACAAATACACACCTATAAAATGAGTTTGTTTCTTTTGAAACTTGCTAGTTGAATTGTAAAAACATGAAATTTAGTTCCAATAGTAGCCAGGAAGTAACTTGTTTAGAAATATAAGTCCTCATTTGCAAAATTATTTGAAGCATGGATTGAAACATGTTGAGTGGTGGAACATTTAAATTTTAAGTCACAAAATCCAGGTTTAGTTTCCCTCTAAATTTAATGTTTTCAGCTCCATCATTACAACTAAGGAAATTGTGTAGCTATTTTAAGCACATCACATGCCCATCATTCAATCACTGGAATTTCGTTGCTTGTATCGAGTGCATAAGCCCATTTCATAGTTTTGCTAATACTATTTGTTGCCTTCTAACTACTTGCTTCAAATCAACCAATAAATATTACATGAACATAATATTCTCAATAGCATCTAAAACTAGTTTGATGATGAAATCACAAATATTCTTTTTAGGGTTTTCAATCCTTTGGGGAGTTGGACTTATTTTTCATGTTTGTTGCGAAGAAGGTGTGAGAATTGGGTAAGGACTGAACATGTTATTCAACCCACTATTCAAAGTTCCACTTAACGAACCGTAATAATGTTCAATTGTTCCTTTCGCTAGATCATGGCAAAGGAACATTAATACTTTAATTTGATTTTTACATATGTTTCCCCTTTACAACTAGAGACATTCATAGTAGGCCCATTTAGATTCCAAGTTATAAACCTTGTAATTCACATCTTCATGTTTCAAAGAAGTGACAATTGCATATCCCCCATCATCTTCTGGAAAAGTCACACAATAATTGGGGATGTCCCTTGCACGAAAAATGATGTTAACAATAAATCATTCCTACTTTTTGTTTGGGACAAACCTCTTATTCTTTCTCAAACTCTAATATCAATAATGCGACAAAATATCTCCCAATAGTTGGTGGATGCACCAATCCACCTGTCTTTTAAAGAGTCATGTCTTTGCAACTCTCAATGTCGCTTTTAGGTTTGCATGGTAGCTTTCAATGGCAACATTAGTATCCTGGTTAGCATATGGGAGATACTAATTCCCCATCACCCACATTTCACATTTTGGCACCCACTCTAAAATAACATACGACCAAAATGCTTGAACATCTAAAATTGTTTCCATAAGCTTTAACAACTCCTCTTTTGTGAATTCCAGAGGAGTTTTTCCATTGGGTTGCATTGTATCATGCATGATACGCCCCATATTCTTAAAAACTTTTTGCCCGGACTATCACATCCTTGATTTTAATACACACTTGCTTTTGCTAAGATCTTTTTACATGCCAAAGGCACAAAAATATCTTTTTGTTTCGCCATATTTTTTTGCAATCAAACGAGACAATAAAAACATGATACAATAATCTCCAAAACATAGCCAATCATTTCAAAATAGATTGTGTTTAGTTTGTAAACCACCTTAAACCCACCCACATTTTGGCTTAAAATGCATGATATAATCCACTAAAACATAAACCAATGAAACTCACATGAAACATAAGCCACCGAAACCGATTTCAACCACTTAAACCCACTCTAAAAATAAACCATTATAACCTAGTTCGACCACTTAAACCCTTGAAACATACGCAATTGAAACATAGTTTGACCAATAAACCCACTTCAAACATAAACCATTAAAACCTAGGTTAACCACTAAAACCCATTCAAAACATAAACCACGAAAGGAATTTAGAGTTAGGGACCCCAAAATGAAACAATGTCCGGAATATGACACAATTGCATCTTGAAGCATATCCACGTCCAAGTCACTTTGAAACATAAAAAACTTTACCTTTGAAACATAGATTTAAATCAAATATTATGCATCCAAGCTATATGGAATGATAAAAGAATTAAAATGTTACCTTAAACTATTGATTCCACATCAACATCATCAACGATGAAAGGATTTGGTTTCCAATCTGGTTTTGATTCTTGCATCTTTTGAATGATAACATCTATCCATTTGGATAGGTCATTTTACTTACTCCAAGATGTGATTATGTACGTAACTGGACAACCATTCTTCCACTTGTAAAACATCATTAATGTGTACAATGGAAACTACTATGAACATAAGCAACTTTCAATATGTGTCAACATATAACAATCGTGTTTCATTATGTTTCGAAGGTTTCTTAGGCTCTGCGACGTAAGTTATGGTGAGAGAATTTACCTTGTTTTCATTTGTTACAAAAGTAGCATCGATTGCAACTGCACTTTGATGACCATATTGTTACATCATTGTTGTTGGCCAAGGAGTCCGAATTCCAATTGTGAATCTTGAGTGATGTTGAAACACCAATGATGGAAAGTTTCAAATAGGCATATGTATCTAAAACATAGATATGGAATGAAAGTTAAAATAAATGATTAATGTGACTATGAATGCATATGTTAAAAATTGGGTGTAAGTGTGAATGTCTTGCAATGGATCAATATGGTAAGAGTAATTGAGTACCCCTTTGTTTCCTTACATGAACTTTCTAAATGTGTAGTAGAAAACATTGTTGAAATTTGGATCCCACAAAAAGGTACCCAAACTCTCTACAAATTCTTCTTTATTTTGCACTTTCCAATCCCAATCAAGAAGATTACACTATAATAGATGCCAAATGCCCAGTGTTTCTATTTTGAGAGTTCCCGAAACACTATATTAGCTTCTTGCCAAGCCTTGTTTTCATAGAGCACCTTGTCAAGTTCTAATTTATTTTTCCTATCCCCACCGTCTCCTTCCGTTTTTTCAGAGTTGATTTTGGGGTATCTAATTCCTTTGGATTAGTACCTAAATTTCCTAATGGCAAGGTTCTATTCGAATTTTTTGTCTATTTCAATTCCTCACTCTTTAGATTGTGATCTGAATTTAAGAACCTTGAAGGTAAATGCATTTAGAAATGAGACATATTATACCATAGAAACACGCCATTTAAAACTTGCTGAAACATGGTTATTAAAAATCACTAACTTTTACTCTAGGTTTGCTGATTATGAAACTCAAACATGATCGTGTCCATGAAGAAGGGATGAAATTTCCATAAATGTGTTTTGAAACATGATAATTGTTGAGGAATTCTATAATTTGCCATCGAAGCAAAAACTTAGCTACTAGTATTGTAACATGTTTATTTGGAACTGATAGAATGTTGAAATTACATGGAATGATAGACTATTGAAACATGTAATTGATACAATGTTCAAACATGGTTGAAACATGATTTTTTTGTTGGAGAAGTTTGAAATTTTTAGAATTTTGGGGACAAAAAGATGTATATCGAAACATGTTTCACATGAATTAATATGGATTGCTTTTCAATTGAACATTAGAAATTAGACTAATAATGTGCGAGTGTTTTACAATTGTTAATTGAATCTTATTGAAACTTAAGGAAATAGTACAATGTTGCAAATTCAAATAGAAAAGGTGTGATCCAATACCACTATGTTGCGATTTTTCCTGAATGATAGGTTTCAACGAAGCGAGGTGTTCGAAAATCCTCTCTGGTTTCGAAACCTGTTTAATTACTTGGCCTCCATGTTTCATGAAGCATTTTTTATGGACAACAATGAAATCTTTTTGAACTTTGTCACGAATTTCCAAGGGCAGGGTTTTCTCCTTCTTGCACTTGTGTTCAGACATCTATATTGGTTGTAAAGCTAATGTAGTCGAAGGGCAACTACTCCTTGGTTTCAACAATGCATTTGCTTTCATCCTATATAATGTTTCCACCCTTCGCAAGATAGACACCTTCCACTACATTTCTTAATGGTGAGTACAACTTTAGTTTGAAAGGATTCCCTTTGGAATCCATAACATTGTCACACCCATTTTTTCAATGCTCATTGATCTTCATCTTCGAGTTCTTCTTACAATGATAATAAACACAAATAAATTCCTTCTTGTCCTCTTGACAATGACTATGGCATTCTTTAAGCAATCAAAGTCACTCCTTGTGAATGTAGTTCTCCACAAAAATTGTTTTGTTTATTGTCACATTTTTTACTATCATGTCTATTGTTTTGTTCTCCATGTTTCTTCTCTTCTATTATGATTAATTCAACTTCTGTGCTAAGAACAATGGAAGACTTGAATCGCCTTATGTTTGAATTGGAAGAAAAAAAAAACTTGCAATTGTAAGAAAACCAAGAAATTCTACAAAGAAATTAAACCCTAATTGAACTAAAACCTGGGTGTGTGTGTTTGTTCATTGTGATGATTAACATGCAACGCATCTCGCTTGTAATCAATTCCTACCTAAACTTTAAAACCTATTCCATTACTTTCATTAATTGTCTTGACAAAATAGTCCAGCAAAAGTCAAACGACACATGGGAAAGTTGAAAATTGTCTAAAACGTCATGGATGGGTCATGGGGTATGCATGGGGATCACATGGGGGAACATGGAAGATGGACGGATGGGGTCGAAACGTAGCTCTTGAAATGTTACATGTTTCAGTGGGATATATTTCAGGGGCTCAAATTGCCTAGGCATCGAAACGTGCGTTGGGCTACTCGCCAAAACTTGACATGTTTGAATGAGTGGTAGGTTTTGAGGTTCATGTTTTGTGGTGCACAATTTTGACTAGTTGAAACGAATGTTGAGCTACCGCCAAAACATGACATGTTTTTGTGTCAATTTGCTCTAGGGCTCTTACTACTTGTGTGTGGAAATCTACACCGGGCTACCTCGAAGCGAATGACACATTTACAACTTGTTGCTGAAATAACGTTTGGGGAAATCTTGATGTTGTTTCAAATTTTAATTCTTTAGTTCATTTTAATTATGTTGTTACTCCTTCCAAATTTAATATTCATTGTGACGTTAAAGTTGTTGAAGGGATTGAATATGAATCTCCTATTAAGGAAAATTTCCAAAATCTTGTTTTCCTAAAATTAATGATAAAGATATGGATATGTGAATAAAGGAGGTCAAAAATGAACTAACATGTTAAGCGTTGGGTGCATAACACTTCAATGAGAGAAGACTCTTCTATTGGTTTGATAGGAAAAAATCTATTGACATTAAAATGAAGATTCTACTAAAGATCTTGTGGATCATGAAAATTTATGTACTCCAACCAAATGTTGTTTTCTTTCAGTTTTCATCCCTATTTTCTACAAAAAAGGTTTAGGTTTGTTTCTTGCATCATTATAAACCCTAAAACTTAAACCTTAAACACATCTAAACCTTAACCCTAGGCTAATATTATTGTGTTTTTTCCTATTATTTTTACCTTTGGAAGGATATATATATATATTTTTTTCCAATTAGACTTTTGTGGAAAATGTTTTGTATATATTCTAATTAGTTTTTTTCATAATGTCCAATCTTCTAAAAAAGGTATTAGAAAGCTTATAAAGTAGAAGCAATAGTAGCACATTGTTGAATCTTGTAAGGCACATGCAATTTTGTTTAATATTTTCATAGATGCAAAGTATTGTCATGTTAAAGTCGTTGGTGACAAAACATCTTTTTGAACCTCAAGAACTAGTCTTGGCAAGTTCATCAAGAAGCCTTATGTTGTGCTATCCATTAAAAAGAAACACAAGATGCTAGCACAAGCAAAGCATTAGCACACATTTCCATTTGGTTTGGATCTTCAATTCGAGTAATTTTGTATGTGATTTTTTAAATAAGGGCATCTTTTGAATTTTATAGTGTGAAATTTGATAGATTCACTTCGCTTTCATTACTTATTAATGTTGTTCTAGGATTTTGTCAAGGGGTTTCCAAAAACTAAAGGATAAACATTACTTGTTATTTTACATATCAACATCGGCCTACTATAGACTAATATTTAGTTGTTGATTGTTGTTGAAACTTGCAAAGAGTTTGCTTGTTGTCACCTTATTGTGTGGCCTAATGCCAAACTTAGGCCACATTCATTGTTTTTTCACTCTAAACTTAAATGGAAAACTTTTGATGAGGTACATTTATTACTACTCCTCTTGGTCAAAACTAATTACAACTTATTATGGACAATTAAGATTACTAATAATTTTTCTAATTTAAAATATAAGGTTTTATCCAACAAGACTAGTTAGGGTATTGGAATCACTTGGATGGAGCAAATGTTTATTCCTTAGGAATATGGGATGGAAGTAATAAATCATATGGATCCTCTATTTTCGAAGAAGTGAATATTCTAACTTTCTTTTTTTTTCCGATCTACATTGTGTTGTTTTTTATTTCTTTTTCCTTTTGATTTGTTAATGTGATTTTGTGTTCTTTCATTTCATTTTTTTTGGTAGGTTTAACCAAATTGATAAACATTTACGAAATTGAACAATATAGCATATTTTATTAGTGGTGAATTGAAATTTCATTGTTTGTTATGAAATTTGGTTGCAAGCATTATGAAGAACCATGTAGTCAAATGATGGTTGCGTATGAGAAGATCAATAAGGTAAATGCTTCCATTTTTTTATGAGGTAGCACTAATTTTTTTTGACAAGAATTCAAACTTTTTTTTATAGCTTATGTTGGTCAAACTTATTCATATAAAGATTTCAAAACTACATGCAAGATGTCCAAAAATTGTTGCATGTGATGTCCCTAAAGGGAATGTTAAAGGACTTGAGCAAGCATGTGAGGTTCACATTTCAGAATCTCTTGCCTTAGGATTTTATATTTAATTTTTTTGGGTCATTTTTCTATATTTCGCTTTTAGTTTTTGCAAAAAAAGAAATCTTTTACTTTTAATGATTTGTGGCTTATGCAAGATGCATTTCATTTTGGAGATGTAGTTATTGATGGAGTTGTTGATGCTACCTTTATTGTTGTTTCTATTGATGCAAGAATTGGTGTTCATCTTACCCATGATGGCCTTACTACTACTATTTTAAATGGTGGAATTATTAGTTCTAGTAAAATAATTGTTGGTCCTTCTTTTGACAATGTGTTTATGGGTTATACTTCTATGGATTGAAAGAAGACCATGAATAGAATTGGTTCTACTATTGTATTTATGTACCAAAAGAATTTTGCTGCATGTCAAGTGACAAAACTAGAGAAGACAAAAATGATGGCATTTTTTCTTTGCATGTTTTTGAAGCTAATGATGGTGATTATTCTTCGCATGTTTTTGAAAATAATGTTTGTTCTTTGTATGTTCATGAAGATGATGATGGTGTTTGTTTTGTTGTACAAGTATCAAGATTGGGCGGACCTACTTTTGATCTTAAAGAGACTTTTTGAAATAACTTGTTTTCAAGTACAAGGACACCTTGGATTCCATCATTACTCTTCAACTAGCTCTTGAAAATATCATAGTCATCACTATTTATGGCCATGTTTTTAACCACTTTCACAACTATTGTATTACTATCACATATGTCATGGATCCAAAATCCATTCCTACTTTAACACCACCATGAGTAGTTAATAAGTTTTGATGCAGATTACAAGCATTTAAGGAGTTTTCATTAGGTTATTGATAAAAGTTTCCATTGCATAAGTGTCTTCTTGCTTTTAAAATACGTGCATAATAAAATTTTAAGGAGGAATGTGGATATGATGAGAGATCAAGGTAAATTTTAGATTCCATGACGATGCCAAGGGTTGAGGGTTGAATTATTGAGAGAATAGTTCATAGGGTGGGGAATTTTTGCAAGATTTTTGGGGATGGTTCTACAAATATCCTTTGTGGATTTGGGGATTATGTATATAACAAGAATTCTTGTTGTCATTTTGATTTTTAGGTGAATGAAATTTTGACAACATTGGTTCTTAGTGTTCATTTATAGACATCCTTTGGGGATTTAGGCTATGGGGCGAAGAATTTCCACAAGATTTTTGGTGATGGTTTTCAAGGTTTGTCTAAAGACATCCTTTGTGAATTTGGGGATTATGTATTTAGCAAAAGTTCTTGTTGGGATTTTTGATTTCTGGGTGAATGAAATTTTAACAACATTGGTTCTTAGGGGTCATCTATATACGTCCTTTGGGGATTCAGTCCCAGGGGTGGGGAATTTTTGCAATATTTTTTGTGATGGTTTTCAATATTCATTTGCAAACATCTTTTGTGGATTTGTGGATTATGTATCTAGCAAGAGTTCTTGTTGAGATTTTGATTTCCAAGTGAATGAAATTTTGGTGGCATTGGTTCTTTGTCAATTTGGGGATTATGTATCTAGCAGGAGTTTTTGTTTAGAAATTGATTTCCAAGAATGAAATTTTGGAGGCATTGGTTCTTGGCATTCATTTGTAGACGTCCTTTGGGGATTCAGTCCATGGGGTGGGGAATTTTTACAAGATTTTTGTTGATGGTTCTTGGGGTTCATTTGTAGACCTCTTTTATAAATTTGGGGATTTGGGTGATTGAAATCCAAAATATTGAACATTAAAAGTTATGATCCACTATTCTTTCCCATATCAATCTATTTGTGCAAGCATATTCAACATAAGAAAATATAGAAAGCGGTAGGAACAGGATTGACATTTTTTTGTCACCTTTGTTTCTATCATAGTGTTATAACTTTTTTCTTTTTTGAAAAAAATTCCCACATTTTGTGTGATAAAAAATTGTCTTGTAATCACCAGGGTGTGCATTTCTAGAATTTTTTTAAAAAATTCAGAAAATGAAATGAAAATAAAAATGAAAAGAAAAAAATGGACAGGTTGGCTGGTAATTTTCAGTTGGAAGTTATCCTGAAAGACTAGCACCTAAACTAGCAATCTTAAAAGCCAATGAGGGTACCCCAAAGTACAAAGAAAAAAGAATCATCAGTGCTTTCCATAGTTCTATGGAAATCTTACTTGTATTAAGTACTTTCCTTTGTTGCACTAATTGAATGTGGAGAAGAAAAAAGAAAAACACAATAGGAAGAAAGATTGCTTGTGTTGCAATCTTTATGCTAGATCAATTACCTCCATTTAGTACCCACCTCTGTTTTGATTGACTGAATGTAGATAATATAAAAGAAAAATGCAATAAAAAGGAAAATTCTGCTATGATCCTATGCCCACAAAAGCAGTCCTACCTCACTTCAGCCCCTTCTTCCAATAATGCTCTCGTCATAGCGCTTTATCCTACACTTTACCCTCCAGTGTGTTCCATAACCAGTACTCTTGGCACTCCAAGACAATGGACTATCTCTCACATACCTCACATCGGGCACACTTGGAGATATCCATAAAGTGACCCCCTTTTGGACCCTTCTTTCATACCCTGACCACAAGGTTTGAGAATATTTACATCTGCAGTACATTCAACAACAGCAGTGATCAGTTGAAGGCAATCAGAATACAGTGAAACTCAGATCTGGTCAAATTTGATGCATCTGACTTTCATTCCCGTTGAAGCCCAGTGTACTTTTATCATTGTTTTTAAGAAATCTCACCCCCTTTATGACCAAACTGGGGGTACTGGTACTCTGTTTCCATTACTTTGCAGATATCTCTATTAATAACCCTAACAACCCCAAAAGGGAAGCTTGCAAATTGGCTACCTGTCCCACCTAGAAAAAAGACCGAAAAATGGCCATAATAAGACCCAACAACCAGTTGCGTGTTACAAAGTTTCTGAAGTTAAGAACAGAAACTTTTATTAACAAAAGTATATGATCATATTAACAATGTTGAGAATCGGTTATCAGTCTCTGTGTATTTTTAAGTAACTTTAAAGAACCATCAACATATGAACAGCTGTTATCAGTGAGAACAGAACAGAATCCACACAAAACAAATTTTCAAACTTTGTAATGCACCATAAATCTTGTTACAACATTCAAATGTGCTGTGCTGTGCTTGCAAGTGATCTGAACAGAGATCCAATACCAACGCAACAGATCAGGCTCACTAAGCCTAAAACAGCCGGTCAAAATCCTATGTGGAAAGCCAGCACAGTTGAAGGCATCAAGTGGTATTTGCTCCAATACAACTGAGTTATATCCAGATCAGTATGTCAATCATGCCCAAAGCACACTATGACCACCAAGAAGCACAATTTTGCAGAAAGAACAGTGATCACTCTTCTACATAGAGCTACAAGAGAATTGGACGATGGAACTTCTCACTAGTCTCTCAACAGTCCAGACTAGACTCAGATACTCCAATTCTCAACTGGGCGGTCTCTTCTAACCAAGGGTAGTTTAGACAATGGCATACCTATTTCAACTTGTATTTCCCCATGTCTTGCTTGAATTTTCCCGTGTTCAAATATTCCATGCTTGATTATGGAAGTCGAAACCATCAGGGTTTCCGAATTCTGTTGTTCCCCCTGCAGGCTTGAACAAGAGTGAAAAACTTGGTGATTTGCATTTTTAACTAGTAGATTCAAAACTGTCACACATTTGAAGCCTGTAGGGACTAGTAATGTGGAGATGAACCAAAATCCAGCTTCACATAATAGAGAACCAGCATCTAGCCACACAGGCCAAATGCATTTGTCCTACCCAAGGGAAAAACATGTCAGCACTTCTGTGGCTTCTACTTGCAAAGGAGGAACAATTGAGATTGATAACAAGAAACATACCTACAAACTGTGATACTGGAACATTGTCCTTTGTAGGGGGAGTGTGTGCAGGAGGATAACAAGATGCCAGGGGGGGGTACCCAGCTGCTGCAGGGGGGTATGAAGGACCAGCATCACAGTGAGGGGAAGCAGGATAAGCACATGGGATGTCCATTTGAGGAGGATCTGATGCAGAAGCCGGGTATCCATTTGAAGCATAAGGAGCTGGAGGGTACACTGAGTAACAGGAACCTTCAGATGGAAAGTGACCTGGGGGATTCCCAGAAGGAGGGGGGTAAGTTTGCTGTGGAGGGTAACCTGCACAGGGTGGTGGATAAATTTCACGTGGATAAGGAGCTGTTGCATATTCTGTCACAGGTGGAGGATATGCGCCTGCATAAGGAGGTGCATATGGCCTTTCAGATCCAACTGCTTTCTTCTGCCACAAATATGACAGAGATGTTTTAACCAACATTAGAAACCAAGTAACTAGAATCTTTGGCAGGAAATCAAGCTGGCAAATGCCCAGGAGGGGGAATAGGTCTGAGGTGGAGGGTAACCTACAAAGGGCCTTGCAGAAATTTCTGGATAAGGAGGGGCTGTTGCATATCCTGTTGCAGGTGGTGGAGGATAGCTTTTTCCAGGATATGCACCTGCCTCAGGAGGTGGATATGTCCCTGCATATCCACCTGGTTTCTCCTTCTTCTGCCACAAACATAACAGAGATGTTTTAATAGAGGAAGATAAATCTCTAGAAAAGAACTGCAGACAACTAATGCCTTCCCACTACAAAGAAGGGAAGAGGAGAGAAGGACCCCAAAGATAGTATATTGATAAAGTGTATCTGTTGTATATTGACAATATGTACAAGAACTTGAAGGCCTCACCACTGGTGAATAGTGCAAAATCGACCTCAGTTCTCCAGCATACCTGCATGGTTTGACATGATGATTGTGTTCAGGATAAGCAGTAGAAAAACTTCAACTCAACATACATTTCACAAACAAAAAGTGCAGTGGATAGATGTAGAGGCATGCAAAGACTACCACCAACATAACAGCCGAATGTCCATATGCTGATACTTCCAATGAAATAATCAGAGAGGAGGCATGTTATTGATATCCCTAACACCAGTGAAGAGGCTAATCTGCACATGCAATATCAACATATGCACCTATAGACACTTACTTTCCACTTTGGGATTTGAGAGGCCATGCTGTGTCATCATAGCCAGATGACAAAGCCTTCTCCAGCAAAATTCTGCAAAATCAACACAATACAATCATTGGCAACTCTAGAACACTACATAAACTGTTCAGGTCACAGTTTCATCGATCAGGTCACAGTTTGCATTTCAGTTTCATAGAAATAAACATTAAACACTCAGAGAGAGTGAACCGAATTCAACAAACCTGGTGCTGCCAATGAGGTTATCTGGAGAGTAAGTGTTACTGTTCCACACTGAAACACTTACTTCACGAAAACCTTCAATCAGGGTAACAGTGAACTTTCCACCAAATGTAGGATTCCTACCCCCATCTGCAATAGTCACCAAACCAAGACTGTAAAAATGTTACTGTCAAATGCTGCAATAACATCCTATTCATGCACAATACTCAGGAAAGTGGAACAAGGACTAGAATAATATGGAAAATCAGACATCTTTGCACCATTTCATTTCTATGACCAAATCCAGGGAAGTTTGTGACACAGTTTAGCTAACTGAAGCCTCCAACTCCATTCTTGACAGAGTATGAAGGATGGTATAACAGATATAACTGAGCTTTTTTTCATGTGATACTTGGATCAAACAAAACTTGCAACAACTCAAATTCTTAACTCTCCTCACCAAATCATGTGCATAGGATGCCGGGATCCAGATTTCTCCCAGTCATGACCCTTTACACCTCCCACTAGAAGTATTTCTTCACTCTCTAGCAACTTGGGAGAAATATTTGAGCAAACCTGTGTCAGTTCTTGTACGGAATCTGTTGGATGCATATTCAATGACCACATAGGGATCCTGCTCTGAGAACCACTCCTTTTCATTTAGGTTTTTACAGCCAACAACTGCACCCTTGAAAAATCACCAAGTTAATAATGATCAAAGAGTTTTTATCTCATTCCAGAGAATGGACTGAGTGCTTGCGTATGACCTTCTTCATATAATTTACAACTTAACGTGATTAGAAGTGAGAGATGACCCAGATGAAGGTTATAAAAATTTCGGTCCTACAAAAATTTCAGCAAACAGGAAAAGAGGAGACCCACCCCTCTTTTCCAAAACACAGAGAACCAACGACTATGCTTCTGTCACAAGATGCACACTAACAGGAAGACTTGGGCATGATGCTGGATAGCTCAAAAAAAACACAAAAGACAAGGAGATGCGGAAATTGAGAAGAAAAGGGAAAGACAAAAAGAAGAACCCGAAAAGAAAAAGAGGAAGACAAGACAGAAACAGCACAGAAAAGTTCTCTGGGGGCATGATGTTTTGACGAGAAAGTGGGTTTCGAAAAGCTCCCCAGCTAGAAAGAAGCCATGGAAATAAGCATTCTGAAGATTCCTAAGGCAGAAAACACCAAACAAAAATCATTCTTTGTTAAGCAAACCTTCTGGCTGAATTTTACTTGGAACTTTCAAGATCTAAAACTGTTCTCTCCAGAAGACTAATTATTAAGCTCTCCATTTGTCAAGCTACATAAGAGCAAGAAGAGAAGAAGGTTCTTCTAGACCTGCAACCCACTAAATTCTGGTATGTTCCTCCAATTGCAGACATGGTCCCTTCCAGGTGCCATTGGTTTTCCTTTTGTTTTGCAAGTCAAGCAGAACTGCCCTAATTAGTTTGAACCCATGCAAAAAAGTCCAAAAACTGCACACCATTAATCTCCAGCTGGTGTCCTTGTATGCCTTGAACTCCCCCATGATAAGGATACGCCATGTCTCTAATTCAGCTTCCACCTGATTATTCTGCACCCAATGCTTACAAGTGTCAACCAAAACCATCTCCGAAATGTCCTTTGTGAATTCAAGAATGAGATTCTAATCTTCTACTGCAACTCCTTGCATCGAACTCAATTATCAATACCTTGCTCGATCAACAATGTATTCACAAAAAAGGACCGAATTCTAGCTTGCAGTGGAAGAAATGAAAAAAGTGGGGTGGGGGGGGGACGCAAATGCAAAAAGAAGAAAATGCTAGTGCGCACTAGTAACCAAGCTTCTTGTGTCGCCGAAGACGAAAAATCGCGTCGTCCGGAAGCCGATTCCTCCGATCCTCGCGCGAGCGAAGATTCAGCTGCTACCAGAGATCAATGAAGGAGACGAAAAGCTCAAAACTGAACCGAACTCTCGCTCTTGCATTAATGAAAGAAATGGAACAGGGACAATAACCAAAATGGACAAGGAAGGCAAATAGAATGCTCGCTAACCGAGCTTCTTGTGTCGCGTGGAGGACGAGAAATCGCGTCGGAAAAAGAATCCTCCGCTCCTCGCTCCAGGAAGCTGCGGCCAGAGGTTGTTGTTGGAGACGAAAAGCTAATTAGGTTTATGTTTCGTTCGTTTCGTTTAAACCGAAATGCACGAAACAAAAAAGGGAAAAAAACCAAAATCTCCAAGGAGAAAGGCAAAGAGAGTGCTCACTAACTAAGCTTGTTGCGTCGCGGGAGAAGAGAAATTGTGTCGGGAAAAAGACAGACTCCTCCGATCCTTGCTCGAGGAAGCTGCGGCCAGATGTTGTAGGAGACGAAAAGCTCAAAACATTGCCAAAGAAGAACCAAAATGAACGAACTAAGAAAGGGGGAGGTAAAAAAAAACGCAAGGAAGGCGAAAGAGTTCTCGCATTTGCGTCGCGGAAGACGAGAAAAAGCTCGGAACCAAACCAATTCCGCCGATCTTCGCGCGAGGAAGCTGCGTCCATCCCGACGACGAGCTTCGAGGGTTGCGACAACAACCTCCGCTGAGCGCTCGGTCCTCCGAGGCGTCCGAGATCCCTGCTCATCGAACGGTGTAGATTGAAGAAGGGAATTTGATCGACGCTATTTCTGAGTTCCGGCGAATCTAACGGTGAACGTTTGCCGATGCGTCGGACCGACAGTGTCACGGTCACCGGTACTGTAAGGTCGTGCTCAGACCGTGTACGGCTTTTAGATTTGTACGGATCTACGGAGTTGCCAGGTGGGTACCTCAACGTGGAAAGTACCCCGTGACCGACAAGGCAGGTGACGGTGATAAAAATCCCCCAAGTTCATCACATTGCGAAGAAAAAAGGGGTTGAAATCGTCATTGAAACTATAGGTTCTTGCTGCAATATTTTTTTCTTTTTTCTCTGACATGTAGCCAGATTTGGCTAAATCCTCTTGTGAAAGATTGCCAGTCCAACTAATTCATGAAATTGAAAAAAAGAAAAAAGAAAAAAGAACCCTCTCAGGTAATGAAATGTATATATATATATATATATATATATATATATATATGCGCACTTGGCAAGAGCAGCTTGCAGTAGAATCACTCATCTTCACTCAAGAAGAATAGTGACCCACTTCAGCAAGATAGCTCAAATTCTGAGTTCTTATCATTTCATTGTAACAAAAGGTGTCTTTGTACATCAAATGATTTCACTAGATTTTGAGTGAATACACTGATCATAATGTTCTAGAGTCCAAATGAATGAGACCTAGTGAAGAAATAATGAATTTGTTAATTTAGTGAACTGAGACTAATGAATTGCATCCACATTTTATAGTAATGCTTAAACTTTAATCTTCGGGTACACTTCACATGCATGACACAATACAAGAAACCAAAAAACAGCTGCAAATAATCCAAAGATCACTCATACACACCCAACTTATCAAGACACATACATACCATGACAAAAACCAAAAACACATACTGAATTTGTAAGAACATGGTGAAAAGACACTCACCAAAAAATAAAGGATAAAAAAGAAGGAAATGGAACAAGTACAAAGGGGTCATACCATGAAAAAAACCAAAAAAACATACTGAATTTGTAAGGATATGGTGAAGACAGACACACCAAAAAAAAAGGATAAAAAAGAAGGAAATGGAACAAGTACAAAGGGGTCATACGGAAGAAGTGAGTACAAAGGCAGGGGTCATATGTAGGTTTGTCGGTAATGCTGAACAAACTAGCTAATATACTTGGGGTCACTTTAGATGGCCCAAAGGTTGAGGGTCCAATGAAATAGAGCAATCCTATTGAATTGAATGAGAGTCATAAATTGGACCCATGACCTTGAGAAGAAAGGGTCCAAGACCAAAAAGTGGCAAATTGAGGCTAAACCTACATGGCACCATTTTGGAAAGGAAAATCAATTGGTTTGAACCCCAAATCAATTTTTTTAAAAACACTGAAAAAAGAAGAGCTCATGATTTGAAGAACCAAGATGCAAGCTAAGGTCCAAGGCAAGGTCCAACTCAAGGATTCAATTTGCTTCAAATAAGTCCAAATTGGTTCCTAGGAATTTGGACCCTGGATGGGTCCCATCTAAAGCGGGCCTTGAGTATGGACGGCACAAACAAACGAACAAAACTATTTTTATTATGTAGATGTATGGACTAAGGTTAGAAGTAACTTGCAATAACAATACCTTGCTAAGTATGGACTATGGACGGCACAAACAACCAAAACTATTTTCATTATGTAGATGGATGGACTAAGGTTGGAAGTAACTTGTTATAACAATAGCTGGCTAAGAATTATCTTGTTTGGTGGCTAATTTTTGTCATTTTGTGAAAAATGTTTTGAAAAAAGAATATTCTGCTATAAACTTTCTTTTCTTTTTTAAAAATTCAAAAAAATATTTTCTTAAAAACAAAAAGTAAGGCCAAAAATCATTACAATTTCCTACAATATGAAAGGTTGCTTAAATTTTTTTACATATGATCAAATCCGGCTAAATATATATGTGCATGATTGCCACTTGAGAAAGATCACAAAATTGAAAAAAAAAGAAAGTCGCTACCTACATGGCAATTAAATTGAAGTAATAATGTAAGTGCTAAATCCTATACCATACCAACAATTTCTAATTTGCAATGCGCTTCAACACATGTCACAAAGCACCCCAAGGTAGGTGCATAAGGCTTCTAAGTAGGTGTAGAATGCCTTTTGTAGGTGTATGTGCCTCGCACTCTTAGCATCTTGGGATTCACAAGTCTAGGCTCATCATAATACCTCACCCATTAAGTCACAATGGTAATGCCCAATCTGGGAGTCATTCCCAAAACAAGGGGCCAAATTGGATTACTAATTTGTCAAAAATAAGAGACCTTGCACAATTATTAGTTGAATGTAACCCCTCATTTATACACATTTGAACCTATCATCGAGAGTGTGTAGAAAGTGTAAGAAAATTTTTCATGTGTTTTTATGTTAATATTTATGATCATTGTTGGCAACAAACATACAACATATAATATAAAAATAGTTTAAATGGTACAACACATTCGAATCAAAATATTATTCACTTGTAACAATGTAAAAATTCAAGCTTAGAAAATACAATGCAAATCACACAAACTGAATTTTTAAAAATTACATAAAATTTTAAAAACATGCAATGACAAAACATGTGTATAGATCACAATTTGAGATTATATCTCATATATTAAATGTTTTGAATTGCATTCACACTAAACCAATTCCAAACTAACTTATCTTGATTTACTTAGAATGATTCCAGAAAATAAGGACCACCCAACCCAACCCCGCCCCCTGTTTCACTTTGAAATGCCCCATGAGCATTTTTCGCTCCATAAGAGCACCTTTGAATACACTACAAAATTTGTCAAAGGCTTTTATGTCACTGGACATTAACTTAAGAATTCTAAATGTTTTTTTCACAATTGAGTTCTATCATCAAGGTCCTATTCACACTTGGAGCAGTTACACAAATCATGTTCACACTTACACCAACAGAGAAAGCCAGATTAGTTGTTGTAATCTAATGTCAAGGTGGTAACGAGCTTTAATTAAACATTTCTTACAATTGTTTAACTCCTTGGCTCAAAGCCTTAAACACCCCTTTGGTTCAAATCATGATTCACTTCACACACCTATTCATATCCAAATGCCTAATAATACCTTTATGTGTAGGGCAAAGCCACAAGGTGGGGGGGCATTCTCATGATAAGGGGCCTAGGAGGTGGTGGAAGCCAAGTCCAACCTCATACAATTTGGGAATGTCCCACCCCTATGCCCACCATGGCTTTACCCATCTAAAGCACTAGGCCAAGGGTGTCATGAACCTACACAAACATAGATCACGAGGCATAGGAGCCGAAGGTTCTTACAGTTAAATGAAAGTGTAAGATTGATCCCACTTCTTAAGGAGTAAGTGTAATATCCCTCCTCTTTTCTACAGGGGATATTCACTAAAATATAAGGTGCCCTCCAAATACACTTAGGAAATTTCTTCAAGTGATTGTCGGTATGGTCTAGATGAGCAAAAGCATTCAGCATCTCTCCATGTGTTTTTCAGCCTAATTCAGTGTTCTCCACTTAAAGCAACCTTTCCTTCAATTATCAAGCTCTTGGTGGCTTGGAATGATAACTCAAAACCATGTCCAATGGGAATGGTTCTAAGGTTCACCAATTCAATCAACCATATATAATGAATGGGGCATTTAGCACACCGTAAAGCACTGCGTGGATTTTTCTTTGCATTTTCAGCTCCCTTACCTGCCTGAAGAAAACTGTTTTCAGCAAGCCAGATCTTCTGCAGCCAGGCTGTACTGGGATCTTCTGACCAGCAGAAGGTACCAGCCAGCTTGTCACTATTTCTAAAAAGTGAAAAAATCCCAGCTCTGCTTTACGTAGAAAAAGGGGGTCTGTACTCAGGCCCTTCTCCTATATGGAATACCCTCTTGCAAGACAATTTGTTGTGCAAGGAGAAAAAACCATGTTGTCAGGAATGCCTACCCTTTTGCGCGTAGGATCACTTAGACCCTAAACCCTAAGACCCTAACCCTGACAAAACCCTAAAGTGGGGCAACCCTTTTGTTGGCCTCAAGAGCATTCAAATGTTCATCTGAAGAAGCCTGAAGGTTGTTCATTGCACAAAGGAATTTAAAAGTGTATCTGCACCAAACAATGTCTGGAACACAAGTCCTTGAACATCACCAGTTGTGTACTAGGAGCTCCAAACCCTAATCACTGTCTGTCAGAACAACATGGGCTCTCTCTCTCTCTTCATGTCTCCTTCTTCTGTGCATCTGCTTTGCAAAATTCTGTTCAGTGGTCCCTTTGTTGCAACGACATCAAAGATGGGATGGATCTGGCCTGCAATAGACAATACACTTGTCGGCTGGCTGGATGGAGTACAGTTGAAGGGGTGGGGGAAGGGGGGCTCTGCTCTGATGCAGATCTGCTGGTGGTTTCATCTGATTGACCAAGCATTGCAACAGCTGCATGTGGCAGGAAATCCATGATTGCTATGCACGGCATTGTGGTTTGTCAATCCATTCACATTTGCAGTGGCCACCAGAGGCACCTTTGAGGCTCTTCTCTGTGCTGACATCATTTGGATTTTCGTACCTGATGACAGGTAGAGCTAATTCTTTGTCTCCTACATTTGAATTGCTCACCTGCCACTGATTGTATGCACCTCCACATGTGTCTGCAGTACAAGATGCTGTGACATGTGGGTCCCAGAGTTCTGTTTCTAGAGTTACCATTTTGGCAAGCTATGCAACATTACATGGTATACATCTCATTCCTGAGTTCTGGGTGCAGTGCTAGCCCCTTGTGTATTTCTTCCTGGATTTCCTTACCTTTGAGAATAGATACCAAAGATCAGATGCTGTTGATTCTTTCTTTTTTGGTGTCTGACTTCCAACATGGGTACCAAGAAGTGTCAGGAGTTGTATCGCACTCTTCCCTAGTTATAAATCACCTTCTCTCTGCAACTTACAGTCATGAGGCAGTACCAAGCCTTGCATCTTTGGAATGAAACACCTTAACTCAGTGAAGGTATAGTAGTCATGGGCTTTGATAGCGATTGCATACAATATACAACAGATAATACTAGAGTGGAGAACATGCTTTGGTCCTTACCCCAAGTCCTTACCTTCCTACATGCACAACCTTCTCAAAGCACATTAGTTTCCACCTAGTCCTATCTGGAATCTTTTCAAACAAGAGCTTTGAAGATCAGGAAGGACTATACCCAGGAATCAACAGAAAGCTTCTTTCTACTAGAAATGAATGCATATGTTACACTTGGTTGAGATATTACATGCAGTGGAGAAAAGCCATGCTTGTCAAACACCATGGTGTTCCACTCTTTCATGTCACTCCGAGTACCTAATCTGCTTTTGTTGGTCATCAGCTCAACTCCAACCCTGATGTCACCATCAGTGTACTGAACTCGGAAAAGTTCAAAAACCCATCTTTGTCTGTGTCAAACATATCCATTGTTGAACTTACAAGCTGCAAAAAACAAATTGAAAGCCTCTTTAAAAATCAAGTGGATGTCTCCTTTTTTATTTTCTTCAGGTAGGAAATGCTGACAAGTAGTTGTTAAATGACGCTGGAAAAACTACTTAATGAGCATTTCATGATCCCAGTTTTAGAATGAGAGGAAATGTAGGAAGCTAAAGCATTTGACAAATGGAATTGCGATGAAATCAGGTTGTGAAAGATGATGCAAGAACCACAAACATCTCATATCTTCTACTGGTGACCAATGACTGAAGAAAATTCCCATTGAGCATCTTCTGCCTGAGAAAATCTGCACTTTTTGCACAGTATTTGACAATATAAGAATTGGCACCTGTTCCACTTGGGTCTGTGGGAGGGCCTGACCACAAGCAACCACCATTGCATCTGCAACCTCCGAACAAGATAGCTTCCCATCATGATTCGAGTCATAGAAGTTGTATAAAACTGCACCATCAATAATACCCCGAGGATTTCTATGAATCGCCTATGATGTCTCCAACACAATCAGTCAAACAGGGATAGAAGGAAAGGTTAGGTTTCTGCTACACTGGAGTCCAGTGAAGAGAGAGAAGAGCAGCAAGAACAATGTATTACAGAGACTGTGAGGCCTGTGAGAGACAGAGTCAATGAAACTGAGATAGGTAGAAAGAGAAAGGATCCATGAGTTCAAGGAAATATTCCAACTGCACAAATCAAAGAACTTGATGCATGGAGAACATGAATGAGCACTTTGAAGATTAGTCAATGGACAACTGCAGTCCACTAGACTCAGATGTTTAATGGAAAGGACAGATGAACAATGGGACATTCACCTCGAAGCTTGGCCTCAGGGGATTTCATAGCCCGGAATGCAGTGATTTCTTTGTGAATTTCATCAAAGCTGATAGTGCCATCTCCATCAGCATCAACATATTTGAATAGACCCTCTGTACAAGGTGCTGTCCACACAAACATGAAAGATTGAACATCAGGTACCTCTGTCATATGCCCAGAACAATAGGAAAACAAGGGTGGCAATAGGACAGAAAAAGAGAACTGTGCACATACAAGGGCCAAGCAGTTCAGAGAACTTCTCTTGAGTCAAATGCAAATGCTCTTTGCCTGTCACCTTTCTAAACCTGTGCTTAGCACGCAACTCCTCATGCCCTGACACTGCAAACAGATAAAAAGGTAAAATCTGTATCCAAGAGAAAACAAAAGCAGCAACTTGTTTCAGAGGGAGGCTCATGACTTCAAGAACACCTTAGACTACTACTACATATCCAAAATGTGGCTTGAAAAAGCACGTGGAGGTCTCTTGTTCAGATATAGGAAAAACTGAGAAGAAGGCTCCAGAAGCAGAAAGAATGTGTCACCAGGGCAACTAAAATCTTTTAGTGCAGTGCAGGACACACTCTGTATCAAAATCAAAAACACGTGCAAAATATGAAGTAGCATAGTTGTGCAGGTATGTAAGGAACTTACAGCCTCCAGGAGGACGGTGTAAACAACTGTGGGTGCTACCCATGGTCTCTTACTATGTGCTCTGATGTCGGGTTGTGGAAAGCACTCATTGTCTACTTAGTCCCTTCCATATATCTCATTGCCTTATGTCTCTTGTTATCTCCCCTCCACCTCTCTACCTTGTAGACTTCAAGGTGTTATCACCATGAATGAATTACACTCATGCCTCCGTAATCATGTCTGTAGACCATAGTCATTGACCCTGCAGCCACTGTACAACAACCAGATCTTCAGATTTCTTCAATTGATTTGTATCAGTTAACCCTCCAACAAGGAGCACCATCCAAACAAGTAGCGGTTTTGGATGGACCATACATATATGTCAATGCTGGAGTAAACTTGGCATGTAGGGGGGAGGGGGGCTCCCATGAGGTGCCAGCTATTCTCCATGGAGATGTAAACTACAGAATCAGAACTGAAGATGTAGCATGAAGTTCCTTCATAAAATGCATTGTAATGGCAACATGTGAAATCAAAGCCTGTACGAAAACAATGTGCGGTGTAGTATTGCAATCTAGTCTGCTCCTCAAGTTTTTTTCTTGAGGTTTGGAGTTTGGACATGTGTTTTTAACTCAGAATCTGACAACTTTGTGGCAATAGTGAATATATAAGTGCAGTAGATTCAGCACAGATGCAAAAACTTCAGGCATGTATATTGATCCCATTCTTGACCTAATAAAAGACTTGGTGCATAGACAAGGGTTTGGGTTTGCTCTGAATTGCTTCGACCAAATACCATCTTGTTTGAATCCCATCTTCTTGTTCCGAAACTCATCTCCGATGAGAAAGAAGAGTGGTAAATCTCATTCCGTTCTGTTTTGTTTCAGAGGCATGCATCTACTACATAGAATCAAACCTAAAAACACACCCAATCCGACTGTGGCCATTTCACTAACCGCCAATGGCAGATAACCTAGAAACGGAGTGCCAAAGCAGGAGGCCCCAAGAAGGTTGAAGAATATGTAAACAACCAAGAGAAATTCAAAGATGGGATTTAGAGCAGAGAAAACTGCAGATTTTTATTTTTTGGGGAGCTACATTTACTACTGCTCCATGAAGATCAAAGGCAGCAAGTCCAAAGGCCACCTTCTTAAAAGCGGTCCTGCTAAACAATGTTGAGTTCCAAGTCCAAAGAAGCAGCTCCCAAGATGGGCAGAAAAAGCTCCAAATCAGTGTCACCAAGACTGCATTTTGAGTTGATTTCTCGGATCAGGGTTGTGCATTTCTCTCGCATACACAGATCTTCTTTGAGATCAACCAAGAGAGCGAACCTGACATTCGTTCGTGGGTGGGAAGGAGGAAAAAAAACCAACGGGGATGGCAGAGGCGAGCAACAAAAAACAGAAGCGCAGAAAGCACACACACACACAGGAGAGGAGAAAAGAGCGAGAGAATGGAAGGGTTGCGAGGGGCGCGCATCTTCATCCTCTTCACTTTCATTCCTCATCCACATCTCATCCGTTTTATGAACATTTTGTGGACCAATTTTGTTGCTTCATCCATCTTTTGCATGCCTTTTGATGCCAAGGGGGGAGGAGAGGCCAAATTGTGTGTAGGGTAATGGCCAAGGCCACTAACATTACCCTATAAAGATCGATTTTTAGATTCTTCCTAGTTTTAGATTGAAAGTTGGAATGTACACATACACCCACACATTAATAATACAATTAAATTACAACATCCAAGATCACAAATCAATCATGAGTGCAATCAATATCAAGTCTTTCCTTCACTTCAGTCCTAAATGGTGTCATCGAATGGAAATGTCTCAAAGCTTACAAAAATCTTGTGCATACATCTAAACCACATGAGGTCTAAATGTTCTATCAATTGGATTTCACAAAATTAAAGGTACAAAAAATGTTCTTTTATCTTCAACATTACCAAAAACAATGATAATGAAAAGTTCCATAAGATTCATAAACTCTAGTAGGTAATGGTTGATGATTTGGTTGAATGCCAATTGAACCCACAATTTGGAGGTCTTCTAAGTTGAACCCACAATCTAGCTTATGATTAAAAGGAGGTTTGATCACTAATGTGTTGTTGTTCTTCATGGTATTAGCAAAAAAAATTTGAAACTTGTTTTTAGTTAGAATCAACTCATAAGCAAGAGGCATCACAAACTTGCCCCCTCTTTGTATGAGTGCTTTTACAACACCTTAACAATATGTTCAACGTTCAATGTTAATACAATCATTGATATGATGTTAAGGTGACATTATAACAACATGTCCTAAAATGACATTGATATTATATTAAAACATTTAACATTTTATCAATATTAAATCAATGAAAAAAATATGACCAACATTGGCACAACGTACATTAATAAGTCATCAAATTGATGACCATATGTTGAAGATTCAATGTTAATATGGTCATTGCTACAATATGTTGATGAAGTTATAGCAATATGTATTGAGTTAGCATTGGGATTGTTTTGACATAATTTACATTTTTTCAACACGCATTCAATGGATAAAATCTTATCAATGTTGAAACAACACAAATTAATTAGCTATTGAATTGATGTTGTTACAACATTCATAAAGGTGGATTTTCAATGTTGTTGCATATCACATAAAATCAACACAAGTTTAGTGGACGTTCTAGGCGACTGTCGGAAATTACACCTAACATGACGTTATGTGTCCTAATTAATGGACATTCCAGGTGCTGGGTTATATTTGACATGACGTTTTGCTTCCCTTAGTAGACGTTCCGGATACAGAACATAATATGCATTGTCCCCTTCTTCTCTCTCTCTCTTCTTTCTCTCGCATCAACTGCAATTTGTCTAGTTTGTTGTTGTTGTCGTCATCGTCTGCAGGGGTTTAGGGTTTAGGGGAGAGAGAGAAAGAGAAAGAGAGATGGCGTCCTTACTAGTAGTAATGGTTATTTGAATCATGAAGAAGCCAAGAAGGTGGCACATGTTGTTGGATTTGGAGAGGACAGAGTAACGGAGCTTCGGAGCTTGCTGGGAAAAGTCAACAACGATGCGTTACATATTGTTGGTATAGGTGCCGGTGCTTGGGGGAGTATCTTCATTGCTTTGCTGCAAGATGCGTATGGTGCGCTGCACGATTCTATGCAGGTTGGAAAACACATTTCGCACTCTCCTGCTTTTGTTTTATTCTTTCTATGTCTGTGTCTATGTCTATTTGTCTGTTTGTCTATGTCAATGCTCAAAGTGTAGCTATTATGTTCAATCTCTATTATGTAGTAACCATGAATAAGGCGTCATGGCTAGAGATGGTGCATAATGCAAATCATAGTAGTAGAAAGAAGCAATGCTTGTGGATGCATATTTTTCAACAATGTGCAAGCGAATTTGAGATTATATTGCTCCGAAGATGATGCAAAAGTTATGTGGAAATCGTCCAATTAGATCATATCAGATCAATAGAAGGAAGATAGATAATAAAATGCTTTTCTGCATCATCTACATGTACTTGATGACAAATTAATGGCGATAGATATTCTCAAAATAAATGTTCGCAATGATGATGATGATGCACCAGCACTTGATATGTTGTTGTTGCTCTTCTTGTGTGCACGCAAAGAGAAGGCTTTTCTTGTGGTATTACTATCAAGATGTTCTTTCTTCTCGTCGTATAGAAGAAGAATTTTCCTTTCGCTTAGCATTCTGCATGTTAAGAAAATTGTCTATCTAAGGGACTCAAATCTAACCTCTACAAATGCGAATATGGCGACAAGGAGGGAAGGAAGTGGACAAACCAACAACAAAGCATCTGTTTGAAGTCATCAATGCACGAGAAGTGGTGTTAAAGTGTTTGATACACAAATGCGCATACCTCAAGTACATGGAGGCAAGGTTAAGAGATCGAACATTATATGCGGACGAGATCCTACGAGATGGATTCTGCATCAACATGATCGATACTCCTCTCTGTCCTCTCAAGGTGGTAACCAACTTGCAGGAGGCTATCTGGGATGCCGATATTGTTATCAACGTTCTCCCTTCCATAGAGATACGCCCTGTTTTCCAAGAAATCAAACGCTTCTGGAGAGAGCATCGCACTATGCCTGTCATCATCTCGCTAGCCAAGGGTGTGGAGGTTGCACTTTAGTTTGTCCCCCACATTATCACCCCCACACAAATGATCGTTGATACAAGTCAATTCTCTCATGTTTCTCTCTTTCTTTCTCTACAAATGGGTTCTCAAAACCCTAGTTTTGTACTCTAAAGACCTGTCTTCTTCCTAAGGAACTGGAAACAAAGGCCAAAGGGAGTGTCTATCTGGCTATCTATGTGCAAGTTGTGGTTTTGTTATAAAGAGTTCCAATTGCAATCATGCATTTCCATAGAGCATTGCTCATATAACACCCCCGCCCCCCAATAAACCTTAAATGAAGTTCTGTAGGAGGAAAACCTCTGCAATTGTTTCTCTTGGCAAGAAGCTCTCTTGACGTCCCATTTTGTTATGGACAACAGCAAATGGGAGTTCTTGGTTTAGGAGGATGCATAATCCGTGTGTCCCCACTAGATTTTGATAATTGTGGAATATGCCTAAAGGCGGGTAACTATCCTGTTACACAATCCTTGCGCACTTTCCTGTACAAAATTTTTTTGAAAGTGAGAGCTTGAGTGTGCAGTGTAATTCATACTATTTGGTTTCAGTGGGTATGACCTGAGCATGAGAACAAAAGTCTTGCTCTTATTCCTGGTTCTAAAAGTCCCTATTTGGAAGTCTTTCTTTCACTTAAAGGAAAAATTTTGACCTTGTTCTGGCTTTCTTAATCATGGGTATGGAGATTTTTTAATTTTTGTGAGAGTTATGTTCATTATCAAGCTTTCACAAGTAACGTGCAATTCAAGAGAAAATAGTTGTACTTGGAAAACTGGTGAAAGGTTGAATAAATAAAAAACCCTATTGTAGGTTACATCAAGGTCAATGATTGACATTGTTTGTTTTTTATGATTAATGGCAGTTGGAATTTCGGTCGAGAATGTGTTATATTTAGGGGGGCCCAATATTGCAGTAAAAATGTATAACATGGAGTATGCCAATGCTCACATATGTTGTCACAACCCCACTTTGGGGCTAAATGTGAAAATGCAACTCACACTCTCGAAAGTGGGAAAATGGAGTCCTTCGGGACTCCCAAAAATTCAGAGCTCGATTTGAGGGGTCAAATATCCTCACATTTGAGTGTTCTTAGTCTCATTGGAAAGGTCTTGAAGTGTAGATATCCAAAATGGCCTCGCATGAGCCATTTGGACATCTGCAGCCCAAGTTATGGGCAAAAGAAGGACCGGGAATCAAACTGGCAGTTTGATTCCCGACCACTAAAATTCAGGAATCAACCTCTTCCCAATGTTCGATTCTAGAGGGTGACATGGCGTTGGAAAGCTCTCGAGGAGAGCTACAACTTTGGTTTAGACCTCGTTTTGATCGGACTCTGAAATCGAGAGTTATGAGCTCCCAAAGTCTTGGGACTCCAACCCGGGACAATTTCGGGACTCCATCTTGGGAGTCCCGGGAAAAAGAGCCATTTGGATGTAGCCTCCGCGGAGAGCTGCAAAATATACTATATGGGGGAAGGTGGTGGCTTCCCCCGAGTTCGGGCCGTGGTGAGCTTGTGTGTCAAAGTGCCCGTGGCTTGTCCTAACACCCAAGGGTGTTCCCGAATGCTAACTAACCCTTTGTGGTTGGTTTTTGGATGCAGATTCAAGCTTGATAATCTAGTCCTTCTTCCTAATCTAATCCCGGGACTTCTAGCATGCCCCTCTACCCCCTTTTAGTGCTGGAAGTCGGGAACGGCCACCAAGTCCCAACTTTCCACAACTCTACATAATTGGACCCTCAAGTGAGTTCAACAAGGGACTTAAGAACGCATCATATGTGGTTCAGAAAAGTGGAGAAAGCCATTGGCACAATTTTTACAACAACCACATTTTGTAGTTTGGGATAACAATGACCTCACTACACATGAAGTGATGGGAGGCCTAAAGAATGTGTATGCAATTGGTGTAGGTAAGCCTTTTTTTTGTGATTCTGGTTTTGAAAGGAGCATGCATGTACAAGACAATGACTTAAATTTTGATGCTCTATAGAATCTTTAAGAATTTCCACCCATGAAAGCTTCCTTCCATCCATGCCTTTTTCCAGTTCAAAAGAGTAGGAGATGTAAGAATAGCATAACCTTCTAGAGAAATAGAATAGGGTGTGAAGGATTAATGCTCTGTTTATAATCATTTGACAATGATTACCTAAACAAAATTCAGGGTCAGGCATGGTGATGACTTCACATTACATAATAGGGCGTTGTATCTTTTGTGATGATGTTAGTTATTAACATCCAAGTTCTCCACTACCTATAACAGTACCTAGGATACTTTCAACTGCTTTTAATCCCAAAATTTTAGCTCCTTTTTGTAAATTAGTCTCAAGTTTTCTTGTGCTGTTGCATCATGTACATTTGGCATGAGGTCAATGTTTCAACTCCATTAGAGGTTATTTGTAATCAAACACTGGCTGAACCATTGAAATTTTGACCATTTGCAGGGATGGTAGGGGCTTTGACAAATGAAAGTGCCACAAGCAAGGCTATGTATTTTGCACACTGCGACTCAGAAATGATTTACATCACACATCTGCATGCAGAACAACCAAAGAGATTGGCAAGTCCTTTACTAGCAGACACATATGTCGCCCTGCTTAAGGCTACAATGCATGGTATGGAAAGAAGTTGGTTAAAGGCAAGCTTAAAATTGAAATGGGGGACAACATCAGTGGCAAGGGTATGATTCAGGTGAATGGCACTCTCACCTTTTGCTGATTGAGAGCAACAACATTGTTGACCTTTGCATGTTGGGGTTTTTTTTCTCATCTTATGAGGTGGGAGTAGTGAATAGCACCAACTGTGAGCATTTTCCAATCTTTACACCTTACAAATCTTTTGAACTTGTGTGGATTGCATTGAGTGCAGGGTTATTTACAAGAAGTTTTGTTATCTACAGGAAGTTTTATAATTCCATAAGTGGAATTGTATTTTTGTTTGACCATATGAGGTGTGCCCTATGAATTGGGTTAGTGGAACATTTTCCAGTAACATTGTTCATCAATATTGTCCAATATTGATTATCATTTACTAAATCAATACCACTACAAAGTTTGTAAACATGTTGCAATATCATATCTCTTGCAAATTCTATGGTGCATATGCAATTTCTAAATGCTTTTGTTGTGGTGTGCCTATAACACATTTACAACATCATAATAAACATGA
>Ga0116227_10002991_pt1 | contig 37955 bp, 25 predicted proteins | sample S1TSphgellanicum_FD_89693 | JGI IMG/M metagenome (GOLD analysis project Ga0116227, IMG submission 89693) | Host-associated microbial communities from peat moss isolated from Minnesota, USA - S1T2_Fb - Sphagnum magellanicum MG | ecosystem: Host-associated > Plants > Peat moss > Unclassified...
GGGAATTGCAAATGCAAAAAATGGATCACCATGAGATTGGTTTATGTATGTGCCTGGATTTAGCGCATATTAAAAGGCAACAAGATGCATGGTAAATCGCAATGGCATATATTCATGCACCTACACGGCAACAAAAAGTTGGCTCGGGAATTGCAAATGCAAAAAATGGATCACCATGAGATTGGGTTTATGTATGTGCCTGGATTTAGCTCATCATCTTGTCTCCAACCCAACGTGTGAACAACTATGAAAAGGCAAGGGCCTACCCACCTCTCCATGTGTTTAGAGAATTTGACCTTGACAAATCTCTTTTTCGTACATACACACACCTTTTCATGTGTTTAAAGGATTGACGACCTCAACAAAGAATGTCTTTTTCCTATTTGGTTTGTTGTGCGCACTAACTATGTTCCTAGAATGTACTATGTACAAGTGTTGCGAAGTTCTCGCTTCTTTAGTTAGCGGACTTGGAATCAAACGGGTGGTAATACTCGACAAGTATATATGTATAATCCTGGACATACGGTTCTCAATATCAGAGACCCGGTTCTGACCCCCTAAAATCATCAGAGAGACCTGGTTCTGACCCTTGACCGGCATCTCGAAATAATAATAATAATAGGACCGGTTTGGATTGTTAATTGTTGGGTTCTAAACGGTTTTTTCAAAAAGCCGAGTTAAAGAACCGATTATGCTAAATCGTCCATTCTTTGCCGGTTCTTTCATGAGAATGGTCAGTCGTTTGAAAATTTTCAAAAACCAAGTACCCAGGTCTTTTAACAAAGCCAAAGAACCACGGGTATGTATTATGTGATGTTCATCCATTAGGATCCGTTGCCCACTAATCCATCTCCGTCTCCCACGTGGAACTTGGGGTGCCCCAACATGAATTCGTCTTACCATTCGGAAATGGACCTACTAGTGGGAGGATCTTACAGATTCATAAGATGCTTCTGAGCCTCCATGAAAGTTCTACAAATTAGGTCAGGTTTTGACGGTATGGTCGTATGGTCACACACAAAGAACCCAATCTGAATTGAGTTGACGAGGAAGTGAACAAAATGAGGCAATGAAAGACTAGTAGGAACGAGCATCTAGTGATGAGTCGAATATGCATGGGGTGGACCAACAATGGTATGCACATTGGGTACACATATATAAGGCAAGTGTTGCTTGTTTAAAACACTATGTTCATATGGTCATCAATTAGCCCACAATTGTTGAAATCATACAACAAACTTTGTAACTAAACCACGTACTTATGCCGTAATGGCTTCAAGGATGTGGGGTTTGGTGGGTCAAATATTGGTGGTTTTCCATCAATTGGATGTTTATCTTGTTTAGAGGGTCAGGTATTGTTCCATTTGGAATGATATTTCACCTAATTCATATAGCAATAGCTAGTTTCATATGAAATTGCACACAATTATGAGGGGCCCATGGGGAGGGTTTCATTTTCTCTTTATGAAAAGTCTAGTCACCTAATTTTCCATCCAAAGTTTTCCTTTTTTCATTTAGCATTTTTGCCATTTAGCACCATCAAATGCCAAATGGTGATGCCAATTTTCCTAAAAAGACACCTAAAAAGTGAGACCTAAAAAGAGCCAATTTTCCCATCTTTCCCCAAGTTTCTAATCTGATATCTAAAAGCATTCCCTTCAAGAGCATGCTTTGACCACCATGTTTGAACACCAACAAGTAAATGGATAACAAAATGTTAATCACCACCAAAAGCTGGGGTGGGGGGGACACAAATGAAACCATGGTTGTGTGTTTGTTCACCATTACCACTTCATTGAGTTTCTAATCTTATAGCTAAAAGCATTTCCCTTGGGGAAGTCTCAAGAGCATGCCTTGAACACCATGTTTTGAACCATGGTTATTGAGTTTTGACTTGGTTACAAAGCCGGTTATTAAAAACCAAACAGTCGGTTATCGATTTTTTGATAACCATATAATACCCAATCACATGATATTAAAATTTTCAAATTTTAATGACATACATCATGATTTAGGTAGGTTATCAATCTTAAAACACTAAACATTTTATGATAAAAAACCAAAAAGAACAAACTTATTATATAATATATGAACCCTATAATTGGCAAAATAATTGCCAATTATCGATTGATTATTTGAAAACATAACCTCAATAACCAATGAACATCACCAAGTAAACGTATAACAAAATGTTGATCACTATAAGAAGTTGGTGGTCACAAATGAAACTACGTTGCGTGTTTGTCCACCGCTGTTTGTTACACAATGTTTTGTCTTTCATCAAGGTTGTGTGTTAATCCCAACAACAAGTCCACAATGGAATGATACTACTAAAGTCGTGGTGTGTGTCATCGACCACATCTCTAATGAATGATCTCTAATTGAGTTCCACATTGTTCATCTTCATTTGCCCACATTGCCGGCTTCCAAACCAAGACATGGAGATTTTATATTACGAATCCGGTGTGAGGTGTTGATGATGAGTGTTGATCTGGTTTTTTACACTCAAAGGTGGGTATCAATATTGGTATCAAACACCCGATCAATTTGGTATGACCTAAGTCTAGTACCAGCTTAAGAGCATCTCCAACCTCAGTTACTTGACCTTAGCACAAATGTTTCTCACATCCAAGTTTTAGGTACTAAAGTGCCACTGCCAAACCTTGTTTTCTTTTGTTTGGTACATTACATTAGCCAATGTGTTAAATCCAAAACACCTTTGTGGTTAATGGTTGATGTTGTGAGGTTCTTGTGCTTTTGGGGTTCTCATGAGGGAGGGCCACTCGAGGGCCCTAAGCCTAAAGGTGTTTTCAGACCCCAGGAGAATCCAATGAGTACGGGGACCCTCCACATGCAAGAAATGGATTCTCTTTTTCTTTGTTCCATTTTTGCCTCTCTCTTTTTTTTCATGTCTTAGTTGTCTTATATGGTCTCCTCTTTCACTTTACCTCATCTTCTTTGAAATAAGAAAAAAAATCTTTCCATGGGAACATGGGAACATATAAAACCAAGAGGATCCCCCCCTTGGTAGGGTTCTTCCCATGGGGGAGATCCCTCAAAATACACACACGAATAAAAGGAGAGTTGTTTATGAGTAGAAAAGGAACAATTGTTTTTCTCTTTTTGTGGGGGTTTGTTGGGCACTAGAACTCCCCATTGTGGGTTTTGTGCTTTTGGGTGTTGTTTTTGTTTGGACTTTTGTCCTTTCTTTCTTTCTACTCTTGTTCCCTTGCCGGGTGTTATTTATTTATTTATTTGGGTGTAGGGGGTTTTTTATTCCTCTCTTATGTTTGTATTCCATATGGTTTTGGTCCCAAGGAGTCCTTATGTGGTTCCCAATAACCCCTACTCACTATCTTGTAAACTTGACTAAAGTTGTACTCTTTCAGCCTACATAGAATGGGATAAATGAATCAGCCATGCAAATTTTTACCTTGAGATTGTCCAAAGCCTGGAAACATCTATTTGTGATGGGCCGATCAACAAAGGACATGAGAATTATCTAGTCGATTAATAGGGACAATGAACTTAATAGCCGCTAATGATTCTTTAACGACCATGAAACGCTAATGAAGGTTAGGCTAATTCATTTGCTACAATAGCAAATTTTCTTTTGAAAATCATCTTTTAATACACTTAATAACCATCAATTAGGAGGACTCCTTGTAGGACTCACAATTTCTAAAGAGAGATAAAATGACTATGTCCATGTCTATGGCCAAGAGACCAACTCATATTGTGTGGTCGCCCAATGTTTTTCTTGGTTGTCTTCTTCTTGGCCACCCCTTTGGTCCCCTACCTCACCCAGAATTAACCCGAGTTTGGGTTTGCTCCCTCAAGTTCCAACCCCACATTGTAGGCCGTTGCTTTTCAAAACGTGAGGCTCATCGGGTAACCTGGATTTTATCATTGCTGTTGGGTTTATGCTGCTTGTCGGTTATGAGCAGCATTGGTAAATATGCAAAGAGAAACATGATTTTGAACATGTAAATTTACTAGCATATTTGGAGGTAACCTTATTAAGTGAAAAAATTGAGCACTTTTCGAAATGCTTATTGTGAACTAATAAATCAATGCTCAACATTATTTAAACTAATGAAATCACACGTGAAAACATGCACACAAATTGATTTTTGAAAATGTGCTTGAGAATCTCATAACACGAAAAATGAGTCTCCAAAGTCACACCTCGAGGAATAGGAAACACAATTGACATCAAAATTTTGTGTTTCTATTTTGTTTTATGTTTTGAGATTGAATTTTTACAATTGTAAGTGAATTACATTTTGTAACTCAAAACTGAGACTTCAAAATTACACCTTGAAATAAAACCCCCAAAAACAAAAAAACAAAAAATCAAAATAACATTTTAACAACATGATAAATCCTACAAAAAATCATCTTCATGCAACAATTACTTGACTCACCCACCCTTTTTTCTTCCCATAAGGTATCATGGGAAAAATGGACCCCAAAAAAAAAAAAAAAAAATCATCTTAAAATTTCATGCCAAGTTACACTCTCAAAAGAGGGTGCTCCCAAAGTACGTGGCCTTCAACTCCACCTTGAAGGAGTAGTTCCTTCTACAAACCCTCCTCTCTACCTTGATGCCTAGCTTGATGAAAGAATGATGAAACCCTTTGTAATGAAATTTTATTTTTTCTTTTGGTGAGAGGGAAGGAGTTAGGGATGTTACGAAATCATTTGCGTGTCACTTTTATAAGTTCATATAAAGTGACAATTGTAATTGTGTATTGGAATAATGAAGGGGACTTAGAATGAGGTGGTACCTTTACCTTGAGTTTGGCTCACATTTTGAGAATGTTCCCCTACTTTTACTTAGGCTTTGCCCATTGCAAAGATTTGGGGCAACAATATTTTAAACGTGTTTATAAGTAGATAAATGGGGCATAGGAGGGCAAACCCTATTCCATAAAAGTGAGATCTCATGCTATAAAAAGCAAGAGCAAAAAAAGTGGGATAGATCTTATACTATACCTCTCACTTTTATGGTTAAGGAGGAATAAATAAATCCTTTGAGATATCTTTAATCCTAGAAATAAATATGTTCCAAGTAAAGTAGGATATTTTGTGCACATCTTGAGGGGGGGGGGGAGGGCCGTGGGTGGCGTGGTGCTTTTGTTAAGGTGGCCACAAGCATAACACATCTCTTGAAGACCACCAACAACCACTTCTAAAGTCGCTTCCTAGAGTTACAAAAGCATGGCCTATGTATGTATGACCTATGTATCGGTCCATTCGTCAATTGTTCACTACTCCTTCCCTTCCCTTCCCTCTCTTCTTTTTTGTTTATTTTCCTTTCCTTCCTTCTTCCAAACAAACAAAGAAACTTCTTTATTAATTGTTGTCTTCTTAGCAAATTTTCCCTTTACTGGAAGTCCGGACCAAAAAAAGAAAAAAAAAGAAGAAAATACTGACTCGGTTGTCACTTTATTCATCATCAATCTTATCCCCCCATAAATGTCTCACGAAAGTGCAAGAAGTGTATTCAAAGCTAAAGAAGTGCGTGCCAATCGAACAAATCGAACAAATTATTCGACACATATGTATGTACACACTATGGAATGGGACCGGTAGGGACCTACCCCCCTCGGCCCCATTCGACATAGGAATGAGCCCCACCGTAGGGTTCCATTTCCACCGAGGAGGAAACGTATTGTCAAGCCCAGGAAGGTTGAAGTTACGATTCCATTAGATAATGGGGTTGGGTGACCTGCATGGGGAAGACCTGGCTTATTAGCCGAGCAATTGATGACACTTGGTCATTTATCAAACGTAATTGACACTTAAGAGACATTCTCGAAGATTGTAGACCATTTGCCAGAGACCTCGCTAATGTTCTTCAATGCAAGAGCAGTTGACCAGGTCCAAACTTTGGGTGAAAAACGGAATCTCTCCTTTTAATGAACAATTACAAAACCCTTAAAAAAACATGATGTTATTACGGCATCACAATTACTTACCAAAAATGACAAGGGGCCGGGGAAATGTGGGTGGGTTCTTCAAATTGTTAAAGAACTGCGGGTTTCGGTTCTTCAAATATTTCAGAATAGAAGAACTGTCAGTTCCGGTTCTTTGAGGAAAAAAACAAAAAAATCAGAAACAAAGAACCACCGGTTCTGGTTGTTTCGAAAGACCCCCACAAATGACGGTTTTCGTGAAAGAACCGGGAAAGAACTAACGGTTCTTTGACCTGTTCTTTGACTCTAAAAATTTGAGAACCACGGTTATGTATCAAACCTTGGTTATATGAACGTTTTGAGAATCATCAGGTGAGTGCCTGTCTACTCAGGTTGATAATCGGCGGGTATCATTCAGTCAACAGTATTTCTGCTCACACAGCACCGCCCTTCCTGCCTTCCCCCTACAAAGAATTTGGCTCACAAAATTTCCTGATGAATAAGTTACTGTGGCTAATAAATAAGTTCCTTTACCATTAACTCATCAACTAAATAATTTGATAATAATTAATTGATTTGATTGAAATAACTTTTTGCATAAGTTGAAAGGAAAAAATCCTTGATGAACCTTTCCAAAAAAAAAATCAACAAAACACTAGTCACAACAAAAACTGATTTGTAGATGTTGTGAAATTATCACAAATGTGTCATTAATCAAAGGCTAAGACTGCCAAGTTATACATGGCAAATTTAATGTTATTAATATTATAAAAGACATAAAATTAATAAAATTCGTCTACACATATAAATCCCAAGTTGAAAAAAAAAAAAAATCTTTTGATAAATCATATACAATAATTAACAAAAAAAAATATTATGACAACTTTGATTTGAAAAGGTTTTATATTCATCATTAATGCATCAATATGATGAACAAACTATACCTGACTGATCATAAATTTTCATACTCATATTGATACCCAAGTTGATATCCGACTACAACCTTTGTACCAGTCCAACACTGAAATAAACCTTTGTTTATCCCTTCTTCAAAGTTTTATTTTAAATATCAAAATGTTTATTTTTTTTCAGTCCGAGAGGTTGGTTATTCTAACCCAAAATCATTAAAAAGGATTAATTTGAAAAAACTTATTTATTAATCATTCTGTTAATATGCCAATAAATAGTCTAAAATTTTACCATCACCTGGTAGTTGCTTCAAGGCTGTGCTACTCCGCTTCTCGGCTTACTAAGTTACCAGGCGGGTAAGTTGTATACGGATTCGCCACTCCGCATCTCGGCTAATAGTTTAGTAGGCGGTGAAGCGGTTTACCGCTTCGCTACAAGCCTCCCTCGTCTACCTGTCTTCACTCGTCTCTCTTTGTTGCTGCTTCTTGGCTGTTGCGTTTTGCCTCTCTTTTTCCGTTGCTGAACACGTCGTCGCCACGCACTGCAATTAATGAGCGACAAAGAACTTCGTCCTATTCTGATTGATGGTTTTTTTTTGTTTTTTTTTCCCTATTTTGGTTGCGTATTCTCTGTTTTTTTGGGGGGGGGGGGGGGTTTCTTTTTTCTTTTACCTTTAGTCGGGTTCGGTGTGAGCTTCTTCACAGATGCTGCCACCCCTTCGCCTTTGCCTTCGAAGGTCGGAGCGATAACCTGTTGGAGCTTAAATTGAAGACGGTCTTCAGTTGCTAAAGGCGAGAACAGCTCCTTGATTCTCCTTCCGAGTTTCCTCTGATTGTAAGCTTGCTGAAGCGTTTTATCTGTAGTTGTTTGAGTGGTTTCACTCCTGTCGGAGCACTCAGTCTCTCTGTTGTCCTAAAGAGGCGTCGCTCTGATTGCTTTTCTTCCTCTATCGTGATTCAATTTTTTTGCGGTGAAGTGCCGAAAGGTTTCCCTTGCTTTGACAACTTGGTGAAGCTGTTGTCGTCGTTTTGTAGGTTGTAAGGGTTTTTTGATTGTTTGTTTCTGCAGCTGTTTTTGTCTTCTGTTCAGTTTCTGCTTCTCTAGGACCGGAGCTTCTTTGTCCGGAGGAAGAAGAGAAACCGCGGTTTTTCCTCTCCCTGCTAGTCTTCTTTGTCCAAGACTGTCTGCGTTCGGTTCCTTGTTAACTACTTTGGCGCCTGTACATGGAAGAGGAAAGGGAATGAGCATTTGGTAGAAGTTGTACTTCACGATCCCCCGTGATACAGTGGAAGGCGAAGGAGATAACTTGATTGTTGGCTTACAGAATGGGAAATGCAGCGATTTGTGGGGACACCGCGGACGTGGATTTTGTGACAGTCTTGCGAGGGAATGGAACGGTGCTGACATTTTACAATCCGATGCGTGTTGCCGTCTTGCTTCAAGGATATCCCGGCCACTTTGTCTGCCACTCGAGTTCCCTCTTGCTCATGCACGAGGGCAAGATCTTACCGCCTCACACAATCCTCGTACCCGGAGAAACGTACTTCCTTCTTCCCGTTCCGAGCAGAAAATCGAACAATAACAACGATTCTACAACTTCTTCTTCGTCGTCTCCTCAGCGTCAAGCTGGCCTTCCGCAACAGGAAGACAGTCGAACTATGAAGTTCGCTGTATCCAACGAGTTGTTTGCCAAGATTCTTTCAGGCTCCTCCAAGCGAGAAGATAACCTATCCAAATCTAGTAAGCAGAGGAGGAACGAGGAAAGGACGCCGCTGCTGGAGCGGCTGGAATCGTGGGAGCCGCGCCTGTGCACCGTTACTGAAGTGACATCCAAATGACGTGCTGATAGCTGATATTGCGAAAATCTGTTGGTAAGTCTTACGTCAATGCGATGGTCCTTGCCCCAGGGAATATGTCTAACACCTTCCTGATTGCACAAGCGATCGGTTGCACGAACGCATCAATGGACGCAGTTTGACACAAGAGAATCACATCCGGAGTTTTGGCACGTCTTTTCTGTGGTTATGTTGACTCCGTTTCTCCACTCCTGTTGCGCTGCGCCACGTTGCGGCCACTGACTTTTTGTTTTGTTACATCGTTGATGCAGCGACGCATGCGGGGGATGAATAAATCGTAGCAAGAAAACCAAAAGACTGCTGGGAAACCGCCATCATGTCAACACCGGACTTTTGCTCTTGCGATCTAGTACCAGAGATTTAGAGAGTAAAGAGGGACATCTGAGTTCCAGGGATCTGCAAGAGTTTAATCTAAGCTCTAGGCAGGTTTTTGTCCGGTGTTTTAAATTATTATTGTAGGGAATGCCACGGTTTCCAAGCAGCTCAGAAAATTTCTGAGCATTTTGAATGTGATCTTTGCCATCTTTCCTTTTCTTGTAGCAACGTGGCAACAGCTTCCTCTTGCTGAGGAATGTTTGCCATTTTCATTCTTGTTGCATGGCAGCAACAGATTTCTCTTGCTGAAATCTTCACCATTTTCATTCTTGTAGCAAGGTGGCAACAGATTTCTCTTGCTGGGACCTTTTCCTTTTCCTTTCTTGTAGCAAGGCAGCAACAGAATCTTTACCTTCTCCTTTCTTGTAGTAACGCAACAGCAGATTTCTTTTCAAGGATCTCTGATTATCTCTTCACTGCCACAGACAGAAAAATGGGGGAATATCAGAAATTGTTTGCAACTAGTTCAAGCTTCCAGTTACTCAAATCTGCATCAGTGCTGATGGTGTCGCTGCCCCCAAGATCATTGAAGTTTGTCTGGTTCTCTAACAGCAAACTGCAAGGTTCTCTAATTTCAAAACATAAGTGGTTTCATAAACTATTTATGTTTGGAGATCTTTTGAATAATTCATCATCTTTCTCTGGCTCAGGCAGTGTGCAGGATCCATTCTGATGATTGTGTGTTCCATCAATGGCTTAGTGCATCAAGAGATGTGATCTGCACCAATTCTATTTGGGAGGCTGATGATGTGGTTCTTCTTGATGCAAAGGGGAATTGGTGAGCAGGTAAATGAGCACAACCCATACATCCTTATTATGGATTCCTGGAGTAATAGTGCAGTCATCCTTTTTGGTAGCCTCTGAAAACTGTTTTAGATTTCATAAGGGAGCTCTATCGCATGTGTTTCACTCTCACCACCAATAAATTTTTTTCTTTTGTTTTGGAGAGCTGAATCTTCTCTCAAAAGTATCCATTCTCTTGCAATGTGACTGGAGTCATACCCAAGATACTGCCTTCCGGAGGTGGTATGCTGAAAAACTGGGTGCTAGTAGTACATGATGTGTGCTTAAAGGATATATTCATAGTGCAGATGGCCACAACCACTACCCTATATGTGAGCCTCTCTATGCCATCAGGTTATATTCTTACTTTGCATAGAGACAAATTTGAAAAGTGAAGCTTAGTATCTCACAAGCTTGTTGCAGCAGCTTCAATGAGGAATACTATTGACTCTATTGATTAGCTATGTCTCTGGAGTGCTATCCAACATCGTGACCAAGTTCTCCTGTTGATTCTGGACAGGAATCTCATGAGGTAGATTTCATGTAATGGCTTGCCCCAAGTTTTTGGCATATCGTGAGATGTGGAAAGCATGGCTATCATTTTCAGTGTACTGCGACAGCACCTTATAACCTTGAGAGTGAGGATAGCAACTTTTAAGTTTTTGAAAAGTGCCTTCACTGATTATGTGGTTCTTCTCAGCTGTGCTTTACTCATGGGGAAGCCCTTCCCCTAGATCTTTACCTAACACTTATATGCCCACCGTCAGGAAGCTGATGATGTCAGTGGGTAGTCATGTCAGCTCATCACTGTGCTCAAGGTGATAATAAGACAGAACACTTTGTGAGCAACTTGCAGGTGATATGGTCTGACACTTTGTGATCCTCAGTTTTCAATGTGCTCAAGGTGATAAGAAGACAAAACACTTTGTGAGCAACTCTCGGGTGATGTCATTGGCTGACACTTTGTGATCCATGTTTTCAAGTATGTGACTGAACTCTGGTGTGTCTACTTGTAGTTGTGGAGATCTTTTTTCTTTGCAATCTCACAGATATGAAAACTCAGGTTACTGGGCAGCAATTTGCATTAAAAGCTTCTTTTTCTGTCTTCCATCTTCTTGCACCAACACCTGAGCGAAAACGTTGGCAATGAGGTTTGCTTCAGCAATTTCATCGTCTGGTGTGCAAAGCCATTTTTGGGCAATCACTCACCCACATGTGGCAATCACCTTTGTGAGGGATCAAAACGGTAGACCAACACAAATACGTAGTCAAACTTGTCCAGCTCTTTTGATTTTCAAGTGAAAGAAATGTGGAGCATGAGCTTTTTGGACATTTTGCAGTACAGCAAAAGTAGACTTCGTTTTAAAAGGAAGAAATTACGATAAATGTACGGGTACACACACACACACACACACACACGAAGGGACACACGGTAAAACATGAGTTGGGCAGATATGAGGCTGAAACTCTGGTATATAAACCGATACGAATCTAGTATCAAAGAACCGACCACTTCTGCACAACAAAGGGACAGACCTAAAAACATGAGTTGTACCAACCACTTCTGCACACGCAAAGGGATATCCTTAAAAATATGCATTGAATCAACCACTTCTCCACACACAAAGGGACACACTTGAAAACATGAGTTGGACGGATACGAGGCTGAAACTCTGGTATATAAACTGATACTGGTTCTAGTATCAAATTACAAAGTACGAAATTAATGGTACGAATGCAAAATTATTTTGAAGAGTTCTGATATATTCAGGGTTAAATTGGGTTAATTTGAAATTTTTGTAATTAGATAGTAATGTAACTAAAGCGTTTAACCAGAAATAGTTGTGTAAAGGTAAATATATTATCATTTTTAATGTTCAAATCAGTGAGAAATGTGAATAAATCTTGACTCATTTTTTTCAAAAAGCAGCCAAAATCGTTTTAAGGTAGGAGTAAATTTTTATTTTAAAATCATTTAAATTTTCAAAAAAAATTAATGATCATTTTTTTAAGTGAATTTTTTTGAAATGGAATTTTTCTATATATGTGAGAAACCAGGTAAGAATAATGATAAAGAAGGTGGAGGTTTATCAATTTAATAATCTCTTTTTAAAACTTAAATCTAAGGTTATTTTTAAAATTTATGGAATATTTTTTAATAGTTAAAATTTTCTTTGAATTTTGATTTCAAGATCATTTGGTTTTCTTTTCAAGGGGAAGTTTTCAAAGATATTTGAAAAAGAGGTAAAGATAATGGTAAAGGAGGTGGAGGTTTTGAAAGATTATTTGAAAAGTAGTTGTAAAGCTAGAGATAATGGTTAAGGTAAAATTAATGTATCTATTCATATTCATATAAATTGGTAAGGGAAGGGAGTGAGGCAATTAGGCTTGGAATATTCATTTGTAGAACGCACAAAATAATTTCATAGAGCCATGAATGGTCTGAAGCCATGGACTTGAGAAAAATATATAAAACAAACACAATGAATATATTAAATAGGAAAACAAGGAAAACAACTTGCAAAGTTTGTCACATAAAATCTTTTTCCTAAAAAACAAAAATTTCAACCAAATCATTGTAATTGTGAGTTTTCCATATTGGTTCACTATTTTAATTTTTTTGCGTTTTTAACCTTACAAGATTGTAAGTTACTTGATAAATTGCCTAGTGTACTTGGAGAGCACTTTATATCCATGAATATCCCTCTTAGAATAAATAAAGATTTTATGCCTATTTTTAAAAAGTTTACTTATATTTTGTTTATTCATAGATGTAAGATTCTTCGAACTTTAATGATGTATGAATTTTCCTAGTACATTTCACGATTTATAAATGTTTGGGTTGATGTTAATGTTCACCTTGGGCATTACCATGGATGAATCTACCATGCATAATGGACATTCCCACAATGGGTTACCAAACCAACTATTGCCCATCATAGGCCCCTTATTTTGGGAACATTTTCACTTTACGGTTTTACTCTACACATAATAAAATGACTTTATTTTTAAAGTCATCTTGTTTTTGGCTTGCCATTGGACTTACATTTTGCCATCTCATGCTAAGTTTCAAGTTATGTTTAAAATGATATATATAGAGGACCAACATCAAAACTTTGCATGAAACACCAAACATTTTGTCCTATTTTGCTCCAACAACCTCTTTCTCTCCCACTTTTGCAACCTCCTTCTTTCCCTCTCACAATGCAATAACAAAATCTCTCTTTCCAAGTTTAACAACTATCCCTCAACAAAAAAATTCTTCCCTCTCACAATAGAAAATTAAAACACACTTACACACACTTACACACACACATCAAAATAACACATCAATATAACTCCTTACTTGCAGGCCTTTTACATCTCCATGTTTGCCAAAAATTCACAAGGAGAAAGAGATTTTTACACAAAACTCCTTACACAACAATCATAAATAAAGAGAATTCATTACATGACTCCTTCCTTCCATGATCAAAATACCATGTGCAACATGAATGAGAGAGCCTTTTATTCTTCATGGTTGCAAATAAAGAGAGTTTTTTATATGATCTCCATGTTTGTTTAAAAAATCACAATGCAAAGATAAAACATTTTACATTCTCTTCATGCTTGCCCCAAAACCCTAGACACTATAACATGATCTATTGTTGAAAACATACAATGTAAGTTTGAAACATGTGCAATGGAACAATTCCTAAAAAAAACCCTGCATTTTACATCTATCATTTGTAACTAGTTTCTGATTGCACATGACATGTGTAATTAAATCCTTACAATTATACCTAAGACAAGTCGCATGCGAAATATAGTTGCATGTGACAATATGTATATGATATATATATACAATTTGAATATATTAATTCATCTATATGTATTTGTGTGATATAATGACATAAACACAACTCTATATGCAACTATGATGCAATTTTGGATGGGTGACACATTTTATGTGTTATGAATTTAGGTGACAACACATTTCACTTTCCCTTTTATTCAAAATTCAATATTCCAAATGACACTAAATGATTTGATTCATTGAAGTTTGTCCAATAATATGGTGAAACATGGCAGTTAATTAAGGCACCTTGAATCGTCCAAGGGGTAGATTTGGCCATACATATGTCAACCTCATGGATATTTAAAGTTCTTTTGGATGGTCAAGATAATGGGAGTGGATATTTCAACAATTGTTTCATGTAATTGCATATGTAACTATTGTTTCTATAGTTGCACCTTCCTCTGTATATCCTTCTACAAATTGTGGACACATGGATAGTCAAGATTTGGTTTTCGCTTAACCATAATGATTACAAATGTAATCAATGGTTTATTGATATATGGTTTTGAGGGACATAATTACATGTGCAACTACATAGGCCACTCTAAATTGGCTAATAACATTATAACGAAATAAAATCCTAGAAAAATTTGATCAACATATTGTAACAAAAAAAAGAACAACTTAGTACAAAACAAAATTAAAAAATCAATCTCTTTTATGTTCACATGAGAACTGAATGCACATTAAAAAAATTTACCAAATATTTTGTAGTGGAACTCAAATTTACTACTTGAACCCATAATGCATTATGGACTTCAAATTTTCATTCCAAACATTAATGTCAAAATTAGTCCATGGGCAACTATGTGCCATTTTTATTATCACATTCTGACAATGCATGTCTTTTCCTTCAATTCTTGCACCATGTGTGTTGTTTTATGAATTTAGCACACACCAAAAAACATTAACATCAACCACCGATCCACCATTCAAAATTCCAAGGAACTAAGATAACCTACTAAAGTTTCCTTACTTATTAACCAAATAACTATTTTATTTAATTTAGATCTACCTACTTATTTGTGTACCTTACTTAAAACATGCTTACTTTATTTATATATATTTACCATAATGACCTATTTTCACAACCTACTTATTTACCTTACCTGCATACATATCCTAACAACCTATTTACTTTATTTTATCTACCTTACATACCTATTTACCTACCTTGTTTTGTTCAATCACTTAATGAATGAAAATTTGAATTGGAAAAATCATAAGTTAACATGTTTGAATTTGCAAATGATTTAATTTTTTATTAAAAAATAATTTGAATATTTGTAAAATATATTGATTTTATTGAATAAATTTTCAAATAAACTTCAACATTATGTTTTTATTTGTTTCATTTTAATAAAAATTTGAAATAAAAAATTTCTGTCAATTTTGGGACTTCTTTCATGGTTTCATAGATTAAATATTAAATAAAATTGCAAGTTTTTTTATAAACAAAAGGTTGTGTAGTTTGATGGTAAAAACATTGGCATGGTTGCATAATGTTTTGGGTTCAAACTTGAGCAAATCATTTATACACATTTTGTATATGGTGACGGGTATAATGTATGTTTACATTATAAACATGTCATTATAAATAAAGTGTCGACATGTTTTTTTTTACGACATATAATGTCACGTCATTTTCAAAAATATAACATTATGATGTCATGTGACTAAATCAAACTATAAATAATGATAGTTTAATTCATTCATGGTCAAATTGATATGAGATTATTTTGATTAATCAAAACATCCCACAACCACTCAATCAAAACAAATATGCACAAATTGATTTGTTCAAAATAACTCTTTATCAACTTGAATAGTGAAGTAAGGGGCTATCTTTTAGACTAATTTTTTCAATTGAAAAATATGTTTTCTTGCAATGTTGTGTGATGTTTCATGTATTTAAAAAACTTATAGGATGTATGAAATATTTCATATTTTTAGTGCATATATTAGGAGATGGATTTTAATGTTAATGATTTTATATCTTTTGTTGTTGTGAAGTGAAGGTCATGGTTTACATGTCGATGATAATTTTCATTTTGATTTCCATTTTGTTTCAATCCACAATTTTGAAAAAAAACTTTGATGTGCATTTTAAATATATTCCATTTTATTCATGATAACTGTTAGTTGAATTTTATTTTTTTGTGTATGGTGAAGTCAAGTTGATAATCGACATGATCATTTTTTTTATCATTGAACGATGAAACTACTAAAATGATAACTTGGTAAATTTACAAAGACTTGTCTATTTGTAAATTAAACTCATGTAATTATAATTACTAAATATAATTATCAATAAAAAAATTAATTTCATCTTTTACTTCATCGAAATGCATCTTTTGATTAATTGAGATTTGCATTCAATATCATGTTTATTTGTTTACATATAAACATTTTTTAATCACATTGAAACTTGATTTCCCACGTCTAATTCTTGTGTAAATGTTTAAAATTTTGTTTTGTGCATGTTTTAATTTTTGAGTTGTCTATGTAGTTTTTTACAAATCATTTCACAACAAAATAAGTGTATTAATGTGTTTTTTGATATTGGTCAAACAAGTGGTTTGTTTAACGTAATGACCTTAACAAACATGCATAATGTATTTTAGGGTGCCTTACGAAGACCATTTCCCTCATTAGCTTGGAACATGAAGTTTAGATAAATAAGGAATGTTTACATAAGTTAATTTGGGCCGTCTTTATTATGCAAGGAATTTTGAGTAAGTGTATTTGGGCCCTCGACCATTATACAAGGGAAGGCATAGCTATCCATGCCTTCCCTTATACAAAATTGAAATTAGGAATCCACAAATCCCATGGTTTTGTGAAGGAAATGTTTTGTTTTCAGAATTTAAAAAAATGATGTTATTTTCAAACATATTATTTCAATGATCTTAGATTTGATGAACCCATATTATTAATTGATTTTTTTTGACATGGACATTACCAAAATTGAAGATGGATATGAAACACATCAATTTGAACATTAAAAGAAAACTATACTTCAAATTTTTCTTAACCCTATTTTGTTAAATGAAAACAAATTTGTGATAAAACAATGAAATGGGTGTCAATAAAATTTATTAATGATAATAAGATAAATCACATTCACTAGTCCCATTGAACTAGTTTGTTATATATTTTTTATGATTATAATACCCATTTGTTTGATTCAAGATCTTGATTAAATATCAACACATCACATGGTTTAAAAATAACTGATTTCAAAAATTTGAATTTGAAAAAACTTAGAATCTTTTGAAATTGAATTAATAACATTTGATAGGACTTCACGTAGATTAATAAATATAACAATGTTGAAGATTTAATTGAATGCATTTCACCTTTAAACCAATGTAATCAAATACATTGGAAATATTTTGGATTGCTAAGTTAAATTTTGAGTTTGGTAATTTAATTATCTAAGTCTTGATAAATTTGAGGTTTATTTTCAATGAAATATAAGAAGTATATATATGGTCCACCATATTTTGATGTTTTTTATTCCATTTCATGAGAGATAATTAAAGTTTAACATTTATTGTTTAAATTATTTGTTTACTTAATTATTTATTCATGTTATTAAGATAGAATATCTTTCGTTTTTTCCTCACAAATAATTCATTCAAAAGTTTTTTCAACACATTTCACCAAAAATTATTCATTTATACATTAATTATTTGAAATGGCATTTCAATTGTTGGTTATCTTTATAAATGCAATAAAAAAATTCAATTTGTTTTTAAAAATTAATTCTTGTGCAGAGGTTAAACAAACAATCATTTGAATCATACTTGGTTGTGGATTAATTAAAAAGCTTAGTAATTCATTTAGATCATTTTCATTGTTTTCGACCAATAAAAAATCAATTTGTTTCATTCACACACTTGTTCAATAAAGTTCCAAATGCAAATGAACTTTTTTGATTGAATATGACCCATGTCGAAATCCAATAAATGAGCTAAATATAATGGTATTTTTAATGAAAATTAAAAATTAAAAATTCAATGTTGGTCTTTAAAAAATCAAAATATTTTGATTTTAATTGCTTGGATCAAGTTTGCATATTGTTACTTTAAAGTCACCATGATAGGGCCCATTTAAAAAACCTAATGTTGGAGCCCATTTCATATTGAAATTTTTTGGGTAAATGCATGCCTTTACTATATAGGTTGTTATGTGTCCTTTCACAATGTTTTGGTTTGTGAAAAAAGGTAGCAATATTGGATCAAATAAATGAAAAGAAAAATTTTAATTTATTAAATGAATGAGAAAACTATTTTTGGTGCAAAGTAATTTGTGAGTTATTGAAACGTTTTTATGTTAAAGTGTATTTGAAACAACCTTGGTAATATCGACATCATTAAAATTTCAACCATGATGAGAAATAAAAGAAAAAAATATTTTCCATTTTTTGTGAGAAGTTGAAAGACTTTTATAGGAGATGGAAGCAAGTTCATGCCACCCCTTTCATTAGAGTTAGAATTTTTTTTACGATACTTTTTCAATTTTATGAATTTATTTTTAAGAAATTATGGTCAACATGCATAAATATGTTTTGAAAAAACTCAAACGAAAGATAATGTTTTAAAAAGAAAAAACCAAATTGAAAAAAAGGTACATCATTATAAGGAACTTGATAACAAAAATACAATGATGGTTTTTAAAGGGTTGATTTGTGCACCAATGATTCAATATTATAGTTCAAATTGTATCTTAATGTCATTTGGTAGTTGGTTTCGTTCCAATTCTTTTTCTTCTTTTTCATTATATGTATATGTTTTCTTTTAATTTTGTTTAAAATTTATTTATTTTTTCAATTGAAATCAACTTGTTTAAATAAACATTTACCATTGAAGCTTTGCATGCACAAACTAAATTATGTTCTTAAAACCATCGATGACATCCACATCTCAATCATTGTGTTTTCAAAGGACCTTGATTTTTATTATTATCTATTTTATATTGCTATAAGGGGTAGTACATACCAAATGCAATTTTTGAATTACGATTTTGGGTGTATTAACAAAATCATGATTATGTTTTATTTCAAACCAAAAACATTTAAAAATAAATAAAATCAAATGAGCAACTTTACTTTACAAGTAAAAAATGTAACACTATTTATCCAACACACACCTTTGGTTCTATTCCCATTAAAAGCTGAAAGAAATGGATAATTTAGGCAAAAAAAACCCATAGGAATTTTAAACAATTTATTACTCAAATGTCATTAGAAATTATATTTGGAACAATTGAAAACATAATAAGAATCTATTTTAATTAGTAAAAAATTGATAGGTGACATATTAGATTCAAATGATGATGGTGTGATTGACGAGTCACAAAGCAACAAAGGAAGAAACATAGAAAGAAGCATGAAATAAATGTTAGCTAAAGTAACAAGAATCCATAAATTACTTGCCAATACCTTTTACACCACTAAATTCAAGGAGCGCAATTTGAGTTTTCCATAATTATTTGGTTCAAATTCTAATTAAGATCTAGAGCGATATTATATTTCTTAAGCATGTTGATCAAACAATCAATTTGATTATCAACTTTCTTCAATGAAAAATTGATTTATTGAAGTTCTCTAATCATCAATGAAATTATTCTCCATCACCTTGGTAAAACATTATAAAGCTTTGATAATGAAATAGTTCCTACTTTTGGAAACAAATGATGATGGAATAATCATTTCAAATTTCACTTTGCATTGATTATGGTAGTCAATACCATGAGTCTCTGTAGATGTGCATTTTGCTATTAGGAACTAGGAATCAATGATTTTAATTTGTATTTCAGTTTTTTAATGTTGCATCATTAGCTATCATCACCTCAAAGGAGTGTCGGCGTGGGCAACCCATTTTGTAGAAATTGTCAAAATTGTACAATCTTGGCAAAAACCTGTCACAAAACAAAAGAGATGTTGAAATGCAGCAAAATTTTCTCAAAAAGAACATTCTTTTCTTGCAAATTTGGCTAAACTTTTTTTTTGAAAACAGGAGATTTGTGACAGAATACTCCTGTTTCAATTTTTGAGGTTGAAATTTTGTGAGAACAGCAGCAGCCTCCCACTAGTGTATCTACTATCTACAAGAATGCAGGCATTGCTACCTTTTTCCCTCTCACAAGTGATATTTGTTGGCTTTCACTACTGTAGCTCTAGCTTTGCTTCAGAAGAAGATGACCAGAAGTGAACAACCACCACCTCTCTTTGAACACTACTACAAACTCTTGCAAACTTTCCTCCCTCACCAATCATGCTGCGATGAAGAAGAGCCATAGCAAATGGCTGCTCTACTGAAAGTGAACAAACAATCCCTGTATGAGCAGCTTTTGTTTTGCCATTAATCAGACTGCGATCTGGCACTCACCCCATTGCACAGGCGAGAAAACATTCCCCATGCACCATCCTTGGTGAAGAGCAAAAGCTCTCACGGAAGCCAGAACAAGAGCTTTCACAGAAGCAAGAACAAGAGCTTTCACAGAAGCCAGAGCAAGAGCTTTCACAGAAGAAGCCACTGCCAGAGCTTTCACAGAAGAACCCAGTGCACGCAAACAATCCGTTGTGAGAAAAAGACGACTTCCAAGCTTGCATCCTCAGCTTCTTCAAGCATGCTAATCATTCCAGCGAAACATGCAATGGTGGCTAGGAAGAAAGAACTTACAGGATGACCAGTATGTATGTCTACGGAGTTGCTTTCGCCTTGACAGCTCGAACGGCTCCATCTCTAGCTTCATCACCAACCGTATAGCTGGAAATGCACAAACGTGGAGGACCTGGAATGATGTTAAACCGCCCTGATTCTGCTCATCTCCCGTAATGACTGCAAGCAATTCGCCATTGAGAAGAAAAAACTGGCCTCAGATCCTTAAGCCAGCGGAAATGATCCCAGCATCGCCTTCGTCATTGCCACGAGAGAGACAGAGAGACAGAGAGAGACAGACGCAGAGAGGGACGGAGGGTTGAGGGTTTACGAATGCTAGGGTTTGGGGATTTAGGGTACTGGCGAAGAGCAGAACCGAAACCCTAAAACCTTCGCGTCATTTTTGCGAGTAACGGAGTATTGCGGATTGCTGCTGCTCCGATTTGCTGCGATCCGTTCTCGTCCTTCAATTCCATGCATAGCAGAGAACATCGTATTGCAGGGGTCGGAGCTTCTTCACCAGGTGCAATGCGAAAGATGTGTGTCCAGGAGGTTTAAGGAAGGAGAGAGAGAACATGACGACGGTCAAGCACTTGGCGAAGCTTGTAATGCGCGCACAGAAGCAGGAGCGGAACACACAGTGCTGCAAGGCCCTGTTTTCGTCTCTGTCTCATTCCCCTTCTTCTCCTCCTCCTCCCCCTCCTCCTGACTCCTCTTCTTCTCCTGCTCGTTTCTACCACAATGGCAAAAGTCTTAATCCGAGCAGGCGGAGAGGGGGTTTCGATGACACAACAGCAGCTGGGATTCTTCTTCCTAGAGTCTCAGGGTTGCGGTTTTCTGGATCCTCCTGGACTGTAGATGGATCGATAGAGGCGAGAAAGTTTCAGATGGGCCTAGGAGGAGTCCAGTTCATGGAGTTCATGAACGTGAGGTACGCGAGCACAGTAGTAGAGGGTTTGCGTTTTGGAGAAGAAGAGACTGTGCAGGCAGGCCTTGCAGAGGTGCAGAAGAATTTGGCTTCTGGTCTGGCGGAAAATGTGGCGTCCATGAGTGAAGTTGCGGTTGCAGCTGCGGATTCTTCAGTACCCATCGCGGCGTTGCAACATCTCATCGATTACGTCCACATACAGACCGGTCTCCCATGGTAAGGCTGAAGCAGCTTCTTCAGTAGTCTTGAGGGTCTTGCTCATCTGAAACAGTTACGAGGAGGGCAGCAGCAGCACACACAACCAACCCTAAACCCTAAACCCCACAACAAAAGCAGGGAGCTGTGGTTGTGGAAGAAACCCTAAATCGGATTGAAGTAGTTTGCTTTCTGGTTGAACCTTTTGAAGCAGTTAGTATTCTCTGATTGCAAACAGATTTGATTGTGAGCATGACAGTATGATTTTGATTAAAGAGATGACATTGCAAATGATATCTCTCTACAGGTGGTTATCAATTGCAGCAACAACACTATCCATCCGAATCATGCTGTTGCCTGTCTTGGTGTACCAGATGAAGGCGACTGCACGCTTGACAGTGAGTGTTTTTTTTCCTCATCATCGTATCCATTTGTTTCTGTTCTTGAGCTTTGTTTTTTTTCAAAATTTCACCTGCCTCCAATGTGGGAGGGATGGAGGGTGAATGTAAGCATTGACCATCTTGTTTCTCCTTTTACTTCAAAAGATGCCCAAAAGTTGGGAATGACTGGGTATTGTTTTTGGTCCTTGCAAATTGGGTACTGCATGCAGCTCCTGAGACCAGAGCTGGAGCGCATCACTAATTCCATCAAAGAAAGCGTAAGTCTTGGTGACTCCCTCCTTTGCCATTAGAAGCAAAAAGACTGCTCTCAACTTCTGTTTTTTGTATTTGCAATGTAGAGTACATCCATACTCAAAACAGAAGACCTTTGACAATCCACAACTCTTATCTCCAGTATTGTACTTCACAGAACAGATACCCTGGATTAATAAAAGTGCCATTTGTTTATGAGTTCTTCTTATGTCCCTCTCTGTCTTATTCAATTGTGCAGGGGTATGACCCCAAGGTTACAGAGGTGAATCAAGCACGGATGAAGGCTCTCTTTCAGAAGTAAGGGCATGGAGTGCATACTGATTCCCAGCATGTTCTGCATATAACATGGATGATGGGACAAGTTAGGGTTAGATAAGATGGGGAGTTAATCCTGTTGTTTGTTCTGTCTGCATTTTGTGTGCTTTCTTGTGTTCTGGAGTTATCCAAATCATTGGTGGACTGATTGTTGGTGGCACCATGTCAGGCATAAGACAAACCCCTTTACACCTCTAATGGGGGCTTTTTTGCAAGCCCCGATCTTCATAAGCTTCTTCTTTGCTGTGAGTGTTCCTTTGCAACCTTTCTCAAGAATTGTGTTGCCCATGGAAGAAGTCCCTCTTTTTCTATGTCCTTGGAAATAAGATGCTTGCATTTCATGGGGTCACATCATGGTTATGTAGTCTTTACATCATGTGTAAGGTTTATTATCTCTTGGTGAAATTGCTGAAAGGATGTGAGAACACAAGATTTTGGGAGATGGTTTTGTGAACATAATTCGAATTGGAAGTCCTTGAAGATTGGCACCCTGCTCTTAGTTGGATTCTGTGATGGTTGTAGATAAGGAACATGGCAGAGAAGGTGCCTTCATTCAAGGAAGGTGGGGCTTTGTGGTTCACTGATCTCACCACTCCAGACAGCTTCTTCATCTTGCCTGTCATGAGTGGCCTTGCTACGCTTTTGACCGTGGAGGTTCTCTCTGCCTCTATCCTTCCCCCTTTCTCTCTTTGTGGAATCATTTGTTCTAACTAGAGTCACAGTGCTTGAATGATTACCTGCTGAATCTTTGAAATAGTTTGTGTCATCTAATCAATATTGTGGCTTTCTTCCAATAGAGTTAATCCAACATATGTATCTATTCCAAAATGGTTGAGCATGCTGGGTGCAGTTAGGAGCTGTAGATGGCATGCAAGGACAACCCATGATGAGTAAGATGAAGATGTTCCTTCGAGGATTTGCTGTCTTGATCATTCCTGCTACTGCTAGTTTCCCAAAGGTGAGGCTTGCTTTCCATCCAACAAAATATCCTGAGGTTTTCTCTTGTCCTCTCCCTGTTTCCATGCTGACTTCATTGGCCAAATATTGGTTCCTGTGTGCCAAATGTGCAGGCACTTTTTTGCTACTGGCTCACCACGAATATCTGCTCATTGGTGCAAACCTTAGGTGAGTTTTCTCTCTCACTTTTTGTTGGATGTTGTATTGGGAGCCATCATACATGGAGCTGTTCTGGAATGACATTGCTGCCTTGTCTTATGAGCGTGTCTCAGGTTGAGCTGATTTCTGTTCTTTTTCATGTTTTTTTTGGTGTGCTTTTGAAATGTTTCAAGGTTGTAATGGGGTTTTATCTGTGATCAGTTTTGAAGCAACCTGCGATAAAGAGGGCTGTAGGAATTCCTGAAACAGCACATCTAGCACCTCCAGTGACTGCAGCCCCAACAGCTGGGGCATCCATCATGACATTGAGTCAACCCCCAAAGCGGACAAAGAAGGACAGGAGATAGTTCTGCGGCTACTTATCTATTCCCATTTGGTTTTCTTGAAAGAATTAGGGGCCAAGAAATATATCAGAAAGAGATTGTTTTTATTTCATAGGTATCTTGCATGGATGATGGCTATCCAGCTTCCTATAATTTTTTTCCATTGAAGATACTTCACATATAAGAAGAACAACAATAGGAGCTTTACTATTGGCTCTTTTCTAGGAGAAGGGCATAAATTTAGGTTCAATAGCTTACAATTCCTAAAGTTGAATAGGAAGTCCTTATTGTCAGAGATCAGTTTTGCAGTCTAGAATGCACACAATGGATGCATTGAAATAAATTGATGCCAACCCAAAATTGTGGTAGAAGTTTAGGGATCTCAGCTAGTGTACAAGACCCCAGTAAATTTAGCACTTAATATCTCTACCGACTGTCGCTTGGTGCTTGCTTGGCAGTCTTTGATCTCTGGATGGCAATATAAGAGCAGTCTTTCAGCTCATGCATTTGTTCTGTATATTGTTTGCTTTCTGCTTTGATGTTTTATATCAGTGATACTACTATGATTCTGTGGCTTGGGTGCTGTGGGATTTCTATTATTTTATGATGCTAGTATTTTCTGTGGTTTTTGTATAAGTACTTGTGTGGATTAGTTACTTAGATGTTAGTTTCTGATGATGTTGGCAGTCTGTGCAAAGAGAACCTAATGTACTGATGATGGCTGGAGACTGTCCTGAAGGAGCCATCTCTCAGAAGTGTTGAAGGATGCTCAGAAACACAAGCAAGTTGGTGATTGAATGTCATTTCATAGTTTGATTTCAGGCTCTGAAGATTCTAGAGGCTTTGCACCCATTTTCACTTGCACACACCACTGCACATGTACCTAGAACCTTTCTTTGAGATCCCAGAGCCCTGCAGTGGGCTGTACCAGGGAGCTGTCACCCCTTGGGGTTGGCATTTGTGACATTTGGATGGGGAAAATACTTTCTCATATGGCATCAAGAGAGGTGATCAGATGCAAGAGGATCAGTCAAATTCTGGCAAAAACATAAACGAAGAAGCAGGAAATCTCAAGATCCAATTAGCTGAATAAATATGGTGACTCTGAAACAAGAAAGCTAGACATCTGCCCCAAATCCTCCAAAGAAAAAAGGTCTGGGCTACTTCATAAATTTTTTGGTAACAAAGATTTCAGATGGAATTTCAAGTCCAAGAGTAGCTCCACCCATATTCAACACTTGCATGGAATTCCAAGCCTAAGAGTAGCTCCCCATATTCAGATAATGGAGATAAACAAGATAATGGAGTTCCAATGGGAGTTATTGTGAAAATGTTAATTTTATGCTCGGGTCGTCATTTTTGTTGGTGCTGGTAGTGCTTGTGTAATTTTGACAGAAATATCACCGAACTATCGTTATGATTCTGGAGATGGGAGCATCACAGCATCATTCTCATGCAATAACTTCAAGTTGACTCACAATCCACTAGCAATCAGGCATGTCATCCTCCTCTATGCAATGGCATCACTAACTTTTGCAGGCCATGCCAGTGGCACTTAGCTGCACCCATGGAATGCACCAGAAAATCCATGTGGTTGTTTTTCACACCTCCCTTGCCCTGCACTCCACTTGTACCTTAACTCCATCTCATGTGACTGTATGCACTGCCTGGTGAAACTGTGTTAGTGGATGCACTTTTCTTGTCCAAAATATGGCAAACTGAATCAGAATTCAATCAAAGCCCTGAATGATCCCCATTGCTCCTCTGGAAGGCATGAAAGCCTTGTCCCAGCAGAGCATGCTACTTTCAAACAATATTCAATAATATTCAATTTGAGCTATGTCCTCATAAAGATGATGCTCTTCCAGTTCTGTCTTTTTCTTTCCTTGTTTCTTCTTAGACTTTTCTTTTTCTAAATTTTTGATCAGCCCTCCTTATTCTTCATTTCCTTGGTCTTCTTCCTCTCTGGTAGGGTTTTAGCTGGCCAACGTCCGGGCTCAGTCACCCTTCTATTGGTGGTCTTGTGAGGTGGTTAATGTATTGACATTGGCCTCAGCTACTGCAGAGAGTTGATATTTACAGATTATCATTCAAGGCACAGGCTGCTTATTCACAGATTATATGTTAGTGGATTTGTGGAGAGCTGTTTCATGATCTTACTGAAGTTTTTCCAGTAAGTTCTAATTGCTTTGAAGGTAACGTGTTGGATTGGAATTCTCAAAATGAAGGGCATAAGTCTCTGAAGTTTGTGGCATATGTAACAATGTAAATACATTTTGTGTCAATACATTTTGTGTTCAGTTTGAGAGTCAAGAGTCTCTGAGTGCTGATTACAAAAGAGCAGCCAGAGGAAGGAGTATGTTACTTGACTCAATGTTGATACTGCAGTTTTGTTTTTCTGGGTGAAGTTGGTGGTTCTTCCCTTTTGGATGTGTCCTCCTTTTTCCTTCTTGTGGGTGGTCCCAGTTTTTTCTTTTTCTGTCCTTCAGTTCTGCAGAGGTGGGGGACATTTGTAAGCCAAGACCAGTTCTTACTCTTAACAGTTTTGCTTTCAAATTTATCTAATGTTTCTTCTGTTTCCTTCCTCCTATCTTTTTTTGATGCTTCTCCATTTCTAGCTTTTTTTCTGCCTCTTTTTCTCTTCATATTTATGTTCCTCCTTATTGGGTTTTCTGGTCTTCTCCTTCTCTTCTAGGCTTTTTGTTGATCTAGTGGCCTGTATCCTGGCTGAATTTTCCAATTACTGCATGTCTTACCACAAACTCAAAATGAGATCTCAATATGATAATTAACGCTTTGCAAAAACCTCTGTTCATTCTTGGGAATTGATGAAGTCAGTGAGATGTTATGTTACTTGGTCAATATAATGCATTTTGTCGTCAAAGGTGTCGGAATATGCATATGACTCCTACATTGTCTTTTGCATATGGGTGGTGATGCCTTTCAGTCTCAAGAATGCAACCCCTACCTACCAACAAATGGTGAGTAGAGCATTCAAAGAATACTTGGACAATTTCATGAAGCTCTATTTGGATGATTTTACTATCTTTAACGACTTGGCCACTCATTTGACCAAATTGCAACAATGCTTCGAAAAATGTTGGGAGTATGACATTAACCTGGAGAAATGTATCTTCATGGTTTTTTCAAGGATGATATTTGAGAATATCATTTCCAAGGAAGGGAAGCTATCAAACCCTAAGAAGGTAGAGGTGATAGTAAATATGCCTATCTCACAAAACCCTCATGAGATATAAGTCTTTAACACGCTGGCTTAGTTCTATTGTTGCTTTGTGAAGAACCTTGTCTTCATTATGGCCCCAATCACATAGTTAATGCACAAGTTAGAGGAGATCATATGGACATGGGAGTGTCAAGAGGCATGGGAGACTATCAAATGAAACTATGTTGAAGCCCCAATTCTAATTGCCCCTAGTTGGAACAAAGAATTTCATGTCCATCCTAATGCCTTTAACCAGGCGGTAGGGCCAAAACTTGGATGGTAGGTGCGACCAGCCCAGCGTTTATGCATCTAGATTATTGAGTACAATAGAGCAAAATTATATGATAACAAAACAAAAAGTGTTAGCAATGGTCTATGATTCTCACAAATTCAAACACTACCTCCTAGGTAATAAATTTGTGTTTTTTGTGGATCACATGGTGTTGACCTACTTGGTTCACAAACCATAGTTTTTAGGACGATAACTTGGTAGCTACTACTAATTTAATACTAATTTCTGGAATACTAATTTAATGCCATGTATGAACCAAGCAAAACACATTTGGTAGCCAACACATTGTCTTGTTTATTGAATACCTCAAAGCCACAAGGATTACCAAACCAGACGATAGATGCGCCCCTGTTCATGATGTACCCAAATTGGTTGGCTGAAGTCAAGAACTACCTTCATATGAATATTTTTCCTGATAAATACCCTTTGGAATATAACAGAAGAATTGCATTGAAGGTGTTGCATTTTACAATAATGGACAATACTCTGCATTACCTTGGACAAGACATGGTGTTATGGCATTGTCTAGACCCAAAATAATCCATACCATCCTCATAGAACTACGCAAGAAAATAGGTGGTGGTCATTTTTCTCCTAACATTACCATCAAAATATATTAGATGTTCGTTAGTAGTGGCCTACCATCGACAAAGACACCTTACATTTCTGCAGATCATGTGATGAGTGCTAGGAGACATGAAACTTGACCTTCAATATTATGGCCAAATTGGTAATGACATTATTGTCAAACCATTTCATGAAACAAGGGTTGGATTTTGTGGGTCCAATCAAATCATGGGGCAATTCACCAACAATAAGTTTATCTTGATTGCCATGGATCATAAGACCAAGTGGATGGAGGCAAGAGCTCTTTGAACCGATACAGTAGTAGTTACCACCAAGTTCTTATATGAGTGCATTCTAACCATATTTGAATGCCCTTTGACATTGGTGATGGATCAAGGTGTCCACTTCATCAATGATGTTATTTCATACTTGGTTAACCATTTTGTATTCCACCATACCATGTCCACAAGGTACTACCCTAAAACAATGGACAAGCGAAATCAATAATTGAGATGATTGATGTGATGTTGACCAAATTGGTTAACGAAAAACTAAACAATTCGGACAAACATTTGGGAGCAATTTTGTTTGCGTATCACATTGCTTTCAAGGTCAATATGAGGCATACACCCTTTCAATTGCTCTATGGTTTGTACCTTCTCATGCCCACATATTTTGGATATCCAAATCTTCCACATAGTTTAAAACATAAACCAAACATCAAGTAGATCTAAGAAATAACATCTATGGAATGGTTCCCTAAAAACAAAACTCAAACTTTCCCAACCAAATTTTTTGAAACAACATCTATGACATGGTCTAAATCCAAAAACCCAAACATGAAGCAAATTTTGGAAACGAATTTGTGGCATGGTCCCCTTATCACAAAATTCAAAAATCAACCAAAGATTCTGAACTATGTCATGAATGAATAGTTCATGTGCTGGCTCTCCAAAGCCTGTAACTACACTGAGAATTCCATGAGAAGTGTTTGTTGCTTTCTAAGCTTTGCCATTTTATCATAATGCCTCAGATCACAGCCTCTTGGACATAATTCAATACAAGTATAACAATTAGACTATAAGAACATGTTAATCTTCTTGTTGGCATTTGTTTGTCATGACCACAGTAGTTCCATGAATAGAAGCGCAGCACAAATAATCCTTGTGAAATGAATAATTGAACACCTTTGGTTGGAAAGACAATGGGGGGACTCCAAAAAGATCTAAAAAATGGTGCACCCACACCCATTATTTTTGGAAGGGTTTGAGGGTTGTCTTGATGTTTCAACACACACCACAACCAGGGCAATGCTCATGAGAACTTCCAACTCAATAAGGATATTAGCAAACCCCAAGGCCCCATAAAAAAATGTTCAGGTTTCAACATTGGCCATTTTCAAAACTTGCAGAAATGGGATTAAGAAGCCATGGCATTCTCAGATTTTTGAATGTTTGGAAGTCCCCAAGCTGCTATAAATTATGATTCAAAGTTGTTGGGTTTGTCATCCATATCACCCACACATCAAAAAATCGCATTGTTGTTGCTTTGATCTCATTACCAAACAATCTACCGATCCACACTTTAATCTGGAGATACATAGATTGGTAAAAAAAATTATGCCAATAGCTGCCTAAATATGTTCTTAAAAACACGGTCAACTACCACAAAAGCATAATCAAAGAGAGATAAATTGAACATTTGCAGTGCTTTACACAACACTTACATGTTTTGCTTCTCCTTCCATGCAAGAAACGACAACAGTGAACCAAAAAAAATCATCTCAACATCAGTGCCAAGGTAAAAAAAAACCAGCTCCCCCTTCTTGAAGCTTGTCAGGAGGAATAAAACAGATCCACAAACACAAGGAGGAAAAAAAAAAAAACGGAGCAAAAGATAGAAAGAAAACAATCATTTTTTCTGAACTGCAATATCCAATATCCCAGACCAAAGGAAAGAAAAGGATGTGGGAGAGAAACAAGAAGAATCAAGAAAAAGAAGAAAAAAAGGAAGTACCTCATGGCCACTGCAAAAGAATGTTTTCTTTGATTGTGGCAATACTTCCTGGGACTTAAATCAGTACCATCAAACAACCTAAATTCAAGCTTCACGAGCTGCTCCCCCTCCTCCTCCTCCTCTCTGGCCATTCTTTTTTCTTCTCATTCTCGTTCTTTCTTGATTGACTCTGAAGATTATGATAAAATGGTTTTTCAAAAACTAAAATCATCATTATAGCATGTCAGAGATATCTTGAAAATTCCTGTCATCATCTCAGTTCCTGAATCTTGCTTGAAAAATGGACACATTGGAGCTAGAATGACTATTTTGAATCCCTCGTAACCTTAATTCGTGAACCTTCATCCCACAAAAAAAAAATCGTCTTCCACCAATGTGAAACTGACTAACTTAAGGCAAAAGTTCAAAATTTCTTCCCAATGTGATAGTCCTTGTCCCTTGTGGGGCACAAGGGACAAGGCCCAACAAAACATAAGTCAAGAGACCACTGCTCAAGTACTCATTAGTAGAAAGCTCTCAATATATTTTCCACATGTTTGTGTACAAAAATTTCAAAGTGCATAATTAGCCGTCAAGATCTTAGAATATGCTTCTCTTCAGCTACCTACCAATATCCTTTTTCATTCTATTCAATATCATGACCATGTGTTCATATTTGCACTATTCATTATCTTAGTAGATTGGTTCTGTGTGTAATTATTTGGCTTCTTCCACTATTGAAAATTCAACTTGGACAGATTTATAATGGATCCATTTTGTAGGACTCTTCATGTTGTTGCAGGAGTGCTTACAATGTGCAAAGATCTTGTGGGTATTTTGAAAAACAAAAAACGCTCGTACTTGAGAGCATTTCATTTTCCAAAATGTTTCATGTTGTTTATTTAGTTTTTCTCATGATACCCAACGGGTACTTGCATACTCAATGGATACCTTGCAAGATACTCACTGGGGGATATTGTGGGGAAAAAATAAAATAAAAAATCTGTTGATTTTTTTTACATCATGCAATGTCCTTTGGGCCGAGGGGCCATTCTTTTTTTTGGGAATGCCCCAGCCCTTGGGTGCTATCCTACACTTAATCTTCAAATTTTAGAAATGATAAAATGTATTTGAGATAGCAAGAAACATGTGAAGAAATTAATTGGGAAAAATTTGCTAATTCCATTTTTCACTCTTGATGAGCTCTTGTGACCCCCACATGGTGGGTGTGGGTGGAGATGCCCTAACCTATAGGTGAGCCAAAGGAATAAATTATAATAATTCTCAAACACATGTACACACAACTTTAAGGATAGGCATGAAGCCTTTGGATATTTTATATGAGTTGAGTTGTTTCCATGAGATCTAACCTGATGATGCTGGTAGTGTTTGCAAGAAGACGTGGATCAAGGGCTATTTTGAAAATAAATGAACATATAATTAGCTAGTCTCATCTTCATGATGATTAATAATTAATTGTGGGACATGGCATGGTTATAACTTATGGATATTGAACAAGTGTAATATTCTCTACATGGAGTGGTCTATCTACTAGAATCACACAGATTTGGAAAGAAAAAAAGGGCTTTCAACAATGAAATTCAAGAAGGTGAATTGCAATTGCATTAACTATACTGACTAGGAGCCATGACCAATATTAGTGCATCACTGAATATGTGATCCTGCACTGTGCCATTGGAGGAAGAAAAGTCAAAATATGCCGGTTTGGGTCAGGAAAATGGTTTTGGCTAAACATGATTGCACAGTTTGTGGTGGCTGGTAAAAGACGCAGCAACGTTGTGCACCTGCAGAAAAGTGTATAATAAATATGATCTGAATGCTGCTCAGTGTTTCTAATTGGCCCATCATAATGATTGGTCCAGGTGGTTTGCTATTAGTAGTCCCTCACACACTTGCTGTCCTAGTTTCAGTTTTATGGATGTGGGGTTGCAAAAAAGTAAATAACTAAACGTGGACGTGAAAAATATTTGTTGCAGAGTCACATACTGACGACTGCTGGAGATGCTCTTACAAATGCCACTCTTACAAATGCCACTTTTGAGGCACATTTTTGTGAAGGCTAAAAAGGCTCAAGGTCGTGGGCATTACCAGAGTAAGGGCTCATGTGAGGCAAGCCCCATTTGATAATGCCCGTGCCCAAGGGTGTTACACAGTGTAAAAATCAACAATATTTTTCATTTTTTTTTTTTGGGTGATACATTTCGAGTATCATGGAAAAGAAAAACAACACAAGGCATTTTGGAAAAAACAAGATGCTGTGTGCAAAAGTATGAGCATTTTGTTTTCATATGCACCGTGAGTTCTTTCAATCTATAATAAGCGCATGTGCCCGTACACTAAAAATCTGTGTGAAGATAACCCTAACTTCACACACCCAGTTGTGTGGGCCATTGAAGAGGGGCAAAAAAAAGAGGGGCACCGTGAGTTCTTTCAATCTATAATAAGCGCATGTGCCCGTACACTAAAAATCTGTGTGAAGATAACCCTAACTTCACACACCCAGTTGTGTGGGCCATTGAAGAGGGGGGGAAAAAAAAAAGACATTTCCAAGTGGGTCTGGTCAAGTCAGTCTGGTCCTTCCTTTCGTGTGTGCTACACAAGCTTGCTCAACTTTCTATTGATGAAACCCTGTCAAGCTTTACAAAAAGAACACACCCAAGAAAGGGAGAGAAAAAGAAGCAAGGGACGTGGATCATAGTTGAGGCAAGCAAACAGCCTAAAAGAGGCAGAACCACAAGGTGGAAAGGGAAACCACTCAGTACCACCCAAAACCTCCACTAGTCACATGAAACATATCAACTAAAGAAAGGGGGAGGTAAACCTGATAAAACTCCAAGCCTAGAAGATCCGTCCCCTGCAGAAACAGCTCACCTTGAGAGAGATGGAGGTGCTATCTATTTGGTCACGGGATATCAGAGTTGGAGTTGTTGGTGACCAACAAAAGTCGAATAGTGACTGACTACATTCTTCAAAGTTTGCGCACTTCATTTGGTGGTTCACATTCGGCCCTTGCTTCCTGGCCAGTCACAACTCCTCTTGGTACTTAACTCTTCAGATCCAAGATGCTTCAACCTGGAGTCAAGATATGAGAGATTTGTTGTTACACAATAAGTTTGTTAGGTGTGCGAAACATCACTTTTGTAAGCATGAATTTAGGTGTCTTGAATTAGGGTTTTTTCAACCATGTTATGAAAAATTGCCTTCTCTAGAGGCAGTTCTCGGAGCCAGGTGCGTAAGCAGGCTTGTTGTATACATAAGCACAGATGATTTTCTTTTCTTTTCTTTTCTTTTATGGATTGGCATATGGCACATTTCTGAAAATAATATAATTATTGTCAAAGCTGCCCAAGATATGTACCATGAATATGCCAAGGCATGCTTTAGAATATTAAAATACATCCTTTCATTAGAAAAAGAAAAGAATATGGTTTAGTGCAAGATGATCATCAAAGGTTTTTTCCCCCAAGCATATTTTGTGCTTGTGACAAATGTCGAAAGGTGCCATATTTGCCATGAAGATGTCAAATTCACCACAAGCCTCAAAATGCAAGAACGAGCTCTAGATTCTCTTCCAAGCCAATGTCATTATGAACCATCTTCACACCAACATATGAGGTGTTCCTTTTTGAAAAGGTAATGACCTCTGTTGTGTGTGTATATCGTTTATGACTTACTCTTTTTATAAATGTAAATGACATAATAAAATTTATTTGCACTCCATATAAGTGTAAGTGTATAAGTTATGCGGAAAAATCTTATAACAAATTTCACTTCACATCTTCATATAAATTTTCATTTGAGAAAAAAAATTTCAATATATGTTTATAATAATCACCTATTACTTTCACCTCCAATTCAAATTTTTGGTGTACAATTTAGAAGATTCAACTACTAGATGAAGCATCTATTATTGATAATTTCTTCTTGATGACCTACTTAACATCCAGTTTCAATGGTGAATTGCATCTTTGTGATAGTATTAAGGTAGTTTGTTTTTGTTTTGTTTGTCATGTTGAAGTCTCCCAAATCACAATGCCTTTCATTACTCATTTTGTATCATTGAAAAGCCCCCTCAATTAGTGCAAGTGCATTGAGGTGGTTTTGTATTTTTTAGTTGTATGGTGTCAAGCTTATTGAATATTGAATAATTTTGTAAAAATAATAAAAATAATAATAACTAAAGATTTTAAGGAAATTGGAGGGCACTCTTGGTATTATTGGAAAGTCCTTGATGAGCAAGATTTCTTGGAGGTGATTTTTGTAATTTTTAGACCTATGATGAAGGAGATATTTGAATCATTTTGGACATTGAAAATTTAAGTATAAAAAAAAACCCCAATAAAATATCCAATAGATTGAGTTGAAATCTACTTATTAAGTCTGTTGACAAAATCAATTGAACCATATTCAGGCAATGTGAAAATGAACTATAGTCATATGATATGATGTCAATTGTCATTAGCATCAAGCTGCTCCTTGGGTTGAATTTATCACTAGGGTACCTAAACTCAATCCAACAATGCTTGATTTTCTAGCCTCCAAATAACCAAATAGATAAGTAATTAATAATCTTAATTTCAAACTTTAACTTTGTTCATAACATGAATTCAACCATATTGACCCCACATTAACAAGAGTATATTTAACCATATGATCATGTGACCATAGAACTTACGAACCAATTGGTTGAAATTCATGTTCACCCTTGCAAGTGATAGAGGATTTAATTTGTCGCTTGGTTGACATACATTTCGCTAAAAAACATGTGTGTACACAAGGTCAAATTTTGATGACGGCTAGATGACCATTCATATAATCATTATAAAATGAAACCATGCAGGAGGAAATTAAAAAAATAGGGTTGAGAGTACAAGTGACCCAGATTGAGGAAATAGCAAAATAAGGTGAAGAGTAAAGAGTCACTCAATCATGCTTGTTGGTTGGGAAACTAAAGGTCACATTCTTTTGAATTAAGGTTTATAAAAGGTTGTCAATGGAGTAACCGTGCATATGCTGAGTGACTTGCAAACTAGCTCACCAAAGTATGCAACATAAAAAAAGCTTACAAAATAGTGTGAAAAAATGGTGACCAGCTCATTTTTGGGTACATATATGCAAAGCAACAAGAAGAAGAAGAAGAGTACAACTCCACTATGACCAAGTATTTTTTTAGTAGAGTATCAAAAGGATGATGTTTCTATGACCAATCCGTTAGTCATCAATGTCATTCTAGTTATAAGTTATAACCAATTGCAAGGAGAATCTCAATTGAACCCATGGCCTTCAGATGAGGGTCCAAGGGCAAAAAGTGGCAAATCAAGACTAAACCTACATGGCACACCATTTTGAATGGAAATTCAATTGGTCTAAAGGAGCTCAAAGGAGAGCTCATGATTTGAAGAACCAAGATGCAAGCTAGGGTGCAAGGCATAGTACAACTCAAGGATTGAAGTTGCTTCAAATGAATCCAAATTGTGTGGTGGCTTGGCAATCAAAAAGAGAGAAACCTAGTCATGAGCCATATATGAAAAGACAAAGAGACCTTTTAATTGCCACTTTGTCTATATATTGAAGATTAATTAAGTTGAGCGGATGGGAGAGGTTGAGGAGAGTAACCCATTAAAATAGGGAGTTTGTGTGAAGACCCCTTGAGCATATAAAAATCTCCCCACCCCCACAATCATTCAAGTAAGATACTTTACTAAAAGACCAAGTGGGTGGTGACCTAATCATACGAATGAACCCTAATTTGTCAGGTACTATATTATGTCGACGATTAATTAAGTGTAGCGTAAAAGCCCCAAGATGGAGGCATTCCCTCAGTAAGGGGGTGTAGGACAAGTTGATGGTCAATTTCAGCCCCATTCCCACTTCGAGCTTTAGCCATCATCCTAAAGCATGAGGTAAAGTTTCTCATGACCCTAAACACTTTTATGAAGATCATATGGAGAGAGGCATGAGGCCAATGGTTCTTATACTTGCTCTTTAAGAGTGGGAGGATTCTTACAACAATCTCTTCGAGGTTCTTACATAGATATAATATCTTTATGTAAAGTGAGGTTTGAATTGTTGAACCTTTTGTTGTCTTGGTCCTTGGCTCTAGCGTTTCTTTTAAAAGGAATTTTATTATGTAGATTAAGTGACGATCATGCATATGAAGACATCGAAAACAAAAATGGCAATCATCCTTACTAAGAAGATTTAGCCAAATCTGATTATAAACCGAATATGAAATATGAAATTTTTAGTCAATTTGTAAGATTTATGGCCACACACTGAAAACTAAACATAAAAAATCTGAAACAAAAATTACTAATTTTTCCTCATTTCTGGGAATTTAAAAAAATCCAAAATTAATTTTTGAATTAATTTTTTTTTATCTCTCTTATTTTTTGGAATTTTTTTCAGTTAAGAAAAGGCTGATTGGCTCCTCCATAGTAGTCGGTGGTTCAACTTCTTGGCTGCCGCTGGGTCGGCAGTTCACCTTGCTAAGCTTTTTTTTTTATAAAATGGAAACAAGTATGAAAGTGAGTGGTGGAATGCATGGGGAAGGCAGGTACACGGCATGTTCGCTAGCTAAAGATTGTTTAAATATCTTCATTTGGAGAGAGGCCTGTAAGTGCTTTCTCAATGAAGAAAAAAACTTGAACTAAAAATAATTTTTTTTTAAAAAGGCAGGATTGGGAACACATCCACAACAAGTAACAAGGCCAAAAATCAAAGTTCAAGAGCACTACGTCACAAAAGACCAGAGACCATAACAATCACGACACCACTAAATACATTAATAAAATTAAAGACCATAGACTTTTTTAAGAGACATTATTATTGTTTGCCACAAATTTCTCAATGGGGATATAATTTTATTGTAGGTCTTTGGATCACTAAAGACAAGTTTAACACATGCAACCAACATTTGTCAAAATGTGGGACCAAATGAAATGAAAACCACTCTACTTGTGGTGAAGAGTCGTGCATTATGCAATCAAATGAAAACAAGAGTATCATGGATTACACGACCTTGCATGCACAAATGCAACATCCATTGGAAACCCCATATGACTCAAAGGAATGCAGATGAATCCCAAGGACGTTACCTATTCTTTAAACCCCTCGTATTTACACCTTGGACTATCAAAGTAAAGGGTTAAGTATCACAAGTAAATGGGTAGATAATGTAAGTTGATTACTATAGATAGGTTTATAGTCATGACAAACGGTTGGGTGGTTACTAAGTAAGTATATATCAATGTTGCTAGGTTTTGGGGTTTCCGTGGGTTTAGATCTAACTCAAGTTTTAAGGTCTTCAAACGAGAGAGTTTTCAAGCTTTGTTGATACACTCCTTGGAACTCAACTGGGCAATTGGCCTTTCTCTAAAATTGAATTAGAACCTAAATCAAGGCATATTTCAAATACACTCAAGCTCTTTACAAATATATATATATATATATATATATATATATATATAGTAACATTTTCTTTTTTAAAAAGTAATAAGCTTGACTTTGCATTTACATTTAAGACAAGTTATTGCATTTAATTGATTGTACATAATTAACATTACATAAATATCTAATTTGACGTGTGTTTTTTTCACTAGTTTATCAAATCAATATTAATTAATTAACTAAATTATGTGTAATAAAAATGAAACCGGAGCTTATCTTAGATCGAATTGATTTTTAAATTCTTTGTGAAAAATGACAGAAACTGAAGATTGTTTCTGGTCCAGATACCATCCATACATAGTCCTACACGGTAAGGTAAGGTGGTGTGTTGCACTAGAGAAGTTTTTTTATTTACAAATCCAAAATTTCCCAAAGTTTTTTGGTCCAAAAACGACAAAATTTGTGCCCCCCCCCCCCCCCCCTCCTCCCCCCCCCCTCCCCCCCCCCCCCCCCCAACACCAACAACCAAACAGCAAAAAAAAACCAAAACCAACAATCAGCACTCCACTCACATACATTGCCATACTA
>Ga0116227_10002992_pt1 | contig 37952 bp, 16 predicted proteins | sample S1TSphgellanicum_FD_89693 | JGI IMG/M metagenome (GOLD analysis project Ga0116227, IMG submission 89693) | Host-associated microbial communities from peat moss isolated from Minnesota, USA - S1T2_Fb - Sphagnum magellanicum MG | ecosystem: Host-associated > Plants > Peat moss > Unclassified...
AGCAGAAAAAAATATAAACTATTAAACAAATTCATAATTAAAAAAAAAATATTAATTAATTAGACAAGAATAAAATTTCCTAATGTTACCAGAAAAATTTTTTTTTTTTTTTTTTGGTTTTTTTTTTCTCCCTTTTTTGTTACATTGAAAATTTGGCAAAATATAACAAAAAAATTAGCAAATTTAATTTTTCACCAATTCACCAAAAAAGGGGGGGAAAAGAAAAGAAAAAAGCTGATAATAAGATATAAGAAAGCTGCATGGTTTTGCTCAAGGTAATTAATGGGGAAAAAAAAAAAAAAAGGAACTCCAAGAGCAAAGATATTAATTAGTTAGTCACCATGATTAAAAACAAATCAATCATAATGGGATGCATTGCAAAAGGGAGAATGAATATAAACAATATGATGATTTTATTTATGCCCTTTTCACTCACCTCAAAAGCAATTACTTATCATTGTTGCGGTAAAGTTCAGCCTTATGTTAATACAAATTGGTTATAATAAAAATAGGGTAAGTCTGAAACAGATACAAATCAAGTAGGGTAATTGGAAAGGAAATTTTTTAAATATTACAAACTGTTTTATTTTATTTCTTTTATTTCAATTTTCAGATGTATCTCCATTTGCTCCTACTCTCCCCCAACCAATGGTTTTCTTTCCATATTATGATATAGAAAATCTGAAAATTTTGGGATTTGTTTTTGGAAATTTGGGGTTTTTGGTGTAAATTCAACCTTTTTTTCTTTTTTTGGGATTTTTTTCTAAATTTCTATATCATAAGATGGAAAAAAAATTATATTAACTGAAAAAAAATTTAAAACATTGGTTGGGATGGTGGGATGTATTTCCCTCCACCCACAGGAATAAATTGTTAGATTTTGGATGAAGTAGAGCAATAGCAATGAAATGTTGTGAAACTCAGTTTGAAGTTTGCCTAGGATACTATGCTCTCCACAAAGAGGACCTATGGAAGGAAATGACTATTTTAGAAAAGAATTTGTCAGCCATAATGATTCACCCAGGTCACATGTAATTTCCTCCTGGATGTATTTGTATTTTTTATAATATTTTAACGATATGTTTAAAATATAAGTGTTAATAAAGTAGTGTTGATCAATCATCTCAATGTGTTAGGATGTCATAACGACATCGTATTAATTATTGTATCAATATTTCGTTAGCACTTAATTTTGAACATATTATTAAAGTGTTGTAAAAAAATTTGATGGCAAGGTACGTTGTTGTTCGACTAATTTTGCTAAATTTTTTAATTAAAATTTTCTAAATTTTTAATAACAAAATTTTTTATAATTATAATTATAATTCCTAAAATTAAATGCTGATGAGTGCTTCATTCTGGTGAAGACTGCAGCCAAGAGCTTTACCCAGTGTAAAGACTCTGACTAAAAAAAAATTTCTGTAACCCCTGGTGGGTATCACAACATTAAAAAAATGGCCAAAAGGGGCAGGGCATTTTGAAAAAGGGAATGCTGGCCCACCCGCCTGCCCCAACAGGCATTCCTTTTTTTGAAACAGCCCCAAAGTAGACCGCTTGAAAAAAAAAAACGTTGGGTAAGGTACGGTCGATTATTTATACTAATAAAATTGGTGCAAATAATAAGTCTTTTATTTACGCCTTCTTTTAATTGGGTCATAACTACTCGGCTTCTGCAAGAAAGCGAAAAAACCTACATGACCAAACAACGTGATGTTTCTGCACTCTTCAGAGCACCAACACATTTAAAAATTGCTCGACACCAGACTCGGTCTCCTCCCTCACCTTCAAATAAGTGGGGGTGTTCAATCCATCCGCTGACAAGTACAAACAGCATATCGCCTGCTCTATAATGGAGACGGATTCTCTCTCATGAGTATATATATATGCAGTTCTTGAACTGAAAATAGCATCATGTGGTCCAGGGATTTTATTTTTTTTTTAACTTCTTTAATGAATAATATTTTTACCAATTTTTTGATATCAAAATTTTGGTGAAATTTTATTTGAATTTACACTTGAAAAAAAAAATTCCCCAAAATAAAGAAATCTCTATTTTTTGACCCCAAAAAAGTGACAAAATTTGTCCGGAAAACAAACAAACAAACACCAATCATGTCTCTAGTCCCAATCTTAATAGGTACTTAATACCATAAAACTTAATCTAGAAATGAACTTAGGAGATGACAAAGCCTTCATATTATTTGCAAAAAATTTCGGAAATTTCCCACCCCAAAAGACATTTCTCAAAAAAATATAAATAAATATTTATTTATTTATTTATTTTTATTTTTATTTTTGTGAAGGAAAAAAGAGAGAATATTCTTCAAAGTTTTTGGGAACATTTCATTTTCAACATGGAATCTTCAATTTTAGTTATTTATTTATTTATTTAATCTATTTATTTGGCATGGGGTATATATGTGTGTGTGTGTTGAAGATGTACTTGCGTGAGTACTATGGTACCCAAACCCTTTTTGTTTTTTTTCCTTTTAAATTTTTTTTTAAAAAAAGGGAAACCCCTTTTTCTGAAGCAAGGCTGTTACCTCAAAATCTGACATGAAAACATGTGAGGCTTTTCTTGGCCACATGCCAAATCCCAGCAATGCAATGCCATACAATAGGCTTTACCATTTTGTAGTTGAATTATTCACCACCATAATACTAGGGCTCTTCCCCTCAAGCTGTGTATTAAGCATAAGTCAACCTGTGGTCTGTGGGTGAGGAAGCATAAGTGTTTTTTTTTGGCATTATTATGGCATTTTAGAGTCTCACAATGAAAGTTGGGACCACCTCATGACTGACCCTTAACTTAGTGGGATTGGCTGGCTTTGCTATTACTGGAGTTTGTAGCAATACCATGGCACTACCAGCAGCAGCTTGGGACACTAATCTTATATTATTTTCAGAAAATGTTGACATTTTCACCCCAAAATCAAACCAAAAAATCCTCCCCAAAAAAAAAATTTTTTTTTAAGGAAAATAAAATATTTTCTTAGAATTTTTATTTTCTAGGATATCTGAGTTTTCAACATGGAAAAAATTTCAAAATAAAATAATTATTCCACACTGAAATGCTAGCCATGGGTACTTTGGTATTCTAATGTTTGTCAAACTAGTGGGAGCCCTAATGCTCTCATAGCAAAACCATTTTAAGATCTAATAAATTACTAAATTAAAAAGCAAAGTCTCCAAAGCAAAGCCCCCCTTCCCCTTGCCTACTAGGTACCTACTACTTACTACCCAAGGCCATTTTTGTGGTGGCAACTGGCAACTTGGGCCACCTTTTGGCTCTCTATGCAAACCCCCAAAGGCAAGGGGCAGGAGGAGGAGGGTTGTGATACAAACGTGGGATCTGACACCAAAATAATTATCACCAACCCCATTAAAAAAACAATGGGTAAGTTAAATAAGCCACACATATTTGCTTTGCTCAAGCCCCTCACTCACTCACTCACTCACTCACAGCAATGCTGTATCCCAACAAACAACTCTCAAGCATAGCCTGCAAAAACCAGGGACCTTTTGGGTTTAAGGGGGGTCCTCCACTGACCCTGGTACCTACTGCTTTACTATATAACCAGTAGAATGTGAGGTATATTAAGTGGTTCTGTTCCCATGGAAATGGGTGAGCAGTAGTTTCATGTGGGAAGGTGGGAATATTGCACTTTGATTTGTTGAAAGCATCCAAAGCTGGATGTTTGTTTGTGACATAGGAAACCCAAAAAAAATTCAATTCACAAAATATAGAGTCACCTTTTTGTTACAATTGGATTGGGGGTGGGGAAAATGTTGCCTTCTGTTCTGTTGGTGATCATGTTTGTTTGTGAGTGAGTGTGGGGATGTCTTTTATTATTATTGTTTTAAAAGTGCTATTGACACGAGAGATGATAAAAAAAGATGTACAATACATCTTTCATCTCTTGGTTTGAATCAGTGGAGAATATGGGTGTGGATAATGTTGTCAAATCTTTACTAACCACAAAACAAACAAATTGATTTTTTCTAAATAGTTTGATGCACTTTTTTGTGACTTCTATTTCAAGGGTCATGTGGTCGATTATTTGAATCTAGTATTGTTGCAAGATTTGGGGTAAGCAAACATAGGTGGAAAAGAATGGCGAAGTGGGCCAAAACTTCTTCTTTTTTAAATACACACATCACCTGCTTCCTACAATGTGATTTGTTGTCATTATGAGATTAACCTCAAATTGCATAATCCTAGTGAAACTCAATTTGTGACAATATTCTTAATGAAGAGACAACTAGTGTGGAATGTTGTTGAGAAACCATTTTAAACTTGCCATGGACAACTTTCGTTAATGTATTGCACAATATGTTTTGTCACTTGTCCTTTACCAAGGAATGAAATGTTGTGACCAATGTTCAAAGGGATGGATTCTTGGATTTGCATGCCAATTTTGTTCATGTGGTGGAGCTAGTCGTGGTGGCATTAATTAAGGGAGGTTCAATGGAAAACAACCTCACATTGGGAAAATGTGGCTTGTTATGAAGACCTTTTGAAAACCATGCATTGTTATTATGAAATCCACCATTTCCACTAGCACCAAATTCTATGCACCTCAAGCTTGTCAAAAGGTATCAGTGGTAAACTCCTCAATCTTAGTAACAACAAAAAGTTTGAAAAATGTGAGGAATGTTCTTTAGCTTCTCATAAGTAGAAGGGGCTTGAAAGCTTTGGGATGATTAGGATGAATAGATTCATAGGCAATTCTTGATCATTTCAACTAAACAAAAGGAGGAAAAAAGTGGTTAATTCAAATTTGAACCAAAATTATGTCATAAACTCGTGATATTGATTCACATGGATTCATATGAATTCAACCATGAACACAACTATTATGAGAGGTAGTAGATTCCCCATATTATATTGCATGTCCCCATTGGGGCCACATTCTAATGACATTTTTTCAATATACTCAAAATCCTTTGCCCAAAGTATTTGGGAACTCATGCCTCTTAAAAATTTCATTCATTTTGAACATTCAACACCACAATCTTATAACCTTCATCAAGAATTATTGAAAACCATGGCAAGCTCTTCAATTTGCATTCTAAATGATCAAAAGTCATTTGGTAATATTTGTTTTGTTCCTTTAAACTTTCATAACTATTGGGAAATGTTTTTTTCTTTTCACAATGCAAATTCACCATCTTGTAACTCTATTGAAAGCATTTTGATGATACCAATATAATTACATTTGGACATAATTTGACCTCTCAAACTTCATTTGACAACATAAATCAATTCAATTGTCTCACATTTTATAAGATTTAATAGACCAATACTAATTTTATACCCTTGTCAAAATTTGGTAACTCATTACATAGAACATTTTTCAAATTCTTGGCCACAAGGTTAAGCCATGGGTTCAAAACATTTGATTGCCCCAAAAGTATGCACATACCTATGCAAGTTCAAACTTGAATGCATCTTCCAAGATGTGCCTAAAATGCAAGCCATCTTCCATTCGGAATATTTAACTTGCACCTTTTTTTAATAAATTAATAATTATTGCATATATCATTATTTCCATTCAACTTCCAATATGTCTTGTTGGAAATGTATAAATTATCCAAATGATCTCATCCATTCCAATTGATATTGGGAGAAATTAATTTTCACATTTTCACACCAACTTGTTTATGAAAGAATGTGGCACCTCTCCAATTGCCCAACTAGACCCCATAATTTGTCGTCCAAAATCATGGGTTTTTCCCCCCAAACTTTAATATCCTAACCTATTAATATGAATCATGCACAACACATTCACCCTAGGTGCAATCACACCAACAAGAACCACATCAAATGTAATGGACACTATCACTCACACCTTTTAAGAAGAAAACAACATGTCATAATAAGGTCACATTAGCAAGTGTGGTTCTTCTTATCCCATTTGCACCCCCCTTTTCTATCTTAGCTTGCAAGTGTTCATTTGATTAAATGGCCTCACACCTGAGCTAATTTTTGCCCTCACCCCCATACTACAATGTTAAATTTACACAATACAATTACCTTGTGTTTTACATTGTTTTACATTGTTTTCCATGTCCTCCATTTGTAACAACTTTAGAAAGGCATTGGAAAGGGATTGAACCAAGGTACCTCCACCTCCCAAAACCTATGGGCCTTGGAATGAACTTTGAACAAAAGGGTACCTTTAGTCTAAACCGCAAAAAAAAGAAATAACTATTATAATATTAGCTTTACCATTCCAATAATAATTAGATTTTTTTCAATAACTTTTTTTTTTTAAAAATCCTAAAAGTTTTAGAATTGTGTTTGACATAACTATTAAGTACATGCACTAAAGCTTGATGTTGGGTGTGCCTAAGTAGTGCAATATTATTGAACATTTTGTGTTCCCACCTCAACTATAAAAATTTCAAGGAAAAGAAATATTGCTAAAACGAAATAAAAAACTATATATATAAGATGTTAAAATCGCAAAAGTCCTACAATAAATCTCTTGTCAGTCATAGCTAACCCCATTGATCCTAGGCCACATTAGATCACTCCATCTCATCATCTACAAGTTCAAAACCCACCACCTTGAGATTTGGCACCTCACAATTTTTGAGTTATTGAAAGACAATTTCAAGTTATGCCAAGTTGGGGATATTGCACGAGGTGTTCATTCAAATGTTCATAGTTTTAAGGTTATGTTGCCTAAAGTTTTTTGAAATAATTATCCAATCAACTTTGCCTCCAAGGATCACCTCCACATATACCATTCAAGGTCATTCAAGGGTGATGTATAAACGTGAAAGACATGAAATTGTAATTGATATTTGTTCACCCCAAAATTATCTATTGTATAATTCCAAGTTGTGTGTTTCCATGTGTTCATCCAAACAAGTGTTAACTACAACAACGTTCTATATTGTAAATGCCATCATGTAGCTTACCCCAATGTAGGTCAATAAATGTATTATGGGAATTTATAATTCTTTAATAAATAAAACATTTCATTTAATTTAGCTTGCTATTGATACATGAAATTCATCCATCACTATGCATTTTTCATTCATAGTTTGTCATTAAGAAGATGTTAAAAAAAGCCTTCCTCAAATGGTGGGCCCTATGGAAGCCTTTAGAGGTGAAAGCACATTACAAAGGGACCAAAATTGTTTCACATTGTATTGTTTTTCAAAATACCCATGTTTGAATTTCAACCATGTCATTGTGAAGAAGGATGTTTTTGCATATTATGGTATGTCAAAACACAAAGAAGTCAAATACCAAAGAAATTATACATTTTTAATTTCATATGATGTGATGTTAGAATATATATGTGTAAAAAATATGTACATTGCAACATATTAAAAATGAAAATATATTTAAATATTGTAGTCTTTATAAAATTTGTAAAATCTACTAAACATTGTGATTCCATATGATTAAAAGAGGTTCTTGAACCATGTGAAGAGTTTAATCATTATCACATCACAAATGGGTTTTTTTAAGGGAATGACCATAATATGTGGTAAATTAAAATTTGGATAAATACCCACTTTGAAATGGAAGATGACAAGAAATGTGAATTGGGTTTTTTTTTAATTTTTATTTCAAATGTTTTTTGGTTTACTAATATAAACCAAAAACTATTGCAATTTAAAACAAGAAACATGTTTTATTATATTTTTATACAATAAATATATCCATTATTTCTTGAATTAATTTTTAAATTTTATTTCTTGTTTCAAAAAATATTAGATAACATTTTATTTGTGAAAATCAAAATAAAAAGCCTAAACAACAAAAATCAAACCCAAAATCAAATGCAACACATTTTGGAGATGTATGCTTTTTGCATATGTCATGAAATTGGCCAAGTCTCCCCCCACCCCCCCCCCCCCCCCAAAAGTGTGCTTTCACCCTTAACTGGAAGATTCCTTGAACTAGGTTCCCAAATATGTACAAATAAAACTAGTTTCCCCCATTACTTTCAATTTGTTCAACATTGATTTAGCAATCTTTCTTTTTCATCTTTCCAAATTTTCCATGTTTTGAATGAAATTTTGTTTGAACATTTTTCTTGCATATTTTGTGGCCTTGTTTAAATTATTGTATTTTGAAATTGATTTTAGTTATGTTATTATAGCTATGCATGTTGAAATTCCTTAGTTGTGGTACATTTTTTGTTTATGACATTTTGTTTATAATATGTGCCATACTTCTATGGAAGTCCATTTCATTGATGTGGTCCACCATTTCACATATTGTGGACATGTGCAATATGACCAAGGCCTAACATTTTTTAGATCTGTAGTGTGTTTATTAATAGAATTTTGTAGGGTTAACACACATAATCAATTGTTAGTTGTCACCCATTGTAAAAAACAAGACAAATAGACAACTTGAAGAATATTATATGAACTTGACAAACAACAAACTCATCAATGAACAAGAATTAAATATTTTATTGTTTGAACAAAACATGATGAAAACTAAACATGAAATGAATTAAAAGTGCAAGGTTACAATTTATGTTGACAAGATTGAATGATGGTACCCATCGAACCTCTTCTATATTATTTAATGGAACATTCTAAAAAATCAATAACCTTTTTAAAAATTGTAAAGAGATGTCATACAAAGAACTTCAAGGAGGTTTAACAATAAATTTCCATTATCAATTTGTAAAAGCCATTAAAAATTTTGGTTCCCCCCTTGCCTTGAGGTCCTTAATGTGTTCAAAATGTATGTGTTTGAATTGATTGTGTAAGCAATTATAATCCTCCCATATCAAAGAAAATATGCATATAAAATGACAAGATGAAAAACCTCACAATGCAAATTTTAACCCACCCATTATAACCTATTCATTCACATATGTATCAACTATTTTCAATCATGAATTAAAATCTCAATGAATTGATGGGTTAAATTTTGACAATGGGAAAACATTGGACCAACATGATCTTTGCCATCAACTGGCAACAAACCAAATGGGGAGTTTTTTTTTGACAAAAAAAGTCATCTATGTTGTCCAATCCAACAACTAAAAACATTTTCCACATTTTTATCGTGATTAGAAAATGATATTTATCATTTGGTTGGAACTAAAAGTGATCTTTATTATTGGCTAGATAGTAAAAATGGTCATCAATTGTAGGTGTTAACCAAAATTAATAATCACAATTTGATTATATTTGTCATTTAATGGTAATTGAAATTGTTTGCAACCATTTGATGTCAACAAAAAGCAATGTGCACCCTTATACAATAAAATTAAATTTCACCTTCATTTTTTCATGTTGATTAAATATAGCAATCTCCACTATTGGATAGCAACCAAAAATGATTTCCACTATAAAATTATTTTTTAAAAAATCTCTTGTGTTTATTGTTGACCAAATATAATTTTTTCCATTTAATGGTAGCCAAAATTGATCACTAAATTGTTGGATGGAAATTGAAAGAAATTTTCAGCATTTCATGGTGATGAAAAATGATCAATGCCATTATTTGTTGGCAACCAAAGGTGATCTTTAGCATTTGGTAGTGATTGAAAATGTTATATGTTGTTGGATGGCAATTGAAAATGATTTCCACCATTAATTGATTTCCATCATGTTAAGGTCACCTAGTAATATCCTAAGTTTTGGAAGTGAAAATGATAGGAGTAAAAGGGGAAGGTGCCATTTGCAATTTTGAGGTGACAAATAGTCACATGTAAGAAAATATTGGAATAGAATAAATGAACTATTGATTTCCTCAAGAACTCACAAAGCTAGGACAAAAAATGATAACATTTTAACACGCACAAATTAAAGTTTTTTGAAGGAATTTCAACTTCAAAAGCATAAAACAAAAATCTATAATGCAAAATACAACTTTAAGAATGTAAATAGTTCAATTACTTCACATCAAAATATAATGGTAAGATCTACTGAACTTCACACAAAAAACTCTACACCTTACTAAAAGTAAGGTTTTAAATCCAAAGCAACGATCCCATTGAAAAAAGATAAAATCCCAAAATTCTATTTAAGAAGAAAATTGTATCCACCTTTTAGAAACTTAATGTGCACATATGGATCAAACCCTACATTTTAGATTAAAAATAGACTATGATTTTGGTACTTAAATGTAGAGCCTTTCTTAGGTTGAATGCCAGAACACATTTTCTATAGTGATAAATCCTGCATATGTTCCTAGCAATTCGTAATACTAGGATTTTCTCGATCATCTACTTTTCCCTTTTTTAGTAGGAATTACAAAAAATAATCGGAGGAATAAATATGAGAGGAATAAAACAGAAAGTTTCAATTCAGAAATTAGGTGATGAATTTTTGGTAATGGAATCGGTAATGGGTTTTCAATAATTAAATTTTGTATTGTTATTTACAATTTTTGTTCAAAAATCATAAAGTCTATTTTAACCTTAAACATGTCATTTGATGGTAAGAAACATTGGTAGTCATCGTGGGTGATAATCAATAGGATCACTAATGTTTAATAACAATTGAAAAGGAATAAGGTTGAATTTCATTTTAGAAGGGGTTCCTTTATTGATTTTTCATTTGTTTCCTCACATTCTTTTTTTGAACCTTGGTTGCTCCTTGTAATTACCACTTGTTTAAAAGGTTAATGTTTTGGAATACAAATGTGTATTTGATGAACCATCCAAATGTTTTTGATTTTGGTTTGACCATTTTTACTTTGAATAAGTAGATACCAACGAAAGGGGCTAAATAAAAAAGCCATGATGTTAATATAAGAATTTGGAATTGATTTCTTCAAATTACATGTGATGGCATCCTTGGACTCCATATATGTTAGTTGGCTATAGGATTGAACAATACTCGAGCAATTGATTTATAGAAAAATTCCTAAAAGCAATGGAATTGGGTGACATTTGTGAGGGGGAGTAATAGTGCACCCATTTCGAACAATGGATGGATGCTAAACTATAAGATATCATGTACAAATTGTATAATGGGCAAACATTGTGCATCTAATGGTGTAGGTTCTACAAGTCTAATCAATGTTTTGGAACTTAAGGAAAAGATGATTTGGTAGTAGCAATTTATCATTATATTATACTGTAAAGGTGTACATTAAAAACATATAATAAAATATTATTTTCAAATAATTTCTTGGCTATGGAAAGACATTGTACAAATTGTGTGCATTTACACAATGCATCTTATTTTTCCTTTCCCATTATCAACCAACTTGTAAAACTTTTGAGAAATTGCAACACCTGTGAATCCACAACACTACATATTGCAAGGAATATGCACAAGTAAATTACCTCCCCAAGGAAATGAAGAGAAATATTTTGCACAAAAAATGAAAATAACATGCAATTGTGAATGTATGTTGTATAAATGCTTCAAATCCAAATGGAAAAAATGTTATTGTATAGATAAAAATATTGATATTTCAAATATCAATATCCTTGGAATTCTCCAAGGACATAAGAAATATGCATTAAAACAAAAGAACATCAAGGTCAACCACACACATTTGAAAAAATGTACCAATAACCTAAGCTTATTTACCTACCTACCTACCTTGAATTATTTAATTCACAAAATATTCATAATTGTCCCACATGGCAACACTTGATTAACCATTATAAATTCATGTGGGCTCTAGTTGGCCATTGGATTTAGGAATATTATTTAAATAATTATTAAATGAATTACATGTGACATATTAATATAAGTTACCAAAATGGTCACAAGATAATCATAAACAACAATATATAATTTGGTCAATGGATGAGACTATATATATTCACCATAAACCTCGTCCAAATTTTGATGACATCAACATCGATGTCATGTCACATGCAACTATGGTCATTCACAACTAGCTCCATTTAAAGAACTAAAGAAATTTTAGTTGCAAATATCACCTACAACTAAAAGATAGTTGTAGAACTAGTTGTACCTTTGAATTTTTCTTTTAGTGTGTATTGAAATAGAACATAAATTTTAAACACACAAATTTTTTAAAAACATTGCACTAAAATAAAAAGAAAATAAAGTTTAGGCACACAAATTTGACAAAAATTCTAATACGAAAATAACACATACTTCAAGGACACCAATTTGATGATAATTTGAACCACAATAAAAGAAAACAAGGTTTAAGAAAAATATGTATTAAAATAAAACAAAACATAGTTCAAGCACACACAAATTTTAGAAATATATGTATTGTATAATAAAATATTACATTTCAAATAGACATATCTTAAAATAATCACACTAAAAAATATAAATAAATAAATAAAGGCAAACACAAATTTGGAACAATCCAAACTTCAAGAACATATATCTTAAAGAATTTGCATTAAAACCCAAAAAAAAAAAAAGGTTCAAACACATGACTTGAAATTTTCAATAGTAAAACAAAAGCAAACAAAATGCAACCATACATGTTTGACATAAATCCATACTGAAACATGACACAATAGAAATGGAAGTCCACATATTTGGAAAAAAATGTACTTCACATAAGAACAAAGAATTAAAAAATTGATAAAAAAATGTGAACAAGGAAAAAAAAGCAAGACAACAAGGCTACAACCTTCAAAAGCAATGCCAAGAACAAGATGAAAGTTATCAATATGCAATTGATTGGTAGTTGTATCATTGTGTAAGAATAAACTAAAATTTTACAAACATTGATTTAAAACCCCTATTTTACAACAAAATTTCATTTTTTCAATTAGTTTTGAAAATCTATTTTTAAAATGTGAAATGGTAAAAACAACATTTAGCCCATCTACATTTTCAATGGAAGAAAATTTTACAACTCAAAAATATCATTATTTTCATCATTATTATAACATAATTGTACTAACAAATGTTTTTTAAACATCGAATATGAACTTCACAACTTAAAAAGAAATTGAGAATTTTAGTGAAGAAAATTCTTCTTCATGATTGTTTTTTTACATGTGCAAAATTTCATGGATAAACTATTATTAAATTTAGTCCTTTGTAGTCTTTTTTTACAATTGCAGCATTGTGACAAGGCTATTGCAAAGTGAAAATGTACTCCAATTAATAATTAATTTGTTCATATTTGCTCCAATTTCATTATACAATGATATATTGGGATGTAAACAACCACTAATTATAAATTTTAGTTACAAAATGTTTTCCAAACATCCACCATGATATATCAAAGTTCCATAAGTATCAAAAACTGTCAAATTGTGATAGTTTTTTGTCTACATTGTAATGTGCTTTCACCCACCCCATCATTTTGGACAAGTTTATTTTTAACATGTTCATTGTGATTATGTGGTCATTGTCAACAAGTCATTTTGATTAGTGAAATTAAAACAATTTATTTTTAATTTATGTTCAAACATAAAATTACAATTTTAAGTAGGTTGAAAAAATTAAATAGCTAGATGGTAGCCTAGCTTAACTCCCCAACCAAACCTACCTAGCCTAGCCCTCTAAACATGAACATAAGTTGCAAGTATTAAAAATCGAACTATTGACCTACATGATGATAGACCAAGTCCTTACCAATGGACTGTAACTTCCTAAATTAGTTTTTGTCATCTTTTTTATTTGACACCTTACATTATATATAATAGACTTATGTAAATAAATAAAATTATAATTTAAAAAAATAACTTAGTATGTAAAAGGTGTATTGGCCATTTAACTACCTACCAACCTAACCTAAATCTAGCTTACCCAACTACCCACCCACCACAATTGTTATTTTAAAATGACCTAAATACCTAGTATGGTACCTACTACCTACCTACTTAGGTACTTACAATGTATAGATGGGTACTTAAGTACCATAGTTGGTAAATTACATACATAAACATCATATTAAGTATATAAGTACGTATAGTAAATAGGTACACAAGTACCATATTAGGTAGGTAAGTAACTATTTCACCCACCCACCTACTTACGTACCTAGGTACTAGTATAGTGGATACCTATTTATAAGTATGTAAGTAGGTAAGTATCCATTATGGCAGGTAGGTAGGTTGTAAATAAGTAAATATCTAATAACTAAGTAGGTAGGTACAATAGGTAGGTACCTTACTATTATTATACTTGTAATAGGTAAGTACCTAGGTACCATAGTAGGTACCTACCATACCTACCTACCAACCATAGTAAGTACATGTACCTACATACCTACAATGGTACCCACCTACCTAATTTAAATACTAGGTAGGTAGGTAGTTATTTAGGTATTATGGTACCTACTTACCTACCTAGGTACCATAGTGGGTACATACCAACATGTAGGTAGGTACCGTAGTAAGTACATAGATAGGTAGGTAAGTAGGTAGGTAGTCATTTTTGTTTATTTAACTTGACCAAATGTTCAAATTGACTAAAATCCATTGGCCATCTTAACCAAGAATATCATGTTTTATACAACTTGACTAAAGGTCTCATTTGACAAATAGTTAAATGGGTCATCACTAGTCAAATTGATCAATCAATAACTACAATGTCCATTCATATGGTGGACCTTTAGTCAAAATGGACACTTCATTAGTAAAAAATGACCAATTAGTCAATTTGAACAACTTGAAAAATCATGTTTTTCTACTAGTGAATGTTATCCATGATGTGCAAGTTGCAAATTTCGTGGACTTGTGTACCAACAACCTAGTAAAATCTTTTTACAATGAAGATTGCAACTTCTAGCTCATGAATGTCAAAAGATGAATTGTGTATTCTTATGGGTTAATTCCTAACAATGCCCCAACATGTGGGATGTCTACCTCAAGATGGAGGGTGCAAAGGTGCATTGATTTTCTAGTCTCAACTTTTTGATGGTGATGGTTTTTTCTTATGGTTTAATGTTTGTAATTTTTTAGAGGATACTATGAAAGGATTCGACCAAGTATGAGAAGATCAATAAGGAATGGCAAGCACATATGGAGTAGAGCTTTTGAGGTGGAAGTTGGTAGGGTGTGATGTATTCCATGCACCAAAATTTGTAAAGTTTAAATTTTGCATTGTGGTAGGTGATGGGAATGCAAATCATAGGTATGGCCAACACATGCATATGTGTGTTGAGGATTTTCATTGGTGATGGAAAGCTTTCAATGCTACCCATGAATGTATTTATTAAAAACATTATTACATCAATTTTTTTGAAATGGAATGAAATTTGATCTTTTGACCATTTATTTTCAAAAACCTTGCCACCATAACAAGAGAAATTTTATGACAATTTGCAACACCCATGCGAACTATGGGATCCCCAACTAGTGAGATTAATTTCAGATTCTAATCACAAAATTAAATATACTAAAATAATTCAAATTTACAAAGTTTCAAATTTTAATTTAAGTTATAATATGATTAATTGAAATGTAAATATATTATATTTGATTTTAGATATCCATGTCAAAAAATTTTATTTTAAAACTTTTGACTTTGCTTTTAAATTCAAATGCAATGTCTTCAATTATGATTTAACATGATTTATTTATTGAATTTTAATTCAAACTAAAAATTAATTTTTCATGTGAAATTTCATATTTCCATAATAATCACATGTATTCAATTAAAAATTATTTTATATTTTTATGCTTTTAGTTTCAAATTTAAAGACTTACATTGATTTTGTTCTGAAAAATCAAATGAAAATTATGAAATTAAAACATGTTAAACCACACAATTAATTTAGGTAATTTTTAACTAATTTAATTTCAAAAAAAGGGTAAAAAAAATTACTTATGTATTTTTATATGCATTTGGTCTGAATTTATTCATAAAAAAAGTAGTTTTGATGACCTCAAATGTGAAAATATTATAAACTTTCAATAATTAATATGGTTTGGGTCCAATTTTTTTTAATATTTAAAAATTTATATCATTTTCATTATCACCTTCATCCTTTATATGTATTTTTTTCATCCATATTTTTTAGTTAAAATTGTTTAAATGTCTTTCAAAAATTGTCAATGGATAATGACATTATTATATGGCATCTTTCTATTTAAGTAATATCAAAACTTGTTCCTTCACATGATGAACCTTTTCTTAAATTCAATACTTCAAAGCCATTATGAATATCAATAACAATCTTAATTCAATAATGGATTAATTGTTCAACATTGATTAGATCTTCATGTAATAGTTCCTAATATCGAAATCAAAATCTTGATAATTGCACAAATGAAGGCTCAAGAGGACATGCCATTAATTGGAGATAATCACAAGGAATTAGGAAGCAAACACAAGGTTCCAAAGTTTCCATTGTATGTCATTTCAAGGCATTACTATGAAAATTATATGGTGAATTTTAAAGGCATAACACTTAGTATCAAAGGTTTAAGGGAGGGAGTTTTGATAAAAAGTGAATCACACTTGACTACCATGTAATCAAATATCATATATGTGTGTTTTATTAATGTATATTGGTGTTTGTTGCTAGGTGTCATCCATGATAAAAATAAGCCTAGGTTTTGGAAACAATGTTAAGCAAATATGAATTGGGCCAAAACAAATGTTTAAAGGTAGCATGATATTAGGGTGTCTATTATTATCTTCCTTGACACTTAATAACCATCCCTTGAAATGCCACATGGACAACCTACCATCACCTTGCTTATCATCTTTTAACATCATCCATGTGTTCACACTCGGTTGATATTACATAAGAATAAGATTCCATCTATTACATTCAAACATCATAAAAATATGGTAATTCATGGGTAAGATTTCAAAAAGGATTTTGAAGATTGGGAATGAGGGATGGGGAATGAAGGTTGGCAAGAAAATGGTGTTGTTATGTTACCACCAAGTCAAAGATTTGTGTTGAGGTGTTTTAAGTTACCACCAAACTTTTCAATGATATCTAAACATTGTGGGCAAGATTGGGTGTTAAATGAATGTTGAATTACCATTAACTTGCCACTAGTTGCCAACAAAGATACCACATCTATTTTTGTGTCCATTAATATTAAATATGTCAATATGACATTGCCATTGACTTGTTGACAAAATAACAAATGTGTGATGCTACCTTTAGTTCACAAGCACTAAAACAACCAAAACCAAACATTCTTAATGTGCACAAGAACTAGAACAAATTATTAAAAAAAGGCCTAAACCTAAATCCAACTACAAAAAAAAGGATAATTTAAAACCAAACCACTAAACATGCTTGTAAAAATATTCAAATAGATTTTTTTTCAAAACATGAGAAGGTTCAAAATGTGAAATAAAATAAATAAATAAAAATAAAAATTATGATACGATGTTGTACATCATACTAATGTTAAACAAACAAAAGTTTATTTTAAAAGGGGGCAATTGCACTAGGGGGGGGTACACTTATGTATGGACAATTGGAAACCTAAAATTCCATATGGCCCACCATCCAAGAAACCTTAATGGGCACATTCCTAAATAATCATCATGGAAAAAAATGGATGAGGTTTCATCCATTACATAATAGATGTGATGGATGAATATCATGTGTTATGGATGAAAAAATGAAGGTTCATGTTCATGAACTTCATGCATCCATGAATGAAAAATTAATGATGATGGATGGACTTCATCCATTTGGATGAAAAGGGCATTCACATGGATGAATTTCATTTATGAGTGACAAATTGAAATAAATGGAATATTTCAATTTTATAATTAACTATGAATGTTTTAATATATATTTTAATGATTTACAATGAAGTAGGTTACAATATGTCATTTGTGAAATTTAGGATTGGGTAAGGGACAATGGGAATGAAGGACTCATTTAAATACATGGATGATGACGCGCCCCCTAGCTCCTTGGTAGACTCCCAATGTGAGTTTGAAGTGAAAATAACGAAAAAGCAAAGAGTCGAGGCACGCTCCCTGGCTCGTAGCACTTTGAAGGGTAGAAGGGAGTGTTGGAGTTCCGGGATGGGACTAGGAAAAATGACAAGCATTTAATCACTCACTTGAATCTGCACAAAACCAAACAACAAGTTGGTTAGTGCATAGTTTGAGCACTTTTGGTGCTAAGACGAGCCACATGCAAACTCAGACTCACAAGACTCACCACAGCTCGGACTTGGGGGAAACCACCACCTTCCCCCTTATAGTATACTTTGTGCCTCTACACGAGGCCCACATCCAAATAGCTTTTTGTCCCAGGACTCCCAAATGGGACTCCCAAAATTGCCGAAGTTGGGACTTACGCGACTTTGGGGCCCCATAACTTTGTGTGTAGACCTCCAATTGAGATGAGGTTTAAAACAAAGTTGTAGCCCTCGTCGAGATCTTTCCAATGGTATGTCGCACGCAACTTGCACGCAAGGAAATTAGGGTGATTCCCAACTTTTAGTTGTCAGGAGTCAAATTGCCAATTTGACTCCCGACTTTTCTTTTGGCCATAATTTGTGTTTTAGATGTCCAAATGGGCGATGTGAACCCATTTTAGACATCTAAGTTTCAATAGCTTTCCGATGATATAAAGAATTTCTTGAGTCATTGGGTTTTGACCCTTGCAATCGCTCTCTGAACATTCAAGAGTCCATCGAGACTCCAACTCCCAAAGTGGGAGTTCATTTGAGAGTGTGAAGGTTCTTTCCTCACATTCTTTTGCACTCCCAAGGGCATGAGAATGCGACTCCCATGCTTAGACTTGGCTTGCACCCTTGCAAGCCCTTTGTTTTGGTCGCGAGCCCAAGGCTAGGGTTACGACAAATGAAATGTGAAAGTAAAAGAATGGCTCCCAAGACTTCATAAACATATTTGATATTTTGAATCTTAACACATGCCACACTAGTCTATTTATTAAGGAAGGTAATTTGGTTGTTTTGTTTGTCAAGTTGAAATCTCCCAAATCATTGTCTCCCCCCCCCACCACCATTATGTTCTTGGTATTAGTGGAAAGCCCCCAATGAATAGGGAGATAGGGGTGCATTGAGTTAGTTTTTAAACAACTAGTGCAATAATGATTGAATATTGAACAATTTTGTTAAGAAAATTCAACAAAAGAAAATTTAACATTTAACAAAAAAGTAGGGCAAATTATTGGATTGTTAGAAAGCCCTTGACAAGTGGATTTCTTGGAAGGATATTTATGATTTGTAGACCTGAGGTGGGGGAGACATTGAATTTCGAATAATTTTCATGCAATTCAATCCCAAACCTTTAACAATGTTTTGTTCATCATTAACTTTTATATGTTTACACAAACCTTTATAATACATGGTGGTGTATAACTACTCAATTATCACCTTATATTCCATCTTCTAGTTCCAAATTTGAGGTTAGAAAATGAAATTAAAACTTTGACCATCTTTCAACTTTTAACATATATTTTAAAATACCCTAGTACCTAGCTTGATTTGGCATCAAGGTTTGTAATAGTTAATTTTATTTTTTCATTTATGTTTTGCAATACAAATGTAATATTTTACAAACTGAAATTATACTAATTGAAACTAGTGCAATTAAGAGTTTTTGCATGGTAGGCAAATATTTTTCAAAATTTTCACCAATTCCAATTAATTGATGCCTAACCATGCTAAAAATTTATTGAGAAGATGTTAGAATGGTAAAATATGTCAATTGTTGTATTGAAGTTTGTTAGGCCTTGAAGCATTTTAACAAATGACCTTGTGAGCAAAAAATATTTTGTTAAACCTTTGAACAAAATCATTTGAACGTTACAATCATGGTTCTTTCTAAGTTTCTTTCAAAAAATTAATTAGTTAGGTTTAACATGTAACAATTAAGCTTAATTGTTACATCTTTAATAATAGATGTCCATATGTATTTTTGAATCCAAAAATATATAGGAAGCATATTTCAAAATGTTGGGAAGAAATGCAATTGATAGGACTTATGTTTGATGTAAAAATTATCTTTTTAATTCTCTCTCTCTCTCTCTCTCTATATATATATAAGGCTTTTATCAAGGAGAATGTCATATTTTATTAGCTTAAGGTGCATTTGAATTCAAGTTGCATGAGATGAATGTGTTTTATGTCCTTATCATCCCCAAACATTTGTTCTTTGGTTTCGGCACACACCTATTAGATCAAGTGATCAATTTTTTAAAAATTGTAACATGAACCTTCAAAGGTATTCTTAGTTTTGAGGTCTTAATTGCCTTCACCCATGAGGTCAAACTCACATATATGTATAAAGGTAATAAATGGGACTTAGTCAAATTTGGTTAAAGGCCAAAGAAATAAATAAATAATTTTCAAACCTTGTTATATACTGACAAACGCAAGTGCATTAGAATAAATTGCATATTGCACTTGTGATTGTGATTTATGAATGATTGTGCAATGTGCATAGTTTTCATTGTAGGTTTAACTTTATACTTGTGAGATTATAAGAATTTAAGCTTGATTGTTTGCATTGTGGAGGGTTTAGGGTGCACATTGCAATGTACTCATAAGTCCTTTTCAATTGTGTTGTGTCGTGTTGTGATGGTGAGTGTTTGCCCTTAGGTGATATTGTAACACACAATGTTCATTTTGCATCATTTGTACTTTGGTAAGTTTCTAAAACTTTCCCTAAGCTTGTTCAATCTTTTAAGGGTTATTTTTCTTGTTGTTCATGAGTCATCAATGATCAAAGTTCACAAATCAAACTTGTTTTGGTTTTTTTTTTCTTTTTTGTTGATCACATTTCACAAATGGGGGTCCAACCATTCTCAAGTCTTGAATTGATCAAAATTAGGTTGGGTTTTTGTGGTTTTGTTGTTAAGTGTGGTCATTGGCGATTCCGTGAATTGTAGTTGTAGTTAAATGGTTTCAAGTTTGGACTTTTTCCTTGATTTCAAGTGCTCCAATGCTTGAATTAACCCTAAGTTCATCACTTAAACTTAGTGTAATGTGTGCACTATGATCATCAATGGCTCCCCTACAACTCCCATCCCCTAGTTATTTTAGGTACAAGCTTTTCTTGGAGCACTAGTTCTTGAAAACCTTAACATTATGAGTGGTTGCATGGTAGGGTGGCTCATTTTTGGCATCACAATGTAACTTTTGTGTAGAATGTCATGCATTCACATGCTACTAAAATGCCAAAAAATCAACGATATGCGAAATTTGTGATTAATTTATATTTTCAACTTGAGTAAAAATACATATATGTGTGTGTGTGTGTGTGTGTGTGTGTGTGTATTAATATACACCAAATATAGTTTAATGAACTTTGAAGTTGAAATATATGGATTGGTTTTTTCTCTTTGCCTCTTTATATGTGCATTTTTGTATATGGTTTTTATTTGGGATATCTTATATATGGATTCAATATATGATATATTGAAGCAATAGGAACATAAATGCAAAAAGATTGTTAGAAAAACCTTAATAAAAAAAGTTATGGACTTTTGAATGGCTTGAAGTGGCCCATGTATATTTTCATAAGTTCATATCATAATCAATTTTTGGTGAATTTCAAAGTTTTTTTAACATCCATGTCAATTTTTTCCTTCCTAAAATGGTTTCTTTTCATATGGACTTTTAAAATCATTAACCATCGTGTAATTCCCCATTTAATGATATCATAATAGATTGCCATTTTAACATTATTGTACATATTTTTTAAAAATGGTGTATTCATTGAAAATGAGCCACCTTAACTTACAACCACCTTTGCATCTTCCTCTTTCAACACTTTTGTGTTTGTCAATGTTGAACTTGTTAAAACATCTCTTATCAAAGTGTTTAAATGAGAAAAATGCCTCAAAAGGAAATAGTACATCCTCATTGAACCTTCAAGATGTTTGGTTAGCTAAACTTCCTTGGTCATAATCAATGGCTTAAAGTGATGGGGTTGTCGATTAAAATATTCATTACAAAGTGTGCACCTCCATCAATGGTAGAAAGAGATTATTGGTCGCAAAGTTAGACTTTTTATACAAACATGTTGATTGGAAGAAAGCCAAAACAAACACCCTTGAGATGGTAGAAGGTACAATATATAACTATCCAAATTTATGCATAAAAAAAATGAAGCATTGTGTGCTATATGTTTTCATAATGGTGTGGTTTATCAATTGGGCTTTGGGGGAGATTGGGGAGAATTTTAAAAAGGTCCAATTTGTTATTTTGTTTTACTTGTTGAAGGAAGGTCATCCCATGATGAACTATGAATCCCTCAAAGACTTCTTTTGTTTTATCAAAATAAAAAATGTGTCTAGGAAACATTGGTTTGGTAATTTGGGTTGGGAAGGAGCCTCAAATGTAGGAGTGGGGTAGATGTAAGGTTGAGTGGCTCACTTTCGTGACATAGTGACATTTTTTCTTGGGCACCTTTTGTTCAAATGTGTATGGTAATTACTATATCTATATACACAATAATTGGCAATTGAATTTAGACTAACAACTTTGTTATGAACACATCCATGTATTTATTTTTTGAAAAAAAGTTCATCCACTAATAGTAATGGACTTTTAAAATTCGAAAATAGGGATTAATTGGCTAGATTCAAAATTAGAAAATGCAAAAAATTGTATTGATTTCTATTTTAAATGTGTTATAGTGATTCAATATATGTTATAATATGAGATGAAAAACTCAAATAAAAAATCCTTCCCATGAAAAGTTTAGCCAAATGATAGTTATGGACTTTTCAATGGTCAAAATTGGACCATATTTTCATAAGTCCATAGAAGGTGCAATTTGAACTATTTTTCAATTTTTTTCCCTCAAAAGAGAATGTTTCCACAAAATATACACGAGGCATTATTAATATGGACTTCTATCACCCCATGACATATGCTTGACTAATAAAATAAGAGCAATTTGCCAGCTCATCATTGAACTAATGTTGTTTTTGGACTTTTATGGAGTTCAAAACTTGCCAATAGTGAGACACTCAATCTTGCATCCACCCAATGGTTCTTATTTTACCCAACGGATTTCAATTAACCCATCTTAATTGTGTTCCTCCCAAAATAAAAGAAAAATAGGTAATCTTTATTTTCAATTCTATAATCTTGATAATTTTTTTTTTTTTGGTGGGTCTAGTTCCTAGTAAAAAGTATAGTGAAATTGTCTCTCCTCTCCTTTCACTAGATCCTTTCGTTAATAAATAAGTTCATTTCTTGAAACATTTAATATATGTGGGCGGTAATAGAGGAAGAAGGCAAATTTATCTCGACAAGGGAATAGGAGTATTGATATTATCTACAATGTTTCAGCTATAGGTAAAATTAGTAAAATCATAGGTAAAGCAAATGGTGGATAGAAAATAATTATTGGCAATCCATCATATGGTTGTCAAATGGTTGACATTGTACTTCCAAAACCAAAACTTATTATTTTAAAGGGTAAATCAATCAAGGAGGATCAACCTTTAAACAATAATCCCAATATTGCGGATAATATGCATGATTTGATATTATAGTGCACAAAAATAATGGTCAAGGAGTTTCCCTTCCTTGCTTTCTCTTTGCTAATGAAATCACAACTACTAACAATGAACCTTGAATTTCCATGCATGGTTATGTTCTTGAAAATTGGTAATGGATACTTGCTTTATTGAACTTAGAGAAGATCATTAATGTTGTTATTGTTGAGGATATCTAGAATGTGATGTTGAAACTTTCTTAGTTCAAAGTGGACTTATAAAAGTTAAGATTGGAAAGAAGTTGGTTTCTAAATTGGAGCAAATGGTAGATCTATGTTTCTTGGGTGCAAACCTAAAGATTCAATGCATTTGAAGGAGAATTTGGCTACTTAAATGGTGCTAATCCAATGTTGTGCACATCACACCAACTTGGCCATTCAAACCTTTCCTTTTCTATCCATAATGTGATGTTCAGAAAACTTGATACTATTCTTCCATTCCTATTTTTCATGAAGTCCCAAGAAAACGATTGAGTTGTAAAAGCTTGAAACTTTCATGGACTCCAAAGGTAACAAAATTTTGTGAAATAGTAAAACCCATTGGATTTCCATGTTGTTTCCATGTAAATGGGTTGTGGTTGCATACTTGAAAATGCTCAATGTGAAAATATGGGAATATCAAATTGAGAGTGAAGTTGCAAGTTTTAATGTGTAAAAGTTATTAGATATGGAGTTGATTCTTGACCTCCATTGCATTTTGCTACTTCTTTAGTTTGTTCACAATTTAATAAAGTATATTTATATTTATGATTTTGTTGAGGTTATCAAGGATGTGCATATTTAAATTATATGAACTCTACAACAATCTTGAATGCAAGTTTAAGGACGAGGCTTTGATCCATCCCATAACCACTTGGCTAGAAAGCATCATGGGTTGCCTCTAATTTTCATTAAATATCCCACCATTGATGATGATTAGTGTGTTACAAAGTTGAATGGTTGCATCATTTTGGTTTATATTTGAAAGTAGATGATTAGGGTTGCCTTTACACATGAATTTGGCCTTCTTTTCTAAAATATGTGAATATGTTCAACTCTAATGTTCTATTTGAGTTGCCACTTACCAAATTGGGAGTTGATGAATGTTTTGGAGGTCATTTATACACACTATTGGGTTGTTATAAATGTTGAAGCATTGTTCCCCTTTCACTTGGAGGTCATCACATATTTTTATTATGTGCCAAAGAAGGCTTCTAAGTTATTTGTGGTCATTCCATTACTTGATAAGTTGAAACATGAGGGACTTCTTTCTTTACTACAACCATGCTCCACAATGGCTTTGAAAATTTGAAAAATGATGGCAAAGAATATAACCATTTCAATGTATATGGTTGTTTGTATCATGCTTTAAGGTTTTCATCTAGTTGCCATATTTGAGTATGTGAGCTTGCTAAACTTGCCATGTGCCTTTGGGATTTGTTGAAGATGAACATTGTTTTAGTGCATTATTTTTCATTAAAAGAAAATTCTGCAACCATCTAACCACCCATTTTGACATGTGTGTGAAGATGTGTTCACAAGATTACCTTTGTGGTGTTAAAAGTTTAAGCTCCACTTAGAAATGCACAAATGTGTTACACATGTTTGCATATGATCAAGTTGTTAACAACCTACACAAATAGATTTGGAAAAATAAATGAAAGTGAATATAGAGAGGGGTTGGCCAAACATGTTTGCTTCATTGAATTGTATGCATTATCATTGGAAAAATTGTCCTATTATTTGGGTGGATTCATTCACAAACAAATATGGGAACAAGTCAATCATTTTGGAGGCCATAACTAATCAATGGTCATGGATATGGCATGGATACTTTAAATTGCCAAGATGCAACAACGATTTGAATGTTCTAGATAGGAGCCTTTTGATTCGAGATTTATTGGGGGGTGTAGGTGTCGATCTCAATTTCAAAGTGGATGGCAATGAACATCCTCATTATTACTTGCTTGTCAATGGCATCTATCCTTGATGCTCATGTTTTGTATCGACCATCCATGAACCATGGAAAAAAAAAACACCAACGTAATTTATCCAAGTTCTAAGAAACAACTCACAAAAATGTAAAAGATTGTTTTAGTGTATTGTAGTCAAAGTGACAAATTGTAACCAATCCTTGTTAATTGTGGGATCATAATGATTGCAAATGTATTGATGACACGCATCATATTAAGCAACATGGTAATTGAAGATTACCAAAGCAAGGACTTGGAGCCCACCATCAAAATGCCCAATCACCCTTCTCATTTGAGAGGGGGGTCAACATTTGTAGAGTATTTTCAAGGCATAGAAAAAATTGAGAACCAACATGGATATTACAATATGAAAAATGATTTGATTGATCACCTTTGAGGATTGAAAGGATTCAACCATCTTTATTTTTTTTGATTTCACACAAGTTTTGCATTTTGTTACGTCTATCATTTTTTTCCAACTTTTTAGCTATGCATCTAGCTTGCCAAATTTATGACATTTTGATATGCGATTTTCAAATTGCTTGCAACAAGAGGGGGTAGTGAGGTTGGAGCCTTTTGTTACTTCATTTGTTTGAGGTGTTGGTTTGTGCATTGTTGTGTTTGAGTTAAAGGTGATTTCAAAGTGGTTGTAGTTCATTCCTCTTGCCTTCAGCAATAGTAGTATTCTTTAGTTGATGTTCCTTTGTAACAAAACTTGCTTTCAATTGTGACTATTGTAAATGCATTGACAATGTTTGATGATACTATTTTGCACATGGTGATGTCAAAAATGCAAGGTAGTGGGACCCCTTCATCAATAGTAGATGTGAAGGTTGGACTCAATTTTCGTTGAAGCTTTGATGGTTTTCAATTTGTAGTCACAACAATGGGGTGTGATTCTACCCTTATTTGTTGTGTTGTCACATTTTTTGGGGCCATTGCAAGGGCTCTTAATGTACCCCTGGTGGAGATGCTCTTAGATGGAGCAACTCGTCTTGCAATTTGTGGGATTTGCATGATCTCTAAGGTAAAAGTGGTGTTGGGTGGTTATTAGAAATAGGAACCCTTGGAAGCTATCAGGGTGGTTTCTAGGATTCATAACCACAATTCTCAAGCAAATCAAAGACTTGATTCCGGTATACAACCATGGTTCTCAAACTTTTGTGGAATTTGTTTCTCAATGGACTGGCCATAGAACTCGCAGTTTATCACTGATTCTTTCATGAAAGAAAACCATGGTTCTTTAAAGGGTTTGAACTAGTAATAACTAGTAATAACTAGTACCAGCTTTTTAAAAATTCTGATATTTTAATTAAAAAGAACAGGCACTGATAGTTCTCTAATTGTGAATTAATCTAAAACCTAGAATCGAGGGTTCTTTATCAACTCATAAAACACTTGGAAAAAATTTGTAGTGTATTTGGAGGGCACCTTATATCCATCATTTTCCCTCCTAGAAATTGGGAGGGATATTATGCCTACTCCTCAATAGTGTTTGAGGGTTCTTATTAGCTGTAAGAACCCACCCAATATTGGGGAGTAGGCATAATATGCCTCCCACTCCTATGATTCATGATTTACATAAGTTTAGTTCATGATAAATTTTGCCTTGTGCTTTACAATATGTAAAGCCCCGATGGGTGGGGGACATTCCCAAAATGTGGGGCTGGACCTGGCAATCACCTCCTCCTAAAGCCCCTTATTTTGAGAATGTCCCCATCCTAGGGCTTTACCCTACACAAATAGCTCCATAACAATGGTGAATACCTGTTTCTTTGTGTGATCTTTTTGTCCTTAACCTTGTCCCCTAATGTACACATTGTGTTCAAGATGGGTGCATGGTGTACTAGGGGGTTGGTTATCTTATTATGCAGTCTAGGTTCTGCCATATGTGGTAAGATGAGTGGCTGCAATTCAGGACTTTTTGATGGATTGTGCTAAAGATTATTTTTTCATCTCGTGGTTATGGTATGAACTTTAGCAAAATTCACATAGTTTTAAAAGGGCTATGTCCTATGCCTCTCCCAAAGACAATTTTTGTAGTCTTTAGTTTGTATGGTTTGTACTTTATATGACAGGCCCATTTATGCACATGTATGAATAGCTTTATAAAAATATTTCCTTAATCATAGGTGCTATATTTTGCCACATGTTCAAGAGGGATGGCTGTAATTTGTATGTCTGTTGTGGATATCCTTGATTTTTGCATCATTTGTTTGATAAATAGATCGATTAGCCCCGAGTTGAACGTCTTGTCAATCACATCCCAACTTCAAGTGTAGGATAAAGCCCTAGGGTGGGTCACCATGTTCCCAAAATAAGGGGCCCACGATAAGGCAATAGTCAAGTCCCATCCCGCATTTTGGGAATGTCCCCCCACATGTGAGCTTCAGTGATTGAAAGGCACAAGGCAAACATTATTATGAACTTAAAAATATGGGAAACATTAGTGGTACTAGGGGTAAGGTCCTTACACCTACTCCTAAAGAGTGGTAGGAAGAGTGGAAGGGATCTTGCACCTATAGTGTAGGGTAAGGCCTGAGGTAGAGGTAAAGGCTCTCCAACAAAAAATGGGCTCCATGAGACCACCATGCAGTAGTGAATTACTCCCCCAAAAACAAACCACATTTGCCTCTTCCAATTCCAATTAGATGTGGCAACAAACCACATTTGCTTTTTCTTATTCCAATTAGATGTGGCGACAAACCACATCGGCCTCTTCTGATTCCAATTAGATATGGCAATACATCCTCAGGCCTAAACCCTCTCTCTCTTTTGAGGTTGTCTGCATCTGATGTGGTCAGGCCCATGACAGCCCAATCCATAAACAAAGGTTGGTTTCAAAGCACAACTGAGTACCTTAACCAGGTCTTGGGGATCAGACCTACCAAGGCAGAAAAGCACATGGAATCAGAAATATGACAAGTCTGAGAGGAAACTGGAGGGAGAGCCAACATTGTCCCCTATTATTACATCAGGATCAACTTTGCCAATATTCTCCATGTCCAAGAGTATATATGAGAACTAGGAATTCTCCCATATAACATCAGGATAATCATGTATTAGTGCCTGCATCCTCCAATAGTATTGTTGGATCACGAGAATCCTGCACAATATTTTCTGATGTATTTGTCCCTAGGACTCTTCATGTCTAATTGATCTCGTTATTGAAGCAAAAGACTAAAATGGAAAAAACACCTACATGCCAGCTGCAGATTGTACTTGGTGCACAGATCCTTCAGTGCTCGTCAAATCCCATTGCCACCAGTGAGGTAACACCAGTACTCAACAGGTCCCCCAGCAGAGACAGTTGTTGTATCAGTCGATCCTGCGTGCGTCATTGAGCACTGCTTCATATTTGTTTTGACCTGGCCAATTGCAGCAGAGCTTTTGTATGATTTGTTGCGGCATGCCCCATGTTTCAAGATCTGATGGCTGCTATCAACTGGACTCCTGGAGGAATCTCTGACTTCATCTGATGGGTCTCTGATTTTACCCTTATTCACTAATTCCTTAACTACCATCTAATATATTCATCACAGCCTACAACTGCATGTACAGCAACCTCACCCAATGGTACTTCATTCATCTACAGCAGGGACTCCTTTGGCCATGAGCTCATCTTGCTGATCTTCTGACAAAATATTGAAAGACCCCAATGTAAAATATGAAGAGCACATAAGCATGAACAGAAGTTCTCAGCTAAAGGCAGAAGAATAGCCTGGTTAATGAAAGAGATAAGGGAGTGTCATGAAAACATCTCCAAGCCATCTTTCCAAGAGAGATAATACTTCCTCAAATTCTCTTGCCTATTGCTACTCAAAAATTCACTTGCAAACACACAAAGCTACTACTAACAACACATCACATTCAAGATAGCTTTATGCACATTCTTAGAATGTCACTGCATCGTAGCCTTTGCTTTAGATTTGAAATTGTTGAGACCCAAACAAACATACCTAAAATAAGATCCCCAGCAATGTACCAGAGGTCCTGTAGTCAAGCCTGTTACTCCTTGCCTCCAAGAAAAGATAATGATCCACACATCTACTTCGGACAAGCAGTGAAGCAAAAGTTCATCTACACCTTCTACGACTGAAACCAAGCATTTGTGCATGCTGTGAGATTTAACAGAATGTTTTTGAAGTTGTCACATTCGGACAGCTGACCATGCTGTCAGAGAGATGTTCCATGTTGGATTGTTAGGATCTCCCTGGAAGGTACTCTCTCAACATGGTGAAGCAAGAAAGCAAATCAAGCTTCCCTGTACATTTCATGCCATTCCATGACAATCTCCAATTGCTTTGATGAACAACCAATAATGAAGAAGGTTATGTGCATCCCTTACAGAGCAAAGTATCTCAGTCATTCATGTGCAACAAACTTGGATGTGAAAATGAAAACCCATGTCAGACTTTACAATCAAACTGGAGAAATCACATGCTTGCTGCATTATCCAACAGGAACCAAGATGAGCATTCATTAAGTAATCACCTGACAATGGACATTCTGCCATGGTAGTTCGCTCCTGTTTTGCTGTTGCAACACTGGTAAGAAATGGTTAGCATTACAACTTTTGAGCAACCACATATGGACAAATCCTATCAGAATCAGAAAAACAATTTATCACAACTTGCGTGGACTGGAACTAAAATGAGTTGATGCAGAGCATCAGAGAGAACAAAGGTGGAGAGCTATGAGTGAAAGACCTCCAACCTGAATTATGGTGTGGCATTAATGTATCCTTTCCTGCATTTCATAGGAGCCTATGTTACAGCCCACTCAACAGCTACCCATGGTTGCAGGATGCACCAGCCACATTGAGAACTCTCTGTTATCCCACACCTGGGCTAAGTTGACTCCTTCCTCTCCATTGTATTACCAATGGTTATAATATAGTACAAGAATGAGTGCACTTGCCTTATCATGAAGAAACACATCTCCATTGAGGCAGACCACCCCCAGCCTCTGACTGCAAGGCTACTTAAGATGTGATCTTCACCTGTCCTGGCAAAACTTGCAATGCCCAAACTTCTAAAGGCCCCAACCCCAGGAATGATGATCCTGGTGGAGCATTCCAAACAATTGCTGAGGATTTCAACATAGTCACAGTGATGAGGCCTCAGTGGGAACATATCTCTGCCTACAATTTTTTCACAGACTGGAACTCAGACTGCCAAACCTACACTCCTAAGTACCATATGAGGTCTTTATCAAGTACATCTATTGGGGGGGCAGTGGAACACCATTGTCCAATCCTATGTAAAAATCAGAACTGAAAGCATACTGAAAGCATAGTCAGGTGGAATCTCCACACCTTGATGTTCAAATGGATGACCAAAGGTCCTGCCATCCTTGTGCAAACCACAATTCTCAATACTAATTTCATTTACACCTGTGGTGTCCCAAAGACCCTGCCCAAAACAAAGCTGGCTTCAGACACACAAGTTCAGATGTGTCCAGCAGCTGGTGATGATGATGGTCACCGAGCCCAGATTGTTTTTCCTGATAGTCTAGCAACACCATGTCCTTGGGCTTCTGGTTCACTCAGGTTTCCAACAGGCATGGAGCCACAAAAAGGTCATGAAGTGGCTAGCTTCCACACCTGACATGTTATGGGGCAAACAAGGTAGACTCTGGGGCACAGGGAGAGCAAGAGGCATGAATCCTGAACCACCAGGAATAGCTCCATGATTTCTCACAAGTGAATCTGTCTGATACAGTCCTTGTCCAGTAAGATCCTGTAACTGTGAAGGCTGCTGAAACTTCCACATCTGTCCTGTAAGGACAAGTTGACTTGTGCATATTGCACCGGTCTCGATCTGAGAATGCATTGCACAAGTCTTGATCTGAGAAGGCATTCTGCCATTCATTGTGTTTGCAATTTTCATATGGACACATACAGCTGATGTCCAAATTTTCATGGGAGGGGGGGATGGATGAGGAAATAATTAACATCTATGTTAGATGTGGTAGACATTGGTGGAAGCCCAAATATGGGTGTGCGTGGAGATGCTTTCATTTGTGAGCTTGCATAATTGTGGAGCAAGCAGCCTAATTATCAACACACTAACAAGAAGTTCTTCAAATAGGTCAAAGTCAATGCCACAACTCACTTCTTTTCCACTCTTGGAGTTGGGACTACTGATACAACAACATGAAACATAGCTTAAATTGAATGAAGGCATGGAAACTACTTGCAAACTATCACCACCCTTGAGACTTTTCGATTCCTAATCTAACTGTGGAGAACCATATTTTCAATTGGGTAATGATGAAAACATAATTAATGCATTGCATTAGTGTCAAACTACAATTGGAATAACAACTAGTATTTTCTTGGATATGATCTAGACATACAAAATGATAATTTGTGTAGTGCTTGATGTCAACCTACAACTATAATAACAACAAACGTTTTCTCGGGTATGATTTTAAAACATTGAATGAGATCTCATTTGTGGAGTGCATTATCATTGTCAATCTATGGCTATGACATCTAATATATTATTGAACATGATTCAAAACATATTGAATAATCATCTACACAATTTATTATTGTTAAAATACAATTACAACAACATTTTAATACAATCAAAATATACAATGATAGACCTTCTGAACTTTTGGGTATGAAGAAAATTGATGTCAACAATTTTCTAGGATCATAGTTTTGGTAGCTAAGAATTGTAGTATTTACATTTGCCTATTACCTTTAACTTGCCAACATTGGTAAAATATTGATAAAAAGATCTAGATTATCAATGTATTTGTTTGGCTAAATGTGATGGATCTTAACATTCAAAACTTAATCTTTTAAATTTTTGGGGTATTTTTACATGATCCCCAACGCATGGTATTTTATTAATGCATTTTATGCATTTAGACAACTTGGATTGCTTGAACTAAAGTTCTAGTAGAAAATACAACTCAATCTTCACATAATATTTCTAAGTGTACTTTTACATGCACAATAACACAATGCCCAAGTTTAAACCAAGGTGAAGAAAAACCAATCGCAAGAAGAGGCTACCATGGGTCATTTGACAACATGGATGAAACAAAACCTTAACTTAATAATAATGACCATCATCCATATTTGATATGTGTTTGGGTAAGGCCTATAGACCTACCTTAAATTTGTTTCCTCTTCTTGCACACCTTTATAAGTGGTATGGTCAAAAGTTAAAATCATGAATTTGTGAAAACTTGGAATATATTTTTCAATGTTATTCATGCACCTTTCTTTCATGATTGGTTTGCAACACCCTTAGAGACCAAAAGCCTTCATTGGCATAATCGAATTTAAAATCATTCAAATGGAATTGAGAATAACTACAATCAAAAATATTTTAGATGAACTAATTAGATGAGATGTGGGCATTGGGCACATATTTGATTTCCTATTTACCTAATTTTATCATATAAAGTTGTATCTATAACCTAGAGGTGTATTATGATCCCGTTCAATAAATTTGTAACTAAAGACATAACTGTAGATGAACCCATGAATGATGTGGAACAATCTTTTCTTTTGTCAGGGTAAAATCACCAAAAGGCAATACTAAATCATTTTTTAGCAATATTTTCATATTTTTTGAAAGTCAAAATTTCAAAAAAATTCCTTTTTTTAAGAGCATGTTGTCAACTTGTCATAGGTTTGTCTACTAACTAATTTTTTAATGGTCCTATACAAAAGTGTCACCAATTAAATCAAAATTTGTCTAGTGACACACAAAATTGGAAAAAAAATAGTGTGGAAGGAAAGTTCAAAGGAGACCTCTTTGAAAAATAAAGATGTTAAAATACCCAACAAACTAGGTATTTGAAGCTTAAACATATGCAAGAAAAAAAATTATGCTCGGATTCATTTGCATCTTTGGAATAATAGAGCTACAATTAAATGGATAAAATATAGGAAGTTGTTGGTTTGAGAATGGAATCATGGTAGATTGGAAAAATCAAACATCATTGTAGCAACATTTGAAAATCTACATAATCTTTTCAATTTTGATTACATGGTAAATTTAAGCATTCCACCAAAATGTGTTAGACCAAATGAGCTCCATCAATATCATAAACCAATTTCAAATACCATATTAAAACACCCTATGATTTTGGATCTTCCAAAATACCCTAGAAAAACATTAAAGTTTTTGACATTTTCTACATTGGCATACACCCCATTTTGGGCCTTGTATGGGTTTTGCTGCGTAGTATTTTATTGCATGGTTTAGCCATGACATTGATTAAATAGTGTGTTTGGACCCAAGTAAGAAAACATTGAATTGAATGGGCGGTAGTTTAAATCAAGTATCTTGAATTTTGTTCATTTCACAAATTGATATTCACATTGTTAACATTGTTTGGGGGCCTTAGATCCCTTTATTCCCACTTATAGATTACCAACTTACCATAATATCCACTAAATGAAATCACAAATTTTCCTTGAAATTTAAAAACATGTAATGTTAGGAAAATTGGCCTCAAACATGATGCAAGCAATGTATTTTTTGATAGCAAATTTTCACCACCTTGGGACCCAAAAAAAAGCGGTGCAAATGGCATTAAGAAAATCAACAATAGGATTTGGAAAATTCTCCATAATTTGATGACGGAGAGGGGTGAGGTTGCCATCCTCTTGATGGATGATTTGAATTAGGTGTTGCCCAAATATACCAAATGCATTTGTTGGATGCCAAATCATTGCTCCATCTAAGGTTTCCATCACCACTCCACTCTTCAGCAACTTTCTTCCATTGCTTGTGACCATGAAAACTTCCCATCAAATTTTGTTGTCAAAATGGATATGATTTTTTAAGGTGGGAGTATACTAATATGATGAGATATCTTCTTTAAAACATCCTTATATATTTGATGGCTTGAAGTATAGCAAGTAGGAATGACAAGACAAGCAAGATATGTTAGATGGAAATGCTTTGACAAATCTTGCATTTGTTTTAGAGATCATATTTCATTGCAAGCTTGTATTTGATCTCCCCTTCCCACTTCTTTTTTAGTTGTATTGTATGGACATGGATGAATTGCATTTTGAAGCTTGTGATGGTGTAATGGAGTGTTGTTGTATGGGCTTTTGGGAAAAAATGGGGTAGAACTTCAAGGTAAAGGTTCAACCTTTAAGTTTCTCTAGTTTTTGTTTAATTGATCTTCTTGTTCCACATCAATGCATATTTATTTGGTTTTTCTCGGTAATCTTTCTTGTGTTCCAACTTTGATTGTTTCTATTGTGATCCATCAAATCTTTTTAGTTCATAATTTTTTGAATATCTAAAGTGGCACAACAAAATTATATTTTTAATGACAATGTGTTTCAACATCTTTATTTATGGTTATGACTTCATGAATGTCGACACATGGGAGTGGTGAAATAAAAATCAAAGCTACATTCACAAATTAGTAATGCACTTAGGTTTTTAGAGTTTTCACCTTTTTTTTTGGGTTTACATATCACTTCAAATTTCATTTTCTATGTTAACCAAAAGTTGATTTTTTGTGTGTCCATTGTGCTTGTTAAGTTCCACAACCTTTGTCAATTGTCAAAAGATAATGCAACATCAATTGATTTACACCTATCAATTTTTTTTGTGTTCACAAATTAGTTTTTTCTTTCTTTTGCATCCTTACTATTTGTCAAACTTGGTAAGTTCAAGCTTGCAACATTGTTCAATCTACACCTATCAAAAAAAATTCTATGTTCACAAATGATTCATTTCATTTTGCATCATGATTCCTTACTATATCTACCAAGTTTAGGAAACTTGAGTTTGTTGATAAAAAATGTGTAGCTTTCAAATCTTGATCATATATTCATTGCCTTTTTTTCCTTCTCTTAACCATTTCACCCTTTTAGCCTTCATGGAATTTCAAATTTCATTTTTAAAAATTTCATTCCATTGGTTGATCCTAGTTCTAGCAATGTAAACTTCAATTTTGCAAATCGGGTAAAACAATTGTTTTCACCTACACTATTTTTCAATTTGTCACCCATTATTGAAATGTATTTTCATACTATGTCTATGGTTAGTGCATCTTGAAAGGGAAAGGAAAAAGTCTATAATGAAACTATTACAATCCCTTGTGGAGATCCTACTTTAGCCATAATTAGTAAACCAAAAAAGAAGAAGCTAAAAAGGTATGAATGGGAGGTCAATAAGGTTTACCATATTGTTGCGATATTTTTAATACTCTTGAAGTTTGATTGCAAAGTTGTGTCCATGTTTTGGGTATCAATAGTTCTTTTTTACACCACATGTTCATGGAAATCTTTGAAGAACAACTTTGTTTTAAGAATAAAAGGTTTTATATCTAGTTATTTTCTAGGCTATGTGTCTCATGCAAGTTTGTGGTCTTTGTCAACAACATGTTCAAGGATCAATGGTAATAGGGGCTAAAACACAAGTATCACCACAACTTTAGTAAAATTGGACTAGATGTTCAAGTACGCAATTTTCATTTTTTGAGTTTTCCATGTTGAAGGGTAATAAATAGGTTAGTTCAATTCTATGAAATGAAAATTTTCACATGTGTCTCCTTCCCTCCATTTTCTCCACACTTGTTGCTAGCATTTATGAAGATAGATTTAGTATTAGGTGAATCCCAAAATTGTCCTAAATTTTGGCATGTGCGACATTTGAATTTTTGTGTCGAAGAAGAGACATGTGAACATTCTATCTAGCGCCATCCTTTGCATTCAAGTCAAAAAATCACAATTTATGTATTCCCAATAGGTGGGCCTTGCCTTACATTGCATTGAGTTTCTCACACATATTATCACTTTAGGCACCACTTTAGGCACATTCATCCAAATAATGCTCATGTTTTGTTGAAGTTATGGAACAAACTAATTTGTAAACATCCATCCCATAACAACATTAATATCTTAAGTTTGTTTTGTCACCAATGCCAACAATGTCTTGTTTGTTCTAATGTGGAAAAAATTTATGATTTATAACTTGGATGCTCACATTTCCTAGGGGCTATGAAATTGACCTCTCCAACCTATTTATCATCCACTAATTGAATAGTAACCAAAAATGTTCTAACCTTGGAATCTTTTTGTTCTTTGTGTTTTACACACAACAACAATTAGATGCATGTAATTGTCACATAAACTTGCTTCAACTGGAGAGCCTATGTCTTTGTCATCTTTCATGTCATAAATCTTCATACCCTTTTGAGCAATTTTTGGATAGTGCCTATTTTGCCTTTCATTCCCAACAAGGTTTGTGGCATGACCAAACTTGTTGAACGAAAATACCCAAATTCTTTTGGACACCCACAAAATTTTGGGTTTCCATGAAAATTTTGGTTCATTTCTTTATTCATTATTTGAATTTAGGGTCTAAAGTTTAGACCCATTATAAATAATAACTACCAACCCTAGTGACAATGGTAACATGTTGGGGTTTAAGGTTGGCTAGGAAGAAAGCAATGGCGAACCACCAACAATGGGGTAAGAAGCTAGAAAGTAGCAACCTCGAAATGGAGAATCTACAAGTTAAATCAAAGTATATGCACATCAAGGCTTAATTGCAAACTAAAGATAAAAACTGGGTGGTAGACATGGGAGTATTTGGTTTGTATTTGATCACATGGCAAACATCCAAAATGCGCTTGGTGCATGATTTCTTGAAGACTTTTCAAGTGTTGGATGATGGGAAAATTAGAGCCCAAGCCATGCAAGAACCTATTTTCATTGATCAAAGTGTCATTTGAGACATTATTCGGATCAATGATGAAGGGGAATATGATGTAAGGGAATCTTCCAAAACCATTATTTGGTCATTGGCGAAGAATTTTGCCAATGAGGTCACATTTTGACAAGGAAGGCTATCATGTAAGCCAAATGGTCCATCCTTATGCTATTAGGTAAGTTGTCATCTTGCAAACAATTTACATGATGAACAAACAAACTTTATACAATATTAATAAAATTGTGTCCTTGGTGCATGTAGAACAACGAAGAAGGTGAATTGGTGCAAGATAACATTTAAGTACATTACATCAAAGGTAAAGAGGTTTTTAGAAGATCTAAACATGGGAGGGAAGACCTTCCATGGATCCTTGACCAAAGTAGTTTCCTCTGCTTGAGGACTAAATAAAAGAAAATGGACCTACTAAAGAAGTAGGGGAAGAAGAGGAGGAGGAGGATGATTAGCACATACTTTACACCAAGAAATGGGTAGTACGACATGTACCTTTACCCACTTCATCTCCTATTGGCATCAATATTCAGAAAAGGTCACAAACCAAACCCCCTTTTCATAAAGTAAACCAAGTGGATGAAGAACTAAACACCAAAAAACAAAGATACAACAATCTTCCTATGAACAACACAACATGAAAACTTGTAGCTACTACATGAATTCTTGCACATAAGTAGAGGCCAAAGATGCAAACAAGGTAAATTCAAATGGTGAATGTAGAACCAAGTTGTGGGATGTTAAGAAGAACAATTTCTCCCACTATAGGAATAACCCACCTAACTAGAATTTTGTCATATCTTGAGGAGGGTAAGTAACATGCAATACTAGTAGGAGAAATTTTACATGTTGCATGCTTGTCGTCATCTTTTATGCAATGACATAGATGGACCAAAAAAAAAAAAAAAAAAAA
>Ga0116227_10002993_pt1 | contig 37946 bp, 12 predicted proteins | sample S1TSphgellanicum_FD_89693 | JGI IMG/M metagenome (GOLD analysis project Ga0116227, IMG submission 89693) | Host-associated microbial communities from peat moss isolated from Minnesota, USA - S1T2_Fb - Sphagnum magellanicum MG | ecosystem: Host-associated > Plants > Peat moss > Unclassified...
GTAGATGAATTCGATTTCGTATTGCTTAAATCGTCTTGAAGGTCCGATATCGTGATCCAGTGTCGTCGACTGCTGCCATTGCTGGTGCAAGTTGATGTTATTTGTGATCAGATAATCAAGAGCAACGGAAACTCCTTTATAGTTGACGTTTCCTCCGGCGGTCGTTCGAGTATTCGGCCTCCCGGTCCCGTTACTGTTAGCGGTATAAAAACCGGTATCCGTTACGTTTCCGATTCCTATCCCGTTGACGTCAAAGTTTGGAACGCACTGAGCTGCAAGCCACTGATAGTTCGCATCCAAGGACCAGTCTCCGCGACGTTTAAGTTCTCCTATGGTAAATCCTATGTAACTTCCCCAATTTGCCTTTTTACCGTCGGTAATCTCCAGTCTCTTTGCTTTAAAGTTATATAACGCCGCCATGTACAAAGTAACTTGCTTTTGCAATTTAGCAGGGTAGAACTTGTAGCCCCAAGTCATCTGAGAAACGATAAAATTAAATCTTTGTCTGTTGATGGCACTCTCGAGATTTTTGGTATCCCAATCGATAACCGAAAACTTCGTGTAAAGACCCGTATCTCCCACGTTCATGAGTCCGGTTTCCCCGACGTAACCGAATTGATTGATCTTGTCGTTGATTATGAAAGTACCCGCGTGCATGTAGAAATCGCCGATATGCTCGAAAGACTCGTCGTATTTAGCAACAACCCCGTCAAATAAAGAATCAAACTGAAGAACGGAGTCAAAGATGGTAGACAGTTTCTTTCTACCCACCTCCACATCCACATAGCAGCTGTCTGCGTTATAAACTCTTGCTCCGAAATAGGCTCTTGAAAGTTTTATTTTATCCGCGGTTCCGCTGAAAATACCCGCATTGTTATTGAATTCCAATCTGATGGCAGACCAGGTGAGATCGGCCCTATAGTCAAGCATCAGTTTGGCGGAAATGTCAAATTTATCTTCGGAGTAAGGATATCCGTCTTTGCCGAGAATCGTCGTGTTTCCTCTTTGGCTTATTCCGTCTACCGTTTCTCCCGTCGTTTTAAACTTCGCCCGTACTTCTCCGCTAAGAGAGAGGTTTCCTCCGATCTCTTTTACGGTTACTTGCCTTTTTGTATTCACCCACTCTCGAAGGGCTTGTACATCCACGTCATTATCGTTCCCTCTCTCGATCGTGTCGCCGTATAAAGAGCGGGAAAGGGTTAAAAGGGAAGTTGCCGTAAAAAATGCAAAAGACCGAAACTGTTTCATAAAAACTCTCTTCGTGATCAAAAAACGACAACCTTTATAAATCATGTCCCAATAAAGTTCAAAGGAAAGAAAAAACCTCTCACCGGATTCTCCGATTTCCGGAAATCTTCTGAAAACTCCCCGCTCGTAAAATCGGAGTAATCTCGTTTCCCTTCCTTGCAGAAGGGGGGGAATGCTGCAGCGAGCTCCTCTAAATAGGGCTGATTATCGAGGATCCGAGTCCTTTTTAGAAGACTTCTTTATTTTCCCTTGAACGGAGCAAGAGTCGTTTCCGGCTCCTAATCCGACAAGGCTTAGTTGTACAGGCTGTATCGTTTTATAATTAAGCGCGACGGCAACTCCCAATCCAATGCTGAAGGCTCCGAAAATCATGGAAGAAGGCGTCGCTCCCGTAAGCAATCGGGGCAGCTCTTTTCTAACCGAATCATCGATTAATAGAGAAAGAGGCGTTTCGGTAAGAACGGAGACGGCCGAGATGCATCCCAATAGGCAAAAAGGGACTGCTCTACGTAAGAGATCAAAAAAACATTCTGCATAGTTACTTATTTTGAGAGTAAGAACCTGACGGAAATCTACAGCGACGGCGGCAACCGCTTCCCCCGCATTTTTAAATGCTACAGTAATTAAATTGTAATTGTTACTTATCAAAAAAATCCTCCGAGTTAACTAAAGTTTGATTCCGGAAAATATCCCAAAGGGGGATAGGAAGGAATTATATAATTTGAGTATTTATTGACATCCTCCTATCCCTAAATAAAGAGGATTCCTGAATTTCGCAATTCAGGTTCCTGTTTCATAGCAGATTGCCCCGCGGGGTGCCCCATTGGTCTTACATCCGCTCCGCACGCTTTAAATCCCCCTTTTCCCCGGGTACTACGGTTTATTTTTGTTAGGCCCTCTTCTTGTATGTTTCGAGCCGCATTCACGTCTCGATCGTGACGTGTATCACAGCGCGGACAGATCCATACTCTTTCTTTCACAGTCAGGCTCTCGTAGAGATTTTTAGAGCAATCCCATTGCTTGCTGCGGGAAAAAATCCGTCAACTTGCACAAACGTTCTCCCGTACCAAGAAAATTGATAGTCCAAACACGGTAAAAACATTCCCCACCTCGCATCGCTTATCCCTCGCGCCAAACGTTTATTTTTCATAACGGAATCGGTATCACAAAATTAAACTTTTAAAACCTAAAACCGGCAGTCCAAGAAAATGCATACTCGTTAAAGAATCTTCCCTCGAAATCAAGAAAAGCAATTTTTCGATCCGCAAGTGCCATCCCGACCACAAAACCGAAAGGAGATGTATTTTTTATTTTTACTTTTCCGTGAACGAGAGAACTCTCGATATTGATAAATTCCAAGTTAAATCCGGAGTAGTTCACTCCTACGTAAGGGGTAAAGAAAGCGAATTTTTGCGATATTGCAACACCTACTTGCCACTCCCTTTGAGAAGTTTCAGCCGAAGCTTTAGCTGTTTCGGACCCGAGAGACACGGATTCCAAGTTCGGCCATCCGTAAAAATATTTTGCATCGAATCCGACCTTAATATCTCTCCAAAATATTCCAATGGCTCGGACTCCGATATCTCCGCCGAAACCGCTTCCCATTTTTAACTTGCAGTTGACGTCATGTTTCGATCCGAAAACGGTTCCTTCAAAAGCTCCGAATACGCTGTAGATTTCCAATCTGTCGATGATCCCGAATGCGATCTCTCCCCCGTTAAAAAGGGAGCGAATAATCGGATGGGAAAGATTCGTAGCCGTAATCTTTCTTCCCAAAACGAGATCCCCTTCGTAATTCGCTTTTAACGAGAAAGCGGAATCTTTCGGCAAGAAAAAATTTTCCTCGGGTAGCTCGGGAAGGTTCGGAGCTCCATTATAAAGAGCGAAAGCCTTCGGAAATTGCAGAAACAAACCGAGAAAAAGTATCTTCTTTTGCATAGAGGTTCTCATTATGATGGAGTCGCAAAGAACAGTACCACGAACTTAAGAGATTTGCCAATCAAAATAAGGGTTTCATCCCTTCGATCGCTTTTACATTTGTAATTTGTTGGACTCTTCGATTAGAATCGACCTTATATTTTTTCTCGAAACGGAGTTAAAGGCAAGTGAACATTTATGTAAAAAACAGCGGACAAACCGTGAATCTCCCCGAAGGATCTTCCGGGAAAGACCTCGCGGAAAAACTCAATCTACGCGGCCCCGGAGAATCGCTCGCGATCGAATCGGGAGGAGTTTTACTGGATCTTACAACCCCTTTGCGAGAGGGATCCGAAGTTTCTCTTTTACATTTTGACGACCCCAAAGGAAAAGAGTTATTTTGGCATACGTCGGCTCACGTGCTTGCTCAAGCGATTTTACGCCTTTGGCCCGACGCAAAGCCGACCATCGGTCCCGCTATCGACGGGGGCTTTTATTATGACTTTGCCCACCTTACAATTTCCGACGAAGATTTTGAAAAAATTGAAAAAGAAGTTCAAAAAATCGCAGAGGAAAATCACTGTCCGAAAAGATCGGAATTTTCATCGAAAAAAGAAGCTTCGGAAGCATTTTCAAGCAATAAATACAAACAAGAATTAATTGAAGGGTTCCCTCCGGGCTCCATCAGTGCTTATAAACAAGGGGAGTTTTTCGACCTGTGCAGAGGCCCTCACCTTCCGAATCTCGGAAAAATCAAAGCGTTCAAAATTCTTAAAACCTCGGGAGCTTATTGGAAAGGTGATTCGAGTAGAGAAATGCTGACGAGGATCTATGCGATTTCCTTCCCCGACAGAAAGCTTTTAAAAGAGCATTTATTCATTCTCGAAGAAGCGAAGAAAAGAGACCATAAGCTGATAGGACCCAAACTGGGTCTTTTCTCCATTCAAGAAGAAGCACCGGGAATGCCTTTTATCCATCCGAAAGGAATGGTAATCTGGAACAAGTTGATCGATTTTTGGAGAGAGCTTCATAAAAAAGCAGACTACGTGGAGATCAAAACTCCTCAGTTGATGAGTAGACAGCTTTGGGAAACGTCGGGACACTGGGAGCACTACAGAGAAAATATGTATGCTTTCGCGATCGAAGAAAGAGAGTTCGCGATCAAGCCGATGAACTGTCCGGGCTGTATGCTCTATTATAAGACACAAAATCACAGTTATCGAGAGCTCCCTTTAAGAATAGCGGAACTCGGCCATGTGCATCGACACGAAGCATCGGGAGCGGTGAGCGGTCTTTTCAGAGTTAGAAGCTTTCACCAAGATGACGCCCACCTTTTTATGAAACCGTCAGACATTAAAGCAGAGATTCTGGAAGTCTTGGCTCTCGTTGAAAAAACGTACTCGATCTTCGGACTTCCTTATAGACTCGAACTTTCGACAAGACCTGCCAAAAGCATCGGAACCGATGAAGATTGGGAGATTGCAACACACGGTCTGAAAGGGGCTTTGGACGATTGGGGCGCACCTTATAGAATTAACCAAGGAGACGGGGCTTTTTACGGACCTAAAATCGACATCCACATCCGAGATGCTTTAGGTCGTTCTTGGCAGTGCGGGACAATCCAGCTGGACATGTCTCTGCCCGAGAAATTTCTCCTCGAGTACATGGACTCCGACGGAACTCTCAAAAGACCCGTCATGATCCACAGAGCCATTTTCGGTTCCGTCGAACGTTTCTTCGGTATTTTGATCGAACATTTTGTCGGGAAATTTCCTCTTTGGATCAGTCCTTTACAAGTACGCGTTCTGACCGTTGCAGACAGACATAACGAATACGCCCGGCAGGTTCGAGAAAAGCTTGAAAAAGCGGGGCTTGTCTGCGATTTGGACTGCGCAAGCGAATCCGTGAATAAAAAAATACGAAACGCTCAGATTCTGCAGATCAACTATATGATCACCGTCGGTGATAAAGAAGTCGAAAACGAAACCGTATCCGTAAGAACGCGAGATAATGTTGTTCACGGAGAAATGAACCTTGATAAGGTTATATCGGCTCTTGCGGAAGAAAGCAAAAGCCGCTCGCTTGAATCTTTTTTTGCGCAAGGGAGTAAAAATGAAACAAACGAATAGTATCGCCATTAGCAGTTTCAAAGGGGGGACTGCAAAAACGTCGACTTCTCTCCATATAGGAGCCGCTTTAGCCAGATTTCACGGACAAAAAGTTCTTCTGATTGACTTCGATGCTCAAGCAAACCTTACGACCGGGCTCGGTTTTGATCCGGATGCTCAAGACAGTATGGCGGCGGTATTGCAAGACACGAAAAAAATTGAAGACGTGATTGTCGGAACCTGTATCCCGAATCTCTCTTTGATCCCTGCCGACACCTGGCTTGAAAGAGTTGAAGTAACGGGAACTCTTGCAGGAGATCGTTACTCTCACGAGAAACTTAAAGAAATCTTGAAACCTCTCGATTTTGATACAATTTTGATCGATACGCCCCCTTCTCTTTGCTGGCTTACCGAATCCGCTCTGATTGCATCGAAATATTCTCTGGTTTGCGCCACTCCCGAATTTTATAGCGTGAAAGGGCTCCAAAGATTGTCGGCGTTTTTGGAAAATATTTCTCAAAGACATACTTTGGAAGTTCTGGGCGTAGCTTTGTCATTTTGGAACCCCCGGGGAAAAAGTAATAATCAATTTTTGGAAGTGATAGAAAGTACTTTCCCTAAAAAGGCTCTGGACAGCAAAATACGAAGAGATGTATCGGTATCGGAATCGTCGGTTTTCGGTAAACCCGTGTTTGATACGGCACCCAAAAGCCGAGCGGCTCAAGACTATATTGAGCTTACGAAAGAACTCTTACAAAGAATGTAAAACGGCTTTACAAATGTCAAAAGTAAATTCCTTTCTCGCCGAAAGGCTTAAAAACGCGGGAGACAAGTTCTCCAAAATGTCGAATTTGGCAGCTCTTTCTTCCGGGGGTAATCTTTCCGGTTTTTCAGGCGTGTTTAAAGTGGCAACCTTAAGTCCCGAAGAGCTTGAATCGTTACAATTCCTTCTTTTTCGCTATAAAGAAAAAGACCAGGACATCACACAAGATCTCGCTTTACTTTCATCGATTACTTCGGAAGTAAAAGCGATCAACAACCAAGCGGTTATTCTGCACGGAGAAAGGATTAAGAAAGCACAGGAAGTTCTAAAAAAATATAAAGAAGGGGCTTTTACCTCCTGGCTTATCAGGATCTACGGGAACAGACAAACTCCCTACAATTTCTTGCAATATTTCGAACTCTATCGTCAAATCTCTCCGAATCTTTTACCCCAACTTGACAAAATGCCGAGACAAGCGGCTTACACTTTGGCAAGTAGAGAAGGCCCTTTGGAAGCAAAAGAGAAAATTGTAAAAAATTATAACGGTGAAACCAAACAAGTCGTTTTGGAATACATCCGAAAGTCTTTTCCTCTTTCTTCAAAAGATAAGAGGGGACAGAATCTCTCTCTTATTTTACTCAAAGATTTACAAAAGATTTCCGATTTTCTTTCCGAAAACCGGATATATTTAAATAATGCTCAAAAAAAGAGTGCAAAAAAGCTTTTGCGTACTTTGCTGGAACAAATCACCCTGAAAGGGGAAGGAGAGAACTGATATGCCGACACTCGAACCCCGTTTTGTTTCCCCTCTCGAGACAAGGTATGCAAGCAAAGAAATGCTCAAGATTTTTTCTCCTGAAAATCGTTATTTCATTTGGAGAAAACTCTGGGTTGCTCTGGCAAGAGCTCAAAGAAATTTAGGCCTTGCGATCACTTCCGATCAGATCTCTTCAATGGAAAAAAAAGTAAACGAGATAGACTTTAAAAGAGTGGCTTATTACGAAAAGCAACTCGGGCACGACGTAATGGCTCATATTCACGCGTTCGGCGATGTTTGTCCCGAAGCAAAGGGTATTATCCATCTAGGAGCCACCTCTTGCTATATAACGGACAATACCGATCTGTACTTGATGAAGCAAGGCCTCAAGCTTTTGCAGGAAAAAATCGTCGATACAATTCGAAAGCTCGCGGCTCATGCCGAAACCTACGCGGATCTTCCTTGCCTCAGTTATACGCATTTGCAAACCGCTCAACCCACTACGGTTGGAAAGAGGATCTGTCTTTGGATACAAGATCTTTTAATGGATTTGCAAGACATTGCGGAAGCGGGCGAACGACTTCGTTTTTTAGGAGTTAAAGGAGCTACGGGAACCCAAGCTTCTTACGTAGCTCTTTTTGAAGAGGAACCTGCTAAAATAAAAAGACTTGAAACGATGATTGCCGAAGAGATGGGTTTTACGAAAATCATGGGAATTGCGGGTCAAACTTATACGAGAAAGCAAGACGTACGAGTACTAAACGCCCTATCCTCACTCGGTGTTTCGGCCCATAAATTCGGAACGGATATCAGGCTGCTCGCTCATATGAAAGAAATGGAAGAACCGTTCGGAGAGAAACAAGTCGGCTCTTCTGCGATGCCTTATAAAAGGAATCCGAATAAATCGGAAAGAATGTGCGGAATCGCCAGGTTTCTTATCTCTTTGCAAGAAAACGCAAACTATACCGCTGCCACTCAGTGGCTCGAAAGAAGCTTGGATGATTCCTCTAACCGAAGACTTTCCTTGCCCGAAGCGTTCCTATCTGCCGACTCCGTTATCAACTTGCACCATTTTATCAGCTCCAATTTGATTGTTAATCCCAAAATTATCGCCCATAACCTGAAAGAAGAACTCCCGTTTTTAGCAACGGAACACATCTTGACCGAGTCTTTCAAAAAAGGACAAGACAGACAAGCAGTTCACGAAGCTCTTCGCGTACACAGTCAAGAAGTGTCAAGTAAATGGAAAGAAGACGGTATTAAGGAAAATATCATCGATCGAATCGCAATGGATCCCGCTTTCGGTCTTTCGACGCAAGAGCTCCACTCCATCTTAAATCCTTCCAATTTCATAGGAAGAGCTCCCGAGCAGGTAAGAGAGTTTCTTGCAGCCGAAGTCAATCCGGTGCTGAAACGATACGAGCAAGTACAAAGCTATAACTTAGACATTCAGATTTAAGCCGCTCCCGTAATGAAAGATAGATAGTTATTTTGATCGATACACTCAAACGACGCCCCGGGATACGTTTCAAGCCAAAGAGCCGGGACTTTTACCGTACCGTTCCATTTAAATTCATAGCCAAATAGTTTTTCGTCTCTTTCTTCCGCCCAATCGAGTTCTTTTTGATCATAGGTACGCCAAAAAAAATTATGGGTCCATAACCGAGTATGCTGTTGTTTCGTGATTCTCTCCATCACAAGATAGTTTTCCCAAACGGCTCCGACGTCATCCCTCCGCGAGAGGGGATTGAAGTTGTTGATTAAAGCGTTTCGGATACCCGTATCATAAAAATAATAACGGGAGGTTTTAGATACTTCTTTTCTCAAGTTACCGCTGAAGCCTCCGATGTTAAAAATCACAAAGACCTTTTATAAGAGATCCGGATATTTTTCAACCGTCGTTTTCCTCATCGAAAGCCGGGATATCCTTTAAAAGATACGAAAAGACGAGTTCGTCCAAGTATCCCTTTTTAGAATTGCGATCGCTTGATGTGATCAATTCGGGATATGACCCAAAAATAGGACGCGATTCTAAATTCGCTTTTTTCCGAACGGTATTTTCCCCCAAATTCAATTCCATTTGAGAAATCGGGGCCATTCGGATGATATGGCTTCGACCGGTCAAAGGCTCTCCGATTTGTTGGATAAGATCAAACGTAGAAGAGCCCGTGACGATTCCCCGGACGCCCGGAATGTGATCCACGATAAGTTTGAGATTGAGTCGAATCTCGGGAATAAACTGCGCTTGGTCGATAACAAGAAGCGTTTTTATCACCGATAAAGCTCTTAAGGCGATCAACGGACATACTTGGGAATTCCCTTTGAAAAAAGATATCTTCTCCTTTACCCTGCAAATAATTATCCTCTCCTTGCGAATACTTTTTCAAAAGGGGGGGTTACTCACCCTTCGCGGTCCGTGTATGACAACCACCTTTCCCGGGACGGCCGGGGACTTAAGTTGCTTCAAAGCAACTTGAGTAATATACATGGCAAGGCTCCCGGTTATCTTAATTATGCACCGAGTGGCCGATTTTTAGTAAATACCGCCATTTCACATTGGCTAATTTTCATATTATATTGACAGTAAGAGTTTTAAGTTTTTAAAGTACGGTATACTATTTTTCAACTCAAAACTAGACAGACTGCATTAGCGGGTACTTCGATTTTTTGTCGATTTTCAGGCACCGCCCTTAGGGGGAGAAAGTCAAGGAGAATAGTGCTTCCGAATTCTTTTGGAAGCAAGCAAAATTAAGGCAGCAACAACGAGCATACCGGAACCTATTATCATAGGGAGCGCATTGAAATATCCCGCCAGGAATCCGCCTAAAACACTAATGAGAACTTCCGCCGCTACTTGCACCGAAGTTAAACACCCGAATGCTTGCCCTTGAAACTCCATGGAAGAAGCATCCGACACCAAAACCGCCGCATAGGTCATCACCACCGAAAGACAAAGCCCGACGCAAGGAATTGTGCCAATAAGGCTTAAAGGAGTCTCCGGTAATAAAACGAGTAAAAAAGCAAAAGCGAGACCTAAAGAGAAAAAAGCGACCGCATTGCGCGGTTTCATCCATCTGGCCACTCTTTTGAGGAAAATGGCGGAGAAAACGGCGAAGGTGACCGATCCGTATGCGATCGTGTAACCGAGCATGGAAGCGCCGAAAGAAAAAGTTTGTTCAATATACACGGGGAAAAAACGGAAATACGAAAAGTACCCCAAAGCAAGAAAGAAATTGATCAGATAAATTCTTCTAAGAGGTTTATAAGAAATTCCTTTTCTGAAACCTTCCCAATAGCCGACCGGATCCTTCTCTTTTTTTTGTCTTGTTTCGGTAGAGAACTTAAGAACGATTCCGATTCCGACGAGAGTCATAACGGAAGCTACCCAAAACGGTGTTGCAAACGTAAACCAAGGGACGAAAGAGGAATCGGAGAGCTGCCCTCCGATGATCGGCCCTACGATGAAGGCAAAGCAGGTGAATAAATTAATCCAACCGAAATACGAAACTTTTTGACTACCGTGATCGGGAGAAACAAGGTCCCCTACCACCGACTGCGCAATGGCGACGTTTCCCTCGCAAAGACCGCATACGAAAAGGCCTGCAAATATCGACGGTATGCTGGCGTGGTCAACGGCCAGCGCGGTAAAAATATATCCGAGCATCGATCCGAATAAGGACAGTAATATTATTTTCTTCCTTCCCCATTTATCCGAACACTTCCCTAAAATCGGAGCTCCTATCAACTGGCCTGCAGGATACGCAGTCATCACAAAACCTAAAAGAGCAGTTTTCCACTCTCTTGTATAAAAAGAGGGTAAAATACTTTTTTTCGGATCCAAAAACATTTCCGGAAGTATGGGAAGAGGGATAGAGAATCCGACATAGCCGAAAAATACGACAAGCGCATAAGGAAGAACTTTTCTAAAAGAAGAATGCGACGACATACCAACTCTGTATTTATATCTATTTTCTATCTGATTTTATCTATCTCGAGAAAGTATGCACGAAAAAAATTACTTCACTTGCTCGATCTGCAAAGTTTCCTAAAGAACACACATAGTAAAAATCATGCTCGGTTTAGCATCGATTTGAATTGGAGAAGAGGATAACCTTTTTCAAAACAATTATTATTTCCTCCAAAATAAATCTACATCGGAATTAGCTCGTGGAACTCTTCCCGTGCTTGATGAACTGAGAAGAGAGACTTGAGCCCAAACATTTTTGCCCCTTATAAGCGTTAGAAACTGCAAAAATCGCATTGCAAACGATTTGGGATCTCAAGAGGCTTTCTTTTCTCCGTTTGCTAGAAACAATCTTATGTAGAGCAACCCGATTCCAACAGCGTCGTTCCTCAACACAAGGGACTATAGCATTCCGGGCAAAACAAAATCCCTTTTGCAAATCGTCCGGGAATCTTGTTGTTTCTTGATCCGTAAGAAGTTTTATACAAATAGTACGAAGCATTACCCTCCCCCTCCGATACGCTCTACTCTTTCTATAGAATTTCGAATCACTCCCGCCCTTACGTTCCCCGCCCTCCCTACGTAGTAAGAAGGGGCCCCCGGATGCCCTCCCCCCAAAACCTTTTTAATTCCGGGAAATCGGGAGAAAAGTTTACGTGTAGTAGAGCCTTTTACTATCTTGATAACATCGGAAACGGAAATCGCAGGAGGAGTTGATAAGAACGGGGGAACAGGGTCCCGCTGAATTTCTTTTCCGTATTTACGACACCAAACCACATGGCATGCAGTCCGATAGACACAATTTCCGGAAAAAAGAACTTGAACCAAGTTGAGACACGGTATAGTTTTTTATTAATTTCACTCAAGAAAATTTTCCTTGTAACACCCGGGCTATTAGGGAGATGCTTCCTCCCGCGACTAAAGTCGCAGGTTTCCTCATCGTCCATTCTATGAATCCCGTAGTCAAATAGACTACGGGATGTATCGAAATTTACTTTGAACTTGTTAAACTTTGAAACAAATTGGTTCCGTTAAAAGAACCCCATCCCGAAGCATTATCATACCCCGGCCCAGCGGAATAATGTAAATTGTTCCCCACTTTGACGTCATGAAAATCGGCCGTATACGATGATCCGACTCCAATAGCATAAAAGGTAGGGTTTGCAAATCCTAATACCGGCATTTTATTTGCCAAACGCGCCTGGTTCACACATGCAGTAAAAGCTGCCCAAAGAGGAGCTGCGCAACTGGTGCCGCCATATATTGTCCATTGCCCGTTATAGTAAATGGAATAGCCCGTATTTTGATCGGCATTGAGTGCAACGTCGGGAACGTTTCGTTGGGTTTTTGAAAATACCGTAGGTACATTTTTTTGCCATGAAGGAATTTTCCAAACGCTACTAATACCTCCACCGCCTGCTCCGTTACCTAAGCCGTCGTTCCAAACCGATTCATTTCGGTAGGCTCCGCTTCCGGGATTTACCGTAAGTTTAGTTCCTCCTACGCCAACAACGTACGGTTGAGAGGCGGGATCATCCACAACAAGGGCCGAATTCCCGGGATAATCGTCATAAGCGCCGCTATCGCCTGCAGCGGCATAAATGGTCTGCCCGTGAGCTGCCATCTGAAGAAAAATAGCGTTTTCGGCTTCAAGATATTGAGAACTCGACAAATTTTCACCCATTCCCCAAGAAGTGCTTACTTGCTTGGCCAGGTTATCGGTAGCGATTCGATTATATGTGGCCAGAACTCCTTGATCCGAATTAGGACCTTCGTAAACATAAATCTGACTTGCGGGAGCAAGTGCAATTGCAAGTTCGATATCGAGAGTTACTTCGGGATCGATGCCGCTACCCGAGCCGCCGTTAACCAAAATATTTTTCAAATTAGGGGAAGGCAGTCCAAAGTATTTAGTATATTCATTGATATCGCCGGGATTATATGCTCCAAGTTCGAATAGGGCAATTATCTGGTTAGATCCCTTTGCCGATACTCCGGTTAGATTATAAGCAGTATAGAGATCATTCGGAGAGTACCCTCCTTGTGGCCCCGAAGGATGCGCATGAGATGCTGCGTGACCGCGTACAATTTTTTCTTTTTTCTCTTTTTTTCGATTGTACGTATGCCGTACCACATGATTATCCAGTCCTACCACTCCGTGAAGGATAGAAGCAATGGGGGAGGGAACTTCAGGGTCGTTGTCGGGAGCATAAAATATCCTACCGTTCGGCTTCTGATACTGTTGCAGGTGAAGATTAAAAGCCTGTTCTACGGCTTGAGAAGGGCCTGAAACGCTTAGGAGAGTACGATTGGGGTGCGTTTCCTGAACGGTCAAACCCAAACTATTTACGTAGGCCACAACATTTGCATAATCTTCTTCGGTTGGGGCAAAACGTTCGGCGAACTCTTCGGCCGTAAGATACTGACCGTAATGTTCCTCATCATTCGGATCGTAGAGACTCTCCACTAACGCTTCTAATTCATCCCTGTTGCGTAGAGGTAAAACGAAAGTCACGGCAACTTCGGTCTCGGGATCAAGATTCTGTAAAAACTTTGCATGAGACACGGCCTTCGTCGGAACATGCCCCGAAAGTCTTACGGAAGAAGTTTCGGTTGGTGCCGCACCTATTTGGAGGGTGAGCGCCAACAAGGGTATCGTAAAATATCTAAAAAAATGTGAGTATTTCATACGGTATGTACCTAGTTTTGTTTTAAAAAAGGTCTCATTGAAATGAGACGGGGTAGACGTTAGAAAATAAAATTTTATTTTTCAATAATATTTTTTTGGACGAAGAAGAGAAAAACTCTACATGATTGCGGGGTCTAAAATTTTTCTCAAAACCCCTTGCCCGTCAACGCCGGTTGTTGCCTCAACGCCTTCGGTTTTGGTCAAATCGGGATGGCTCGGAGTTTTTGCATCGATCTTTCGAAACTGCTTCAGATCGTCTACGGAAAGGGGAAATCCCGCCATGTGAAGGCAAGTATATAACCAAAGGGAGCCGTGTCCCGCAGAAAGAATTAACCTGTCTCCGAAAGGCCATTTAGGATGGGAGAGATCTAGCTTAAGAAACTCTGCAAAAAGATACGCTGCTATCTCCGCGCAGCCCATCGGAAGACCGGGATGACCCGAACCCGCCAATTCTACGGTATCGATTGTAAGATGGCGCATGGTATTTGCGATTTTTTTAAGAAGTGCTTCTTTTGTATTGTGAAGGGGCTTTATTATCGTTGTTATCTTAGGTCTTGGATTTATTAAAGGGACGAATCATATCTCTAATCAGGATATGCTTGATGCAAATTTATTTCTCTTTAACGTCTTGGGGTGAATTCTGTCCCGTATCAAGGGACCGGTTTGAATTGAAAATATTTTTCGTTAGCTTTGTCCGAGCCGAGACGGGAACGGCTCTTTTCCAATAGCTCTCATCGAATAAATACGTAAAGAAATAGTAATCGCCGGCGAGATTGAACTGCGAATCATACATCCCTTCGACTGCAAAAAATCGAGATCCTATTAATGTAGGATGTATTAAAGGGGTTGGGATCGGTGACGGCGAAGGGGGGGGAGGGGGAGGAGGGGGAGGAGGCGGGGAAACCCCGCAGTCCGTTATTTTGACTCCGTTGAAGTAGATGATGCAAGGGGGGTTTGATACGTAAGGATGTACCGTATTATCAACCGACGAACCGTTAAACTCTGCAACACATGTACTGCAAGCCCCTGCGATGATATCTTGCGACGTATTGACTAAAACGGGGGCGGAAAGACTTCCCACATTTCCGTCAATCGCATTAAAGAACGCGGTATTTGTCGCAGTGATATCAACGGGAGCTCCTGCATTCAGGATCGAAGTTTCGGAAGTAAATACCGGGTTGATGAGATCCATCGCTCCGTTAAGTAAGATGGAACCGGCATTCACGGTGACCGTATTAATCGTACCGATATTCGGTAAGGTTCCCATTGAGGTAAGGCCCGATCCGGTATTGATTGTAACATTTTCAAAGTTCGTACCGTGAATAGAACTGAAAGAGAACTCTCCTCCGTTTGTTTCAATCAATAGATCGGCTCCGCTATTTAAGTGAGCTTCTCCGCTTGCAAAAGTGATATCGCCTCCGTTCGTCATAAGCGTCACAAGCCCCGAATTGGTAAAGTCGATATCTGCCGTGGAATCGTAAAAGTGCGTATGAACTGCGTAGTTTGTATTGTTAAGAGTAATCGTATTGCTCGCGGTAAGACTGAGAGTTCCGCTCATTACGGTCGTCGGGGACCCTATTCCGTCAAGCGAGATATTATTAGCGGAAACAACGGTAAAATTGACTAAGGGTTCCGCTAGAGAAAAAGCAACAGGCACCGTAACATCGCCCGATACTGCGGTTATCGATACGGAATAAGCTCCCTCCAAATCCGTTCCGAACGTGATATTCCCTCCTCCGGAGCTTAAGGCAAGATCTCCCGTAAGAGTTATAGGCCCTGCGAAGGAGATAGTATTTCCGCTCGTTTCAAGAGTACCTCCGATATGAATGCTGCCGGATCCCGTTTGCGTAAAGGTTCCGCCCGAATTGAGCGTCAAAGTAGGTAGAATCGTTAAAAGCCCCGTATTGGCAATCGTAATAGATCCGCTTCCCGCGGTTGTTACCGTGTTGTTTAAAGTAAATGCGGCTCCGCTTAAGGTGATACCCGAACTCCCCGTTGAGCTTAAAGGTCCGTTAAAGGTTGCAAGAGTGGTGATTCCCGAAACGTCAACGGAAGCGGCAGTGATCGCTTCTGCCGTAAGCATTGTGCAATTATTCACTTGGAATGTCGAAAGCGGCGTGCTGCCTCCGATTGTGCCTGAAAGAATGATCGACCCCGTATCCGATTCTATGGTTAGATTATGTGCGCCGTCCACCGTATTTACAAGGGTAAGAACTCCGCTCAACCCGTCCATATCCAGAAAAGACGTACCGCTTAGTATAATAGGTGCCGTGAATAAGAGCTGCTCGCCGCCCACCTGAACGGTGGTTGCCAAAGAGACGGATCCGGATCCCGTCTGATTAAAGTTTCCTGCAATTTCAAAAGTCGCGCTGCCGGGAAGAGTTAGCAATCCCGAGTTATTTACGGCAAAAGAACCGCCGCTCGTTGTGACGACGGGGGCTTCGAACGTAAAGGCGGTACCCGTAAGATTGATACCCCCGGGTAACGTAGTCGTCAGGGGGCCGTTAAACGTGGTCGTTCCGCTTCCCTCTTCTTGGACGATAGATCCCGACGAAACGGCCTCCGTCGAAACGTTACCCGCACTTGTGATTGTAAGGGATTTTACGGGAGTTGTATCCCCGATATCCGCAGCTAACGTGATATTACCCGTTCCTGCCGTATAAACGAGATCGTAGTTTCCGTCTATCGTACTTGAAACAAGAATGTCCCCTCCTCCGTCGCTGTTGAGCGTTGTCGTACCCGTCAAAGTGACGGGATTTGCAAAACTGATATTTGCATTATTTGCATGAACCGTACCCGAAAGATTAACCGTACCTCCCGCTCCGCTTTCGGTAAAGGCCCCGGTTAAAAGAGTTGAACTGCCGGCGATCAGAGATAATGTACCGGTATGGTTAACGGTGCAGGGGCCTCCGTTTCCCGAAATCAAAGATCCCGTGATTGCAAAGTTTGTACCGACCAAGTTGATACCCGCAGAAGCATTTGTGTTAAGGTCCCCGACAATCGTTGTGATACCGGATCCTGCCGTCTGGGCAATAGATCCGGCATTGATCCCCGGAGTTGTAACGTTCGTTCCCTCGGCGAACGTTACGCTGCCGAGACGCGTCGTACCTCCTACCGCCCCTTCAATACTAATCGAACCCGAGCCCGCATTGAAGATGATATTGCCGGGTCCGTTAAGGGTGCCTAAAAGTGTAATGGGGTTCGAGACGGTTGTAAGCGAAGCAGTTCCCGATGCACTCACGCCTCCCGTAAAATTAATGAATCCGCCCGAACTAAGAGAGCTGCTCAAGAGGGAAGACCCGAATCCGCCTTGATTAAAAGCTCCCGAAACGGTGCAAGCGGCCGATAGGGTGAAAGTCCCCGAATTGGCGATCGTGAGGGGACCCGAAGCCGTTGTTGTAACGGCACCGCTAAACGTAAAATTATTCCCCGTAAGAGCAATTCCCGTTAACGTATTCGTATTCGTAGTTCCCGAGAAAGCGGTTGTTCCGCTTCCTGTAAGTTGTATGATCCCCTCCGAGCGAATCGCCGCGAAGTTCGCGTTTGCCGTTTGCGCAATCGTTACCGTTTTCAAGCGTGTGACGGCTCCGATCACGGAAGAAGTAGTAATGCTTCCGGTTCCGCTATTTAACGTAAGATTTTGAGATCCGTCTACGGTCCCGCCGATAGTGATCGATCCTGCACCGGAACCGCTGTTTAGCGTTGTTGCCGCCGAAAGAGTAATAGGCCCTGCAAAACCGATTGCGGCATTACCGGTAATAAGACTTCCGCCAATGATAACCGGGCCCGTCCCCGTTTGATTGAATGCGCCTGCCGATTGAATGATCCCGGAAGCCGTTGAGGTGAACACTCCCGTATTAACAACGGTGATACCGCCGACTCCGTTTGTAGTCCAAGCTGCCCCTCGAATCACATTTGTCCCCGTTATATTGATCCCTAAAGATCCTTCCGTCGTAATCGCTCCGTTAAACGTAGACGTTTCGGAACCGGTTGTTTGAGTAATAGAAGAAGCGGTAATAGCCTGAGCAGTAACGTTTCCGGCGGAAGTGATTGTGATATCTCCCAAAGGAGTTATGCTACCGAGAGCTCCGCTTAAAACAACATTTCCCGTTCCCGTAGAGAAGCTGAGGGGGCTTGCCCCGTCAACAGTGCCGGATAAGGTAATGTTTCCGCTACCCGATCCCGTATTAAAGCCTCCGGCTGCAAGAAGAGTAATGGGGCTTGAAAAGGAGATATCGTTATTGTTTGTTGTAATAAGCCCTGCAAAGAAAACGGGACCCGTTCCGTTTTGTGTGTAGCTACCGTCAATAGAGGTGGTGTTAATGGAAGTTCCCGTTATCGATCCCGAATTGGTAACGGTAAAGTTACCCCCTCCCGTTGTGATGAGCTCCCCCGAGCGAACGAAGTTGACTCCAACCAAAGTGATTCCTGCAGAACCGGTCGATGAAAGATTTCCTGCAAGATTCATAGTTCCCGTCGACGTCGCATTCAAAGAAACAACAGCTAAATTCTGAATGGAAATGTTGCCGGCACCTACCGTTGTCGCTCCAACGGGAACGGTACTTCCCGCATTAGCAGAAAGAGTGACATCGCCGCTGCCTGCGATCAATGTTAAATTGCCGGGACCGTTTAAAGTGTTTGAGAACGAGATCGGTTGGTTGTTGTTTGAGGTATTCATCGAGCCGGTTCCCGATAGCGTAACGGGGCCTGCAAATGAGATGCTTCCTAAATTCGTAGTAACCGAGCCCGAGAAATTGGTGGGTCCCGTGCCCGTCTGAGTGAACGATCCGTCGGTAGTGGCGCTGCCCGCAAAAGTAAAGGTTCCGCTATTTTCGATCGTCACGGAAGAACCGGTTGTGGTTTGAATAGAGGCCGTATTTTGCACATTCAGATTGTTTCCCGTGAATCGCAGTCCCGTACTATTTACAACGGAGACCGGGCCTGCAATTGTTGTCGTCCCGGTTCCTGCCGACTGAATAAATCCGTCTGCCGCCATGCTGCCTATCGAGACGTTTCGAGCGCTTGATACGGTTACGAGGTTCGGACGCGTTAAGGAGTTGCTGCCTATTGCCCCCAAGAATGTAATGTCGCCCGTGCCGGCTGCCAAAGTAAGGCTTTGTGTATCTGCAGAAGCTCCGTTTACGGTCCCGGAGAAGGTGATGTTCCCCCCCGTTCCCGTTGAAATCACGGAACTGTTGTTTAAGACGACGGCAGACGGGAATGCAATGGGAGTAGCCGTCGAGCTTATGTTTCCCCCCAAGTTCAAAGTGGTGACGGGACTTAGTGTAACGGTGTTTGCAATCAAGTCTCCGCCCAAAGTAATCACTTGCCCGCTTAGGGAAGCGGAAGCAAACTCTCCGTCTCCTACAAGACCGATAGCTCCCGTTTGGATATTTCCGGATCCCGCTGCAAGGGTAAGACTCCTACCGCTGCCGCTTCCTGCTCGAATCGAGCTCGCCGTCAAAGCCCCGCCGCTTGTATTCATCGTGAGGTTTGTTCCGGTACCAAGTAAAATCTCTCCGTTTTGGAACGTCAGAGCAAAGCCTCCCGATGAAATTGTAGTCAAGCCTCCGCTTTGGATATTGAATTGCGAAGGGGAGCTGTAGGTTTGAGCTTCTGCATTATACGTCGTCCCGTTGAACTGAATCGGACCGGATCCGGTGATCGATGTCGCTCCGGTGACTCCGGAAGAGCTTCCTCCTATGTTGGCAAGCGCAATCTGTCTTCCCGTAACGGTAAACCCGGAAAGAGCCGTCGATCCGCCCATCGTCTGTGTAATCGATACGTTACCCGTCCCCGCCGTAAGGGTAAATTTATAAGCGCCGTCGACCGTGTTCGCAATCGATATCCCCCCCGTACCCGCACTCGAATCGAGGGTAGCATCTCCTACCAGAGAAAAGGGTCCGACAATCGTAAATCCGCCGTTTGCAACAACGGTACCGCCTAAATTCACCGTGCCGGTGCTTCCGCTTAGTTGTATCCATTGCCCGCTAACGTTTTCCGTATTGCCCGGAGATCCCGTCACTGCTCCGGTATTGAGAAATACAAGGTTCCCTCCGTTCGTTGTCACCAACGATCCTTGTCTGAAGAATTTATTTCCCGTGAGACTAATTCCTCCGGGACCGTTTGTATTAAACGTACCGACTAACGTGAATTGATTACTCAAAGACTGTTGCGTAAAGGAGGTTGCTATTACGCTTGCAAACGTATCGTTTGCCGCACTGACAACGACGACATTTCCAAGGCGAGTATTAGATCCCATGTCTCCCGAAACAACAATATTACCGGTTCCTGCGGTCATCGTAAGGTTTTGAGATCCGTCAACCGTACTCGATAAAGTGATGCTTCCCGCTCCGCTGCCGCTATTTAATGCCACCGTCGATGTAAGAGTAATGGGCCCCGCAAAAGAAAGAGTTTGATTACTTGTTGTAACGTTTCCTGCTAAAGAGACCGAGCCGCCTCCCGATTGACTAAAGGCTCCGGTTGAAGAGAAAGTTTTTCCCGTCGCCGTGGTCAAACTTCCCGTATTGACGATCGTAAGAGGACCTGCCGACGACGCGTTTCCGAAGAAAGTAAAAGATGTCCCGGTAAGGGAGACACCCCCGCTGCTCGTCGCGCTGAGATCCCCGTTGAAAGTGCTCAAAACGGAGCCTGCCGACTGGGTAATCGATCCCGCGGTCACAGCTTGTGTAATCACACTGCCTGCACCGGTAACGGTAAACGCCGAAAGGGGGGTAGTTGTCCCCGCATTCCCGCTTAAAGTAAGGGGCCCCGAACCTAAGTTGGATGTAAGGGATCCCGGACCCGAAAGGGTACTAAAAAACTGAATTGAACTGTTATTTGCAGAAGAATCGATCGTTGCAACGCTTAAAGACGGAATAGAAACAGCGCCCGCGAACGAAACCGGGCCTCCCGTCGCAATCTCGCCTTGAAGCGATACGGCCCCCGATCCCGTTTGCGTAAAGCTGCCCGCTAAATTGAGATTTGCCGAGGATCCGAAGGTCAAAGTACTGTTATTGGCAACGCTCATGTTCCCCCCGGTACTTCCCGTAGTAGTGGTGACCGGGCCGTTGATCGCAAAAGCACTGCCTGTTAATCCGATGCCGGAAGGCCCCGTTGTTCTTACGGTGCCGTTTAGTGTGGTCGTACCCGTTCCTGCCGTTTGAGAGATCGTAAAAGCTGAGATGTTGCCCGCAGTGACGTTTGCCGCCGAGTTAATCGTCAGGGTTTCAATCGGAGTTGTCCCTCCGATAGTCCCGCTTAATGTGATATTCCCGGTTCCTGCCGTCAGACTCAGATTGTTGTTACCGTCGACCGTGCCTAAGCTAATACTTCCGGGACCTGCGCCTCCCGAGCTTAACGTCGTCGCCCCTGCTAAAGTAACGGGGCCTGCAAAAACAATGTTATTGCTCGAAGTAAGAATCGATCCGTCAAGAGAAACACTTCCCCCTCCGCTTTGAGTAAAGACGCCCCCTGATTGAATCGTTGCTCCCTGGCTCCAGGTTCCCGTGTTTGTAATCGTAATAGGACCGTTACTTGAAATGAGAGCGCCGTTTTGCGCGAACGCAGATCCCGTCAACGAGATTCCGGAAGAGCCCGAGGCATTTAAATCTCCCGAAATAAGCGTTGTTCCGGAGCTTCCTTGCTGAACAATCGAATTGGCCCAAGTCGCCGGATACGTAACATTCGCAGCACTTTGTACGATAAGCGTATTCAAAGGATTCATATTCCCTATAGACGAGGAGAAAAGAAGATTTCCGGTTCCTGCCGTGAGCGTGAGATTCTGCGCTCCGTTGATCGTACTTCCGAAGGTAAGATTGCCGCTGCCGGAGCTATTTGAGATCGTAGCAGCTCCCGACATATTCACTGCATTTGCAAAAGAGATCGCCCCTCCGGTTGTAAGAAGAGTTCCGGAAAGGAAGCTACTACCGCCGCCGGTTTGGGTAAATGTTCCCGAGATTGAAGTACCCGAACCCCCTATCAAATTCAACGGGCCCGTATTGGAAACGGCAACGGGCCCCGAAGCCGCCGTAATGATATTCCCGTTAATAGAGAAGGCCGTTCCCGTCAAAGAGATGCCTCCTATAAGACTCGTGTTTAGGGATCCAAAAGTCCCGGTTCCTATTCCTCCCGTCTGCGTGATCGTAGAGGCCGTGATGTTTTGCGTCGTTACATTATCTGCATTATCAATTGTGAAGGCCCCTAATCGAGTCGTACTTCCCATATTTCCCGAAATGAGAAGATTACCGTCCGATCCTAAGTTGGCTTCCAAGGAACCGGGTCCGTCCACCGTACTTGACAAGGTAATATTCGTCGAATTGGCAGAGGTATCCAAGATTGTCGGATTGGGAAGAGTTACACTACTTGCAATCGAAATATTGCCGCCCGCAGTAATCGTTCCGCCGAGAGCTACCGCCCCGCTTCCCGTCTGTGTAAATGCGCCGCTTATATTTAATGCAGCAGAAGCTCCGAACGTAAGAGCTGACGAGTTGTTTATTAATAAAGGGCCCGAGGCTGACGTCGTGATCGTGTCGTTAATTGCAAAGGCAGATCCCTTCAGGTTGATACCTGTTAGGCTGCTTGTATTCACGGCGCCGTTTAAGGTTGTGGTGCCCGTTCCTGCCGTCTGCGTTAATGAAGAAGAGCAAAAAGCCTCCGCCGAGACGTCGCTTGCGCTGACGATGAGAACGTCTCCGAGACACGCCCCGCTTCCGACGGCAGCTTGGAAGGTGATAGCTCCCGTCCCCGTAGCCAAAGTAAGATTGTAAGGCTCATCGACGGTCCCCGAGAAGGTGATGGGAGCTCCTCCTTCCGTACTAATCGTATTGACGGTCAAGTTGCTGCTTAAAGCGACCGGGCCGCCGAATGAAACCGGATCGTCGGTTGTTTGTATGTTCCCTCCGATGCTAACGGTCCCTCCGGTTTGAATGAACGCTCCGTCCAGATCGAAAACGGCTGCCGTTGCCATGAGATTTCCCGTAAGATTCGTAGGAGCATCGTTGGTTGTGATTGTGGATCCGTTAATCACTATATTGCTCGTAGCAATAGTAACCCCTCCCGCATTTGCGTCGATCCCCGCAGAAATCGTTGTCGTGCCCGTTCCGCCCGTCTGAGTAAACGATCCGACCGTCATTTCATTACTAACGGTCACGTCTTGGGCCGCCCCTATGGTGAGAGAAGTCAAAGGAACCGTATTACCGACAAGTGCGTTAAAAATAAGAGAAGATCCGGATCCGGGATTGATAACTACGGCATGAGGAGAAAGTCCGTCCGAGTTTACCGTCCCGTTAAATGTAATGGCACCCGTAAAGGTCACATCTCCCGTAACGATAACGGGACCATAAGCGAGCGGCCCCGTTATCGATCCCGATACGTTCGTAACGGATGCCGGTGTAAACGAGATCGAAGGATAGCTTGTCCCCGTGAGCGAATAAGAACTTGCAGTGACGCTCACGACTGCAAGGGGATCTATCGAAGTACCGATATTGGTGAGATTTACGGTTCCCGCCTCCGCATTTAGATTCAGGTTTTCACCGGGTCCCGTCAAATCGGTTAAGGTTATTACTCCGCCGTTACTGTTAACTGCGAGACTGTTGTCAATCGCAATATTACCCGTGTTATAGGTGACGTTGCCTCCCCCCGATGCAACGGTGATAGGAGATCCTGCGGTATAACTATAACTTCCTGCCGTGTAGCTTTGCGCTCCCCCTTGATAGTTCGTTCCCGTAAAGGTAACGGCTCCCGTAACGTTGATAGTCAAGTTCCCTTGCGAGGATGACGCTCCCGTTCCGAAATTCGCAAGAGTTGCACTGCTCCCCGTAATCGAAAGCGTTGTAAGAGGGATGATTCCTCCGACGGTTCCCCCGGTTGTAACGGATCCTGCACCGGCAGACAAAGTTAAGTTTCTTCCCACTACGTTTCCGTTGATCGTTCCCGTGATATCGATATTTCCCGTGCCCGATCCGGTAGAGAGCGTGACGTTATTCGCAACCGTACGCGTGACATTACCCGTAATCGTAATATTGCCGTTTGTCGTCGTGATGTTCGCTCCGAGGCTTACCAATCCCGTTAGAGCGACGGTACCTATTGTCGTAACGGGGACGGGCTGTATGATGTTTGCTCCCGTTGCAGACAGGCAGTTTAAGTTTAGAGCTCCTCCTAAGATCACGTTCCCGGATCCTGCGGAAAGAGTCAGACAATACGGTCCGCCGACCGTGCTCGATAAAGTAATATTCCCGACTCCGGGGCCCGAAGTCATGGAGACATTATTTGTTAATGTAACGGCATCCCCGAAGCTTATGTTATTACTATTGGCAGAAACGTTCGCGCCGAGAGAAACGGAACCTCCTCCCGATTCGGTAAAGGCTCCCGAACTTGCAATCGTAGCCCCGGACGGAATCGTAAGAGCTCCCGTATGAGCAACGGAAACGGGCCCGTTATTGGATGTTGTTACGGTAGAGTTTATCGTCACTTGAGGAGCCGTAATCGAGACCCCCGATAATCCGGAGGTCGTAACGCTGCCCCCCAAGGTTGCAAGACCCGTAACTCCCGATAAAGAAAGGGAAGAAGCAGTGACCGCGCTCGTCGTAACGTTATTAGCGCTTGTGACCGCAACGGCTCCTAAAAGGGTTGTATCTCCCAAATCGCCGTTGAATTCCACATTCCCCGTGCCCGCAATAATGTTGAGGTTTTGCGTTCCGTCGATCGGATAGTTAAATATAATATTGCCGTTTGGGGAGCTCGTATTGAACGTCGACGTTCCAATCAGGTTCAGTGCCGTATCATAAGTAATCCCTCCCGTATCGGTGATCACGGCTCCTTGAAAATTTAAAATCCCCGAACCTAAGTTGTTGGTGTGTAAAGAACCCACCGTGAGGGGACTTGGGCTTCCTCCGGTTACGATACCGGTGAAATGGAGAATGAACGGCCCTCCGCCCGTTGCCGTGATGGCCCCGCCTCGGAATAGATTGTCGACATTCAAAGTGATCCCCGCCACCGTATTGGTACTGAGATCCCCTCCGAACGTAACCGTTCCGCCGGTTTCGGTAATGTTAACGGATGCAGCGCTTAACGCGACAACCGTCATGTTCGTACAGCTATTGACCGTAAGAGCGCCGATTCGGGTAGTTCCTCCGATCGCAGCGGCGGCGGTGATATTTCCCGTCCCCGCCGTGAGAGTTAAAGTTTGAGATCCCGCCATTGTTCCGTCAATTGTTCCGGAGAATGTGATGTCCCCTCCGCCGGAACTTAGAGAAATATCGCTAGTTAAGATGACGGGCGCTGTAAAACCGATCGCACTATCGGTTGTCGTGATAGAGCTGCCGATCAATACGGACCCGGATCCGGTTTGTAGAAAAGGCCCGTCAATAGAAACGGTATTGCCGTTTGCAATTGAAAGCGATCCGGATCCGGTTAAGGCTATGGTTAAAGAACCGGTCCCCGTTGTCGTTACGGAAGAATTGAAGAGAACTTGGGTAGCGGATAAAGAAATTCCCGAGGCTCCGGTTGTTGTCAAAGCGCCGCCAAATGTTACAAGACCTGTAATCCCCGAACCGGAAACGGAAGCTGCCGTAACGGCGCCGGTTGTGATATTGCTTGCACTATTGATTGAAAGTGCGTTAAGGGAAGTGGTTCCTCCAACCGCTGCATTAAAATTAATATTTCCGAGCCCTGCAGCCAGAGTAAGATCTTGCAATCCCGTATTGGCATTAATTGTGCCGTTAAAGACAATATTACCGCCCGAAAGAGTGCTGTCTATCACGGCATTGCCCAGCAGATTGAGGTTGGCATTATACGTGATCCCTCCCGTGGTTGCGATCACCGTACCTCCGGCGTTCAAGGTCCCCGTACTCGTAAAAGTGACGGAACCTGCGGTAATCGGAGTCGTGCTTGCCCCGGAAACGGTTCCCGTAAAGATCCCTACCAAAGGCCCTCCGTTTGATCCCGTAATCCCCCCTCCTCGAAAAAAATTATTAGCATTAAGAGTGATCCCCGCAATCCCGTTCGTATTGACGTCTCCGCCGAAATGAACGACCCCGCCCGTTTCGGTAATGCCGATCGATGCTGCATTGATAGCTGCTACGATGATATTCTTACAGCTATTGACCGTCAGCGCCCCAATCCTTGTCGTTCCTCCGACGGCAGCTGCTGCCGTGATATTGCCCGTTCCCGCGGTCAGGGTTAAATTTTGTTGACCGGCAGTCGTTGCATCGAGGGTATTTGTAAAAGAAATTCCGCCCGATCCTGCGCTTGAATCAAGAATCAGATTCCCGCTCGCGGTGATCGGACCTGCAAAGGAGATACCGCCGTTTGCCGTGATCGTCTCCCCAATGGAGACGGGACCCGAACCCGTTTGATTATAGGATCCCGAAATCGTTGCGCTGCCCCCCGCTGCAATCGTTAAAGTGCCGCTATTGTTGACAAAGAGAGAACCTCCGTTTGTTGTGACTACCGATCCGTTACGAACGATATTTGTTCCCGTCTTGTTAATTCCTCCCGCAGCATTCGTATTTAAATTTTGGAAGGTAGAAGTGCCGCTACCTTCCGTTTGAGTGATTGTCGCTGCCGTGATGTTGGCAGCGGAAAGATTTCCGACGCTACTAATTGTCAAGTTCCCAACTCTTGAGGTTCCCCCAATTGCTTCGGCAAGCGTAACCGTGCCCGTTCCCGCAGCGAGAGTTAAATTTCCTCCTCCGTCAATCGTTGAAAGAAACGTAATATTTTGATTGGCGGCAGCGGTTGATACGGAAGCGCTGCCCGAAAGAGTTACGGGCCCCGAAAATTGAGCTGCTCCTCCCGCCGTGACGGAACCGGAAAGGATGGCTGCACCGTTTTGCGTAAACGATCCTCCGACGTTCGCGGTAGCCGCAGACGTATAGGTAGAGGTTCCCGAGCCGATCACGATCACGGAACCCGATGATGTTGTCGTGATCGCTCCGTCAAATGCAAACGTTGTACCCGTAAGTGCGATTCCTCCGGAACCGTTCGTATTAAGGATTCCGAACGTACTCGTTCCGGAGCCTTGCGACTGCTTGATTGTCGAGGCATAAATTCCCCCCGTCGTGACGTTGCTTGCGGTAATGATTGTCAAGCCGTTGACGGGAGAGCTCAAAGTCCCGACGTCTCCGCCTATGGTGATCGTACCCATCCCTGCATCAAGATTTACATTATAAGAGCCTTGAAGCGTTTGGCTCAAAGTGATACTGCCCAAGCCCGTTCCGGTATTAAGCATCAGGTCGGATCCCGTTGTGATCGGACTTGAGAAGGATATATTATTGTTATTTGTAACAACGGATCCGGCTATCGTGACATTTCCCGTCCCGTTTTGGGTAAATGCTCCTCCCGCCGTAATAGAGCCTACTGCGGTGCTTGTAAAAAGACCGCTATTGGTAACGGTAATTCCCCCTGCATTGGATGCAGTGATCGCAGCTCCTCTTACGAGGGCGGAGGTCGTAATCGAGATTCCCGAGGGTCCGGTTGTTATGAGATCTCCGCCGAGTTGAGTCGTCCCCGTTCCTCCCGTTTGACTAAACGATGCGGCTTGTATGCCTTGAGTAGTCACGTTGTTTGCGCCTGCAATCGTTACGGCTCCGAGAGGTGTTGAAGATCCCAAGTTTTGATTGAAAACTACATTTCCGCCGAAGGAGTTGACCGTCACTGCAAAGTCTCCGTCAACGGTCCCATTCATGGTAAACGTTCCCGCGCTTAAGGTATTTACGGTAACGGGCCCTACGAGAGTGATATTATGAGCCGTGCTGATGTTCCCGGTGTGGCTTGTGAAAGTTCCGGCAAGAGCGGAACTTCCCGTGGATGATTGAGTGATTGAACCCCATACGTCGGTAGGTCCCGTAGGAGTTCCCGATACCGTTCCCGTTGTCGATATGCTCCAAGGACCGTCCCCCGGCGATGAACCGGTAGTTGTAATCGATCCGTTATTTACGTAGTTTGTCCCGGTAAAAGTAATTCCGAGTGTCCCGTTGGTATTAAGAGCTCCGTTAAATGTTAAAGATCCACCGCTCCAATTGAAATTAATCGATGCTGCGTTTACGGCCTGCGTTGTTATGTTATTTGCCAAACTTACAACCAACGCCCCGACTCTTGTAGTGCCTCCGACCGCACTTGAAAACGTAATACTTCCCGTTCCCGATGCAAGACTTAGATTATTGGCTCCGTCGACCGTACTCGAAAATGTGATTGCGCTTCCCGTTGCAACGGTTGAAATCGAAGCGGCTCCGGTCAAAGCGACGGGGCCTGCAAACGAAACGAGACCTGCGGCCGTTATGCCGTCTGCCAAACTGACGGCTCCGCTGCCCGATTGTATGAGAGTACTACTCAAACTCAAAGTAGCCCCGGATCCCATCGTCAAAGTACCGCTATTGGAAACGGCTAAGGGCCCTGCATTTATTGTACTGACGGGACCGTTGAACGTGAAAGCCGTTCCCGTCAAGCCGATTCCCAAAACATTCGTAGTGGATAAGGCGCCGTTAAAGATCGTTGTTCCCGTTCCTGCCGTTTGAGTCAAACTTGCAACGCTTACAGTCGATGATGCCGTGACGTTGTTTGCACTTGAAATCGTCAGAACGTTAAGAGGATGAGTAGATCCTACCGCGCCCGTGAAAGTGATGCTTCCCGATCCTGCCGCAAGGGTCAAGTTTCTTGTGTTGTCCGCATCGCCGTCAAGAGTACTGCTAAAGGTAATCGCCGCTCCCCCCGTTGTCAAAACGGATCCCGTCCCGCCGTTTCTGATAAGGGGAACCGGGAATACGAGAGGATTTCCCGAGGTCGTAATATTTGCCCCGAGATAGACGGTCCCGGTTGAAGAGAAGGTGACCGCACTCGATACGAGATTGCCCGAAAGGATTATATTACCCCCCGTCAAAGACAGAGAGGCAAATTCTCCGCTCGTAGCAGTTCCCAGCGACGAGAGCGTAAGATCATCGGAGCCGGAATTGATCACCACACTGCTTAAACTTCCCGTAGCGGCATCAAGAGGAGATAGAGTAATCGCTCCGCTCCCGGCTCCGTTTGAATCGATCGTCAGATTTGTTCCGGTATCAAGAATGATCGACGTAGCATCGAATGTGATCGGGGTGTTGTTGCTTGTCAAAGCTACGGCGCTTCCGCTACTTAAAATAATCGAAGGAGCCGTGTAATTTTGTGAGTTATAGTGATACGTTGTTCCGGATAAGGTTAGGAGGGAGGTTGCCGTTAACGTCGTCACTCCCGAGATTCCGACCGATGCTCCTCCGACGTTGTTTAAGGTGATTGAGCTTCCGGTTCCCGTTAAAGAGTTAAGCGCCGTTGTTCCTCCGATCGTACCTTGGACGGTGATTGTTCCCGTTCCCGCATTTAAAGTAAGAGCGTGAGCTCCGTCGACCGGGTAGTTGAATATAATATTCCCGTTTGGGGCGCTCGTATTGAACGTCGACGTTCCAATCAGGTTCAGTGCCGTATCATAAGTAATCCCCCCCGTATCGGTGATCACGGCTCCTTGAAAATTTAAAATCCCCGGACCTAAGTTCTTGGTGTGTAAAGAACCCACCGTGAGGGGACTTGGGCTTCCTCCGGTTACGATACCCGTGAAATAGAGAATGAACGGCCCTCCGCCCGTTGCCGTGATGGCCCCGCCTCGGAATAGATTGTCGACATTCAAAGTGATCCCCGCCACCGTGTTGGTACTGAGATCTCCTCCGAACGTAACCGTTCCGCCGGTTTCGGTAATGTTAACCGATGCAGCGCTTAAGGCGGCAACGGTCATGTTTGTACAGCTATTGACCGTAAGAGCCCCGATTCGGGTCGTTCCTCCGATCGCGGCGGCGGCGGTGATATTTCCCGTCCCCGCCGTGAGAGTCAACGTTTGGATTCCTGCAGTTGTTGCATCGATCGTATTTGTAAAAGCGATTCCCCCCGATCCTGCGCTCGAATCAAGAACTAAATTACCGCTCGTAGTGACCGCCCCTGCAAACGAGATTCCCCCGTTTGCGGTGATACTTCCGCCTACGGAAACGGAACCCGAACCCGTTTGACTATAAGCGCCGCTGATCGTCGTACCGATTTCCGACGATATCGTCAAACTGCCGCTATTATCGACAACAAAAGAACCTCCGTTTGTCGTAACGACGGACCCCGTTCGAATAAAGTTCATTCCCGTTACGTTAATTCCTCCTGCCGCATTTGTATTTACATTCTGAAATGTCGAAGTGCCGCTCCCCGCAGTTTGGGTAAAGGTGGCTGCGGTGATATTCGCTGCGGAAAGATTTCCAACACTTGTAACGGTCACATTTCCCAAGCGATTAGTTCCTCCGAGAGCGTCTACAAAGGTAATATTTCCTCCGCCCGCAACCAAGGAGAGAGACTGTCCCGTCCCACTGTCAATTGGACCGTTAAAGACAATGGAAGCCCCGGGTCCGCTTGTATTGAATGTGGAAGGGCCGACCAAATTCAAAGGGGTATTATAGGTAATACCCCCCGTATCCGTAGTCACGCTCCCTTGAAAGTTTAACGATCCGGAACCCAGATTTGTGGTCACCAAAGAACCCACATTGATGATGATCGGGCTTCCGAGAGTATTCGTGCCGTTGAAATTGGTAATTAAAGGCCCTCCCCCCGTTGCCGTAATGGACGCGTTCCTCACCAAGTTATTAACGGTCAGATTAATCCCCGTAGCAGTATTGGTGTTGAGCGCTCCGTTAAACGTAACGGTACCACCCGTCTCGGAGACGTTAATAAAGGAGGCGGTAATAGCGGCCATCGTCATATTGGCGCAGCTGTTTACGGTCATTCCTCCGATTCTCGTCGCTGACCCGACTGCGGCCGTATTCGAAATATTTCCCGTACCTGCGGTTAGTGTTAAAGCTTGAACTCCTGCCGTTGTTGCATCGATCGTATTTGTGAAAGAAATCCCTCCCGTTCCTCCGCTCGAATCAAGAGTTACATTTCCGCTCATGGTGATAGGACCTGCAAACGAAATCCCTCCGTTTGCGGTGATCGTCTCCCCGATACTGACGGGGCCCGATCCCGTTTGATTGTAAGAACCGCTAACCGCTGCGGTACCTCCGGGTACTACGGTCAATGTTCCGCTGTTATTCACAACAAGCGAACCGCCGTTTGTTGTTACAATCGAGCCTTGACGAACAAAATTCGTCCCGGTTTTGTTAATTCCTCCGGGCGCGTTGGTGTTTAAACTCCCGAAAGTTGAAGTACCGCTCCCCGCAGTTTGGGTAATGCTTGCAGCCGTAATGTTTCCGGACGAAAGATTATTGACGCTTACAATCGTCAAAGCCCCCAAACGAGCCGTTGATCCGACGGCTCCCGTAAACGTAATATTTCCCGATCCGGCAGTTAGAGTCAGACCGCCGGGACCGTCTACGGTACTTGAAAAGAGAATGTTCCCCGTCCCCGAGCCGCTACTAAATGCACTGTTTCCCGTTAACACAACCAAACCGCCGAATTGAATGGAGGCGTTGGTAGTTGTGATCGTTCCTGCGGATTGGGTCATCCCGCTTCCCGACTCCGTAAACGGTCCGCTGAGAGAAAGGGTTCCTCCGGTTCCTAATTTAAAAGTTCCCGATACGGAAATCGTGGCAGGGCCGCTTGCCGCGGTCGACAGCGTGTTATTGACCGTTAAATTATTCCCGGTGAACACAAACCCGGAAGCACCGCTTAGGGTAACGACACCGCTCAGCGTTGTCGTTCCGCTTCCTGCGGCTTGATTGAATGTTGAGGCCGAAAGAGCTGCTATTGCGACGTTATTAGCCTTTGAGATAGAAAAAATCTGAAGGGGTGTAGTTTGACCGACCCCTCCCGAAAATACGATATTAGATACTCCCGAAGACAAGGTAAGATTATGAGCTCCGTCGACGGTACTTGAAAAAGAGATACTATTCCCGGCGGGTGTAGCTCCGCCGTTTGTCGTGTCGATACCGATCGCGGAGATTAAAGAAACAGGCCCCGTCATTGTAACGGATCCGCCGCTTGTGGTGAGGTTGCCGTTTAGATCTACGGCTGCAGTTCCCGTATAACCGATCCTTCCGGAGGTCATTACACTTGAACTTTGAATAATTGTAGCACCCGTTGCGGTAAAAGAAGAAAGAGCTTGTGCAGAGCCGATAGCTCCCGCAAGCGTAACGATACCGTTTGTTCCCCCGGTAAGAGTAAGAGAGAAATTTTGATCGATTGTACTTGAGACCGTAATATTAGCGCCGGAAGGAGTTACTCCTCCGTTTGTCGTGTCGGCAACGACGGCAGTTGTTAAGGAAATCGGCCCCGCAAGGCCGACGGCTCCCCCGCTTGTTGTCAGGTTGCCGCCCAAACTTAAGCCGGTTCCGTTATAACTAATCGATCCCGTCGTCTTAACCGCCGAGCTTTGGGTAATTGCAGTACCGGTTACCCCGAGCGAAGTAAGAGAGGATACTCCTCCGACTGCTCCCGTTAACGTCACTGCGCCGGTTCCGGATAGAGTAAGAGCGTGAGCTCCGTTGATTGTATTTGAAAAAGAAAGTGTAGAACCCGTTGCGGTCACATCCCCGGTTAGGGAGACGGGACCCGTCATTGTAATGCTGCTTGGGATCGTCGACGTAAGGCTGCCCCCTAAATTAATCGCGGCAGATCCCGTATAACTAATAGCTCCCGTCGTTACAACCGTTGAACCTTGCGTGATCGTCGCTCCCGAGCAGATAAGTGAAGTAAGGGGAGTTACCGCGCCGACGGCACCGGTTAGGGTGATCGTTGTTCCCGTAAGAGAAAGAGCCTGACCTCCGTTTACCGTATTTGAAAAGGTAATCGGAGCGCCCGTAGTTGAAACCGTATTGATCGTAAAGCCGGTTGTAAGAGATACGGGCCCTGCAAACGAAACCTGGCTATCCGTTGTCTGAATCGTTCCCCCGATAAGCGTAGTCCCTCCGGATCCCGTCTGTTCAAAAGGTCCCGATAAAGAGTAGGAGGTTCCGCTCGAAGTAAGCGTTCCCGAATTATTGATTATAAGTGCCCCGCCGCCGCCCGTTGAAACGGTTCCGGATAAGGAGACCGCGCTACCGGCAATATTAATTCCGGCTGCGAGAGTGGATGCAATACCGTTTGCAAAGGTTGTAGTCCCCGTTCCTCCCTTTTGCGTGAAAGACCCGACGGCTACTCCGCTATCGAACGTCACGTTCTGCGCGGTTCCGATGGTGAGAGAGGTGAGGGGAGCCGCATTACCGACAAGTCCTACGAAAGTTGCCGAATTTCCGGCTCCCGGATTGATCGTTAGATTACGGCTGTTAAGAGCCGAGTCTGCATTGAGCGTGCTGCCGAATGTAAACGCCCCGCCTGAAAAGACCAAGTTATCGGCACCGATCAAAACCGGGGATCCGTAGACGATAGGTCCCGTTTGGTTGGTTATAATTGTTAAGATCGTCGGGGAATTAAAGACGGGAGTTGTGTTGGAATAGATCGGAGAGGGGTGATTGATCGCTCCTCCCGTCACGGTGACGCTTTGAACGTTCCCTCCCGGAGTCGTTCCGATCTGCGATAAATTGGCCGTTCCTCCAATCGCATTCACAACGATATTGCGGTTCGGCCCCGTCAAATTCGTCAAGGTGACGTTACCTCCGTTAGTGTTGAGGGTCAGATCGGTTCCTGCGCTCAAAACTATCGTCCCGGTCACAAACGTGAGAGATAAGCCGCCCGTCGTCATTGTCGTTAAAGAGCCGCCGTTAAAATTAAAATTCGTTCCTGCCGTATAGGTTTGGTTTCCGTCTCCGATGACGGTTCCCGTAAAATTAATTGCTCCCGTCGCCGTAACCGTCGTAGACCCTGTGGAGAGAGAAGCTCCCGTTCCTCGATTCGCCAAATTGATCGTCCCGCCGGTCGCCGTAAAATTATTAAACGGAACCACGCCTCCCATTGTTCCTTGGAGCGAGATCGTTCCCGTTCCCGCACTTAAGGTAAGATTTCTTCCTGCAACATCTGCGTTGATCGTTCCGGTAAATAAAATATTACCCCCGGCTGCACCCGTCGAAAGCGTCGCATTATTGGTATTGTTACGAACAACATTCCCGGTAAGTGTGATGTTATTCCCCACGGTTGTGATGTTGTTTCCTAAACCGACGGATCCCGTCAGAGACACTGCTCCCGAAGTGGAAACGGTTCCCGTTTGAACGATCGATGCTCCCGATACGGTGAGCGCATTGAGGGGTGTTCCTCCTCCGACGGCTCCCGATAAGGTCACCGTCCCGCTTCCCGTAAGCGTGAGAGCATGAGCATTATCTATCGTCCCGGATAAAGTGATGTTAGATCCGGTTGCCGTCACATCGGCGGTTAACAAAGAAGGCCCCGTTAGTCCGATCGCGCTATTTGTTGTCGTTAAGTTGCCTCCTAAAGAGATGGATGTCGGAGCCGTATACCCGATCGTCCCTACCGTTGTGACTGCTGCGCCTTGTACAATCGATGCTCCGGTTATCGTCAGCGAAGCGAGAGGAGCTGCTCCTCCGACGATTCCCGAGAAAGTGACCGTTCCCGTTGTACCCCCGAGCAACGTAAGCGTACCGGCATTATCGATCGTACTTGAAAAAGTAATGCTTCCCCCTGTGGGGACAGCTCCTGCATTTGTAGTATCGACGGTTAAATTGACGCCGAGAGAAACGGCTCCCGTCATAGAGATATTGCTACCCGACGTTGTTACGTTTCCGCCGAGAGAAACGGCTCCCGTATAGGCAACGGCTCCCGTTGTCTGAGCCGCTGCGCTCTGTATGATGTTAGTCCCGGAGACGGTCAGCGAAGTAAGTGATACCGAAGCTCCGATAACCCCCGTCATTGTAACGGTCCCGGTACCTGTTAAGGTTAAATTTTGTGCTCCGTTAACGGTACTCGAAAGAGTGACGTTTGAACCCGTAAGGGTAGCGGGGCCTGTTAAAGAAACGGGGCCCGTTAACACTATATTGCTCGGAGCCGTCGAAGTTAAATTTCCGCCTAAATTAATGGAGGTCGGTGCCGTATAAGCGATCGCACCGACCGTCCTGACACTCGACCTCTGCGTGATCGTTCCGCTCGTAATATTTAGAGAACTCAAAGCTGCCGAAGAACCGACGGGACCCGCCAGGGTTACGGTTCCGCCCGTACCCCCTTTCAAAACCAAAGCTTGCGCATTGTCGATCGTACTTGAGAAACTGATGTTGCTGCCTGCAGGGGCGGAACTTGTTGTATCGATCGTGACGGCTCCTGCTAAAGTTACGATTCCCGTCATGGAAACCGCTCCTCCGGTTGTTGTTAGATTGCCTCCGAGACCTATGGCTCCGCTGTAGCCTATAGTACCCGTTGTAACTACGGGGGAGCTCTGCATGACCGTTCCTGCACCGGCACTCAATCCCGTAAGAGGAGTTCCTCCTCCTATCGCTCCCGAAAATGTAATTATACCTGCCGTCCCGCCGGTTACGGTTAGGGTTTGAGCTCCGTCGACCGTACTTGAAAAAGTAATATTATTTCCTGCAGGGGCCGAGTTCGTGGTATTTACGGTCACGTTACCGATTAAAGACACGGGACCGCTCATTCCGATTGTTCCCCCTCCCGTTGTGAGATTGCCGTTTAATACAATCGACGTTCCCGTGTAACTAATGGCGCCCGTTGTTTTAACCGGGCTACTTTGTGTTACCGTAGTTCCGGAGACGGTAAGAGCACTTAAAGGATTTGTGCCTCCAACCGCACCCGTCATAGTTACGGCAGCGCTTCCCGCCAAAGTAAGAGTCTGAGTTCCGTTGATAGTGCTTGAAAAAGACAACACGGATCCCGTTTCTACGACGGGGGCCGTCAACATCACGGAGCCGGTCATCGATATCGGACTTGTCGCTGTCGATAAGTTGCCGCCGAGATTAATCGTTCCTGCCGTATAGCCGATAGCACCCGTAGCGATGACCGAGCTTCCTTGTGTAATCGTAACCCCTGTCGCGGTCAGAGAGCTCAAAGCAGTGCCGCTACCGATAGCGCCCGTCATCGTTACGACCCCGGCAGTTCCTCCCTTCAACGTAAGAGATTTTGAGCCGCTGCCGTTGACGGTCGATGAAAAAGTAATCGCTCCCCCCGTCGGTACTGCGTTATTATTTGTCGAATCAAAGAGGGTGTTTGTATTCAAGATTACGGGGCCCGTCATCGCTATACTGCTACCGTTTGTCGTGAGGTTCCCGTTTAAAGCAATCGAGGTTCCCGTGTAGCTAATAGGGCCCGTTGTTTTAGCCGTCCCACCTTGGGTGAGGGTGGTGCCGCTCGCCGTCAACGAAGTCAAGGGAGTCGTTCCTCCTACTATCCCCGTCATTGTTACCGTACTGCTGCCCGTCAAAGTCAGAGCCTGAGCTCCGTCAATCGTGCTTGAAAAAGACAACACGGATCCCGTTTCTACAACGGAGCCCGTTAAAGTCACGGCCCCCGTCATCGCAATACCATTTGCAGTAGTTGATAAATTGCCCCCGAGACTGATCGATCCTGCGGTATAACCGATTGCACCGGTTGTCGTAACGGCAGCGCTTTGTGTAACTCCGGCTCCGCTTACCGTCAAAGAACTCAAAGGAGCTCCTCCCCCTATGATTCCCGTCAAGGTCACATTGCCCGCAGACCCCCCTTTCAAAGTTAGAGGAGAGCCTCCGTTGATCGTACCGGAAAAGGTAATGTTTCCGCCGCTTGGAGCCCCGTTTGTCGTATCGGCGGTAACGGCTGCCGATAAAGTCACGGGGCCCGTCATTCCAATCGCCCCGGCTCCCGTTGTTAGATTACCGCCCAACCCGATTGACCCCGTATAACCGATCGCACCCGTTGTGGTTACCGCGGCGCTCTGCGTAACGGTAAGACCGGTTGCCGTTAACGACGTAAGAGGGGCGATCCCTCCTACAATACCGCTCATGGTAATAGTTCCGCTCGTGCCGGCTGTTAAAGTAAGGGTTCTCCCGTTATCGACCGTGCTTGAAAAACTAATGTTTGCACCCGCGGCGGAAGCTCCTCCGTTTGTACTGTCAACAATTAGATTCGCTCCCAAGGTTACCGGTCCCGTCATCGTAATGACCCCTGCCGCGGTGGTCACATTTCCGCTTAGACTAACGGCGGTTCCGTTATAACTCAACGCGCCGGTTGTTTTAGTCGTCCCGCTCTGCGTGATCGTCGTACCGCTTACGTTAAGAGAAGTCAACGGATTGGTGCTTCCCACGGCTCCGCTCATCGTGACCGTACTGCTTGCACTTAAAGTAAGGGGATGTGACCCGTCTACGGTACTTGAAAAAGACAACACGGATCCCGTTTCTACAACAGCTCCCGTTAAAGCAACCGGACCGGTCATCGAAATCGCGCTTGCAGTCGTGGTTAGACTCCCTCCTAAATTGATCCCCCCGGCCGTATACCCTATTGCTCCCGTAGTGATCACTGCCGTGCTTTGCGTGATTGTGCTACCGCTTACGCTAAGTGCGCCAAGTGCTGCGTTGGCTCCGACAGCTCCCGTCAGAGTAACAGTACCTCCCGTTCCCCCTCTTAAGACTAAAGGAAAAGCTCCGTCGATCGTACTTGAGAAAGTAACATTGGCTCCCCCCGCAGTGCCGCTTGTCGTATCTACGGTAACCGCTCCGCTCAAGATCACGGGGCCCGTCGCTGCGATTGCCCCGCCCGAAGTTGTAACGTTACCCGCTAAATTGATCGCGGAAGGACCGGTATAACTAACGGCACCCGTTGTGAATACGGTAGAGCCCTGCGTAATCGTGGCGCCTGCTGCCGTAAGAGATGTAAGAGCCGTAGTTCCTCCGACCGCTCCCGTAAGGGTTACGGTAGCACTCGTTCCCCCTATAAGAGAAAGAGTCTTGCCCCCGTTAATCGTACTTGAAAAAGAGATCGAAGCTCCGACGGGAGCCGCTCCGGCATTCGTTGTATCGGCAATCACATTTGTATTTAACGTGACGGCACCCGTCATACCGACCGTTCCGCCGCTTGTAGTGAGATTGCCTCCAAGTCCGATCAATCCCGTATAGGCGATAGGTCCCGTTGTTTTAACCGTAGAACCCTGCGTAACCGTAGCACCCGAGGCTGACAGCGATGTTAAAGCGGTAACAGCTCCCACGGGGCTCGACAAAGTTACGGTTCCGATTCCGGCTGTGAGATTCAAAGCCGAAGCTCCGTTGATCGTCCCCGAAAACGAAATGTTAGCTCCACCTCCGATTGCCGTGCTCACCGATACTCCGGAAGTTACCGTCACGGGTCCCGTCATACCGATAAGACCGCTGCTTGTCGTTAAGTTCCCCCCTAAAGAGATCAGAGCCGTTCCCGTATAATTAATCGGACCCGTTGTGACGACGGAAGAGTTTTGCGTGATAGTAGAGCCGGTTGCCGTAAGAGATGTTAAAGCGGTTCCTCCACCTACGGCTCCCGAAAGAGTCACAATGCCGTTTGTACCGCTTGTCAAAGTAAGAGTCTGAGCACCGTTTACAGTACTTGAAAGCGTAATCGTAGATCCTTGCGCGGAACCGCCTGCATTAGTTGCATCTACGAGAACCCCTGTA
>Ga0116227_10002994_pt1 | contig 37945 bp, 29 predicted proteins | sample S1TSphgellanicum_FD_89693 | JGI IMG/M metagenome (GOLD analysis project Ga0116227, IMG submission 89693) | Host-associated microbial communities from peat moss isolated from Minnesota, USA - S1T2_Fb - Sphagnum magellanicum MG | ecosystem: Host-associated > Plants > Peat moss > Unclassified...
TTGACTTATAATAATTTTTACAAAAATAAATTTTATTATACAATAAATAATGTAATTAGTTGAATAATAATTCTTCAAAATTTTGTGTAAGAATTTACTTTCTAATAACAATTGTTAATTCATTTGTGACAATACGTATATAATGGAGTCAAAGGATGAAATGTATTTGTTGACTTTTTCTTTCATACAATACTCTTTGTCATTTGCGACTAGTTTATCACATGCGACTTGTCTTAGGCGACTAAAAGGATTTTAGATGCAAAATGTTTCTTGCGACTAAAATTTAGTCACAAAGAACAGTCGAAAATACATGTTTTTCTTCTAGTGTAACTTCATATTTAATTACCATTACAACAAGCACAAGTTTAACCTCGAGGTCAGCATATCTGCGAGCAATGTGGCAATCGGCAACGTCCATGTCATGTTCAACGCAAATTGAGTCGGCGTGGTCTCCGTAGAGTGGCTGTGTGCAAAGCGGACAAGCTATGAACATCTCTTGGTCATAGAGGGCACAAATCAAAAGCAAGTCCACCATCTTAAAAAAGAAAACAATGGTAACCTTTCTAAAAAGGTGTAGTAGGCACTGCAAGCATCCCTGTATTTAGATCCATCTCTCTCCCTTTCCTTCTTTCAAAAGAAAAAGCTAAATCAAAACAAAAAAAAGGTTGTATCAATCCTTAAAAGTGATGGATTTGCCCATGAGCTAGCTTAGTTCCTATTCCAATCCATGCCAATCAAACTTGGCTAGACCACTGCACTCAAATGTAATAAAAACCATTAGATGAGAAAGCATGGGATGTCCATTACGTTAAAGGAGAGGAAGCCTACAAACCCAAATTGTACAAATGCTGGGAACATACATACATGCATACATACATACGTACTGACCTAATGGGAGATGAAAGCCAGATCTGCTAATTTGGTGTCTGTTTATTGATCATATATGTACCCTTGCTCCCAAGTTGTACTATTAGAACACCATCCTGCAATATTACATGTAGTAAATAGAAAAAGCTCATCTAGATGTCCAATAGTTTTCTTAAAACAGTTTTACATCCTAACCAATGGTGCTCAAAATGCTCATGGTTTCTTGACTGTTTGCTAAGAAACTATATTCTATGTTCCAGTTACATATGCCACTAGAGGATTAATTGGTGTTCTTGATTAAAACCAAAAATATTTGGTTGTCTTCTTTAATTTGTTCTTTAAAAAGAATTGAAGAAATGCAAGTGTAGTAACACCATGAAAGCGTATATTTACAGAGTAGTCCACTTCAAATCCCTCGATATCTAACTCCTCTCCAAATGTCTACATACATGTTCCAAGCAAATAAAATAGCTTGGTCGTTATTCACTACTTTATAATCTCAACTTTTAATGTCTGTGGGATCTCTATACTGGTACTGACAATACACCAAAAACCTTGAGTATTTGTATGCATGATAATGACAATGATGGGTTCTTCAAGTTTACATACCTCAGACATTGTATCCCTTCTTGGCAGTGCTTCTGTTCATTGTTGGCCTTGTGTTGATGGCTTCATTCTTCATGTAAGAAAGCTCTTTGCTCATAGTTGTTCTCTTTAGTGTCTGTGTTTTATGTCTCTTTGCATAAAAGCCCATCTAGAAAATTGTTTGCTTGCTTGTGTGCCGAAATTCTCTAAACATGTCCAAGTGAAGAAGAAGAAAAAGCAATAACAAAAGGAGAGAAAGAAGGATGGTGGTGTCTATTGTTCTATTTGTTGCTCCTGCTAAAAAGTTTGCCTTAGTTGTTATAGTTGATAGTTCGTGCGTCCAAATGACTGGTGCAACAAAGCTTGTTGCAACGATTTTTTTGGAGTGATGGGCTAATCAAATTGGCATGTCGCCAAAAAAAAGAAAAGTTAAGACCTTGGGAGGCACCTCATCTAATTAATAAAAGAGGTGACTATGTCCCCAAATTTATTTCCCTGCCATTAACCTAGGCCAAAAAGGTAATTAACAATTTTGGAAATAGAAATTGCATGTAGCCAGTGGGAAGGTGCAGCATCTGATCAGAAGCCCCAGCATTTTAATTTGGGTTGTGGGGGCAGGGGGGAGAGGCTTTTTTTTTTGTTGCTGATGTGTTCCTACCATTTCTCCAAGTTGTTCCCCAAGTTCTCAATGTGTCCCCCAAGGATGTTCCTAATAACACCTGATTCTAAACTCATATGTTTTGCCCAAAATCCTCCCCTTCTCACCTATATTCATGGGGTGTTCATTACGATGGGTATTAGCCCAGGCGAAAAATTATGATGAACCTTCTTGAGGAGAGAAATTCATCCAACCAATGGGAAGTGCAATCATGTTTTCAAGGTGCCTTGGTTTTTTTCTTTTTAAGTTTTGGGTTTAAGGTTGGGAGGTTGGAGGGGAGGTTTTTTTTTTTTAGCTGTATTTGGTGTGGAAAGTAGACTGTCCATTGTCCACTCGGACACTAGACATTGGACTTTCCATGCAAGTTTTATTAGGGGCGGCGAGGGTGAGGGGGGAGGATTTATTTTCCTTTCAACCAATAGGAAGAGCCAAGGTGCTTTACTTTTATTTCTTTTAAGTTAATGGGTTAGGGGGGGGGGATGGAAGATATTTAAAAAAAATTTCCCTGTTTCCGAATGTGTTCCCATGATGTTCCATCTAAGTTCCTAATGGGTTCCCGAAATGTTTCCGAATTCACAATGTGTTCCCTAGCATGTTCCCCATATAAGCACCTCACTTCTAGAGCCCATGTGTTTTGGCAAATGTTGTTCTCCTTTCACTTATATAGGTGGGCCCAAGGGGAGGAACTATATAAATCAATACAACCTTCTATTTTGAAGGGCTTCCATAGTTTCATTTTTCTAGGAGCAATGGGCCAATCTTCTTGCACATAATAGTGCAGTGCATGAATTGGCAAATGAGTCCTCCCACTAAAGGTTGGCAAAGACACTATTAATTTAGTGGGCTGCTTATGATTAGGATGCAGGGCCCATATACTTCCATTCATGACTCTCAAGGGAGGGGGTGGGGGGCTCTAGCCAATTAAGAATAACCGAATCAAGAAGTAGAACCCAATTATTTTATATAAGTAAGATAATAGCTTCAAGGGATTTTGCCCCTTTTCAACTAGGTGAGATGATTCATCCTAATTTGGTTGTAAAAAATTCACATTCATCTTTTGACATTTTGTTAGGCCTTGCCCCCATAACAATAAAAAATCCAATAAAAACCCAATGGCTAGAACCATCACATGGACAAGAAAAGGGAAAATCAAAGAAAGGCCAAAAAGAGGCGAAGCTGGTAGGAACCAAGGAAGGGAGAGAGCTAGTCCCTCTCGTGGTATGGAACTATTTCACCCATAACCCCTTTAATGTTAAATGCATGTAAATCGTGAGATCCAATAGTAATAGGAGGTTTAAAACAAACATCCCCCACTAATGATTTTTTCCGATCTACAACAAAGGTTAAAGCACGTTGAAAATTAATACTAACACATTGTTTAAAAAATTGAATGCAAAAATACAAGGATAAATGACTTCCCAATCATCTATCATGGAAAAAACGAGCACATTCCTTGATAAAATAATCCATATCATGCCCAAGTGCCCTATGCACCTTCATGGCCATCAAAATAAAATGGTGCCCCTCATGAAGCCCTCTATATTTGCGAATCTTAGCAATGGCACTAAATTTTACAACTACACCAGTTAGTTGACTAATGACATTCATAACCATTATCTTTCACATCGGGTCAATAACCACCACATTGGTAATATAGACCTACTCCTCATGAATCATGTAAAGATCGACTTATAATGAAACTCCAGACGTATAGGCATACCACTGTTTTTTCCACATATCACACCCATTCTCTCGAACAAAGGCATACATGATGTTTCTAATGGCATCATGTGTGCCTATTCGCTAACCTCCAAACAAACATGTTAAATGCATGCCAGATGCATCTAACCCTTATCCACACTCACATGTGAAGAAACTAAATGTCAAGGGCTGAATCAAACTAAAACGAAAATGCAATGTTGAAATGAAAATAAAGTGCGCAATGTGGAATGAACAAATAGATGGCCTAATAATCAACCATAGCCCCACCCTTTTGTTTGAACAAAAGTGAATGCAAGTTCTAAATGTTAAGGAAATGGAGTCATCCTCCAAAATAAACCTAAAGGATATGTCGTGATGGATGTCCATAAAAAATGCCTAAAGACCTAGGATGTCAGTAATTGCCAAACTCTAAAAAAAAAGGTGCATTTTTCTACTTGCAACAAAAAGGTTATCCCAAGCTACACGAAAGCATGACTAAAGGAGGTGTGGGGCCCCCTCAACCTAATAATTATATTCCTCCAAAACGAGTCTATCGAAGATACAAAACCTAGAACATAAATACGGAACCACTAAAGCCCAACTCCTTAAAAAAACAAATGGGGCATAATCCTCCATAGATAAAATGCCTATACTACCAAAGGAGATCAATAATCATTCCTAATGCATTGTTAAGGGGCCCTAAATCGATTCCCATGATGCTGGACCCATAATGTCTTCACAAACATGCATAACTCTTGTATCAAAACTCGCCAAAAGAAATAAAAAAGAAGAAAAAAGAACTTTTGAATGACATGAGAAGGTCGACGAGTGACACATAAAAACAAAATGCCCAATGCAACTTGTGCATCTCCCGAAAAAGGAAGATCATTGATATGCATTAAGTCTTAAAATAAAGCCTCATCCAAAAAAATGTAACAAAGTCCTAAAAACCCACTTGCACACCCAAAATGTGTAAGCCATTTGTGACCAAAGTGTAGCCCTGACGAATTTCTATGCCTAAAAGGATCCTAGATGGGTTCCAAAGCTTGCACTTTGATACTTTGACCCTAAGCCCAACTAGGGCTAACTGGGTCAAAAGGTGGTCAAAGGCAAAGACAATCTTGTTCATAAGGCCCACAATATGGGTATTGTTCATTAGGGATGGAAAGACATAGCTAAGGGTTCACACAATGGTTTCTAGGAATGCTCAATAATGGGCCAAGACAAATAAAGGACCTTTTAGGGGGGTCACCCTACTTTGTGCCTAAATGATTCAATAATGGAGACCCCTTCTTCATGTTTCCCGTGCTAATAGTATAGAAAAAAATGAGCACCATAAAACAACCTGGTAAAGAGGGCAATGTTTGCCAAAAGTCCCCCAACATCTTGAAGTTCTTTAAAAATAACAATTCAAAAAACATTATTAAAAGCATTTTCAATGTCAATTTGCATCACAACCCAATGAAGGTGTAAGTCAAGGAGGACTCTAATACCAAAAGGGGTGGTCCCACAATGATAAGGACTATCACATTGGATCCAACTTTTGGAATTTTTATTTTATTAAAACCAATTTCACATTAAATGAATTAGTTTCTTTGGTGAAAATGTTTAAATTATTTAAATTAAAATGGATTGTTTTGGTATTCAAAGTGCTTACATAGTAGGTAGATGTACAACATCTTACCTATTGGCAAGGTCAGCTTGTTTGTGATGCTTTGTTTTCTTTGCCACCTTCTCAAATGTGCAACTAGTTTAATTGACTTTGTCACCAATCCATAACCAGAAAACTAAATATGATAATACTTTCTCCAAAAATGGTTGTGGCACCCATCATACACAAAAATTTATGTAATTCTTTCAAAATGTGACAATGTGATAGAAAATATTCAAATACACATGCCATGAAAAGTCTTTTTTTTTCTTTTTTTTTTGGGTTTGAAATTTTGCACAAATGTGAAAAATAAATATGAGAGGAAAATATTTGGTCACTTTTTTTTTTGGAGAAAAAAGTCAATAGATTTGCAACAAATTAAAATCATGCTGAGACATTTCCTTATTGGTTTTGGTTTGGTAACAATTTTTTAAGTGTTTTAATAGGTTCTTTGAACATGTCATCATTTAATCTGAGATCCCTTTTGGGTTCCTCATAACTAATGAGATGTTAAAAAAATAATATTTTAAATTTTTTTCTTTTACAACAACATGATGTACATTAAAATAGATTTCTTTTTTCTTTTTCCCCTAGCTATGACCAATTTATCATAATCATCAATTGTTGATATTAAATTAACACCAGGGCCATTGTGTATAACATACATTGTTACATAAAGTTATGATGGATATCAATCAGGGTATGCACCCTGATATTTACAAGTCAACCCAGTGGGTATGAGATACCCAGGAAAGACCCAGATTATGGGATCCCATCCACTGAAGTTATTATTGCAATGAAATTTATGGGGATTTACCTTTTAGAAGGAACTCCTATTCATGTACTGTGTAAACAATTTTGTTGATGCTTCTTGGTACATGTATTAGAGTTACCTTCTGGAATGAACTCCTATACATCTATGAAACAAGGTAGTTTGTTTTGTTTTGTTTTGTTTTGTTTTGTCATGCTGAGATCTCCCAAATCGCAGCCCTCTTGATATCTTCTGAAAGCTCTCTACTCTACGAGTAAGGGTGCACTGACTTGGTTTGAGACTGTTTGGAGCTACAGTGTGGAAGCTATTGATCATTGAACCATTTTCTAAATGAAAATTAAATGAAATCAAAACTGAAAAGTGTATTGAAATTTGGGGCTGTTCTTGCTGTTGTTAAAAAGCCCTTGGCAAGTCAGATTTAATAAAGTTTATTTCACAATTTTCAGAGCTAAGGTGTGCATGATATTGATTTTTGAGTGGATTTTGTTGCTGGAAATTCAAACAAATTACAAAAATTGGGTTTGGAAGGAAAAATCAGTTGAGCCCTCAATGCGTTCACACTTGGGCCAATGGCACAGGCTACACTGGTTCATATGATGTGTAAACACTTATTTTGATGCTTCCTGGTAAGTGTATTAGATAACAAGTTTAGGTGGGGAACATGTTTAGTGGGAGTTTGTATTTCTTGAATAAGTTTTGTTCTTGGGATCAAGAACAGTGATACCTACCTATGCTCATGACATCTTCAGTTTCACAAAGCTTTTGTGTTTAGCAGCATGTAACTGAAATTGTTCATGAGCGATTGCACAACCGGTCCTTACACTAAATCAGGGTCTCCGAGTTTGAGTCTAAGATTTTTTGGCCTTGAGATGGCCACTGAGTGGTGTCACTCAATAAGGTGAAGGTACAAGTTTGGGTGCTGGTTCATCCTGGCCTGAGAAGGCAACCCGGAGAAGGGTGCGAGGTTATGAAATTTCAAACCTCCCCATATGTAGAGTTCTCCTGTTTTGGGTGTCTTATTCACGCAGTTTTTCAGGCTTTTCCCTATATGTGACAAGTGGCCATGTGCTGGTTCTACTTTCGGTCAAGTCAGTTCTACTTTTAATGTGAATCCATGGTGGGAACTGGCTCCGGATGTGAATGGGGTTAGGAAAATCGGCAGCAAGAAAAACCTGGAAGCTTGTATAGCCAAATTTGGCTATTAACAAAATTGAAAGGAAAAAATTGAAAGATCCTTGTATATCTTTGGCTATCTACTTGAACCATGTTTATTCTTTTAGTTTTTGGGAGCAAGCAAAAAAATGTGATCATGCTTGTGCCCAGGGCAAGGTAATGGTTTGCTTCCTCATTAGCTTGGAGGTGAGGGGGGGGGGGGGGTCACCACCGTCTACTGGGTTCCAAGCTAAGGGCAAGCTAACGGACTGCTCGTGGGCTTAACGAGAATACTGGCTCGCACTGGGCTTGGCCTCACGTGTGCCTTTTTGCGTACTATTTTCTCTCTCTCTCTCTTCTATTTTTGGTTTTTTTTGCACGTGTCTCCCAAGGCTGCACGCTCTTCGCGCATCTCCTTTCATCGTTCGCCGACGACAACCACTGACTCTTCTTCTGTGTCGGATTTTGTGGTGATGACGCCAGCTTCTTCTTTTATAACTGATCATTCTGCGGTTCGTCTTCTTCGTCTTCTCATCAGCCTCGTGCTAGACTTCATCTCGCTTCTAACTCGCCATCCATTCCTGTGAATTGGCATGGTTGCTTCAATCCGCAAATTTCTTTCTAAGTTGTTGCTTGTTGTTCCTTTATAACAATTCTCCAATTCTTCCTCTTCGTCTTCTGATCTAAGTAATATGCTCTTAATCTCGCGAGACTTCTAAGTCGCCACACCTGAACTCGTGAACTGATAACTAGACTGTTCCAATCCCCAAATTGCTTGCACTTCTTCTTCAAGTCTTTTCATAACTAGTCTTCAGTCGTTCTTCTTCGTCAAGATTCTCCTTATTAAAGCTCTTCATCTCGATTCCCAGTCGTCACCAATTCTTGTGAATTGGCGCTGTTTCCATTGGAAAATTGCTTTCTCGTTGTTGTTTTTTTCTGTTTTTTTTCTCTCGGGGAGTTGTATCAAGCACAGCACACACGGAGAGGGAGGGAGGGAGAGTGTGTGTGTGTTCGAGCGCGCGCGTGCATGTATGCAGGAATCATGGAGTGTGTGGCGAGTGCCGGTGCCGTTCATAATGCAGTAGCCCACGCTCATTTGACTTCCAGGAATACTGAAGTTCATGAATTCTCTCGAACGACACGCATTCGGATATCAAGTCGAGTGCAGAAGAAGAAAATCCAATTCGCTACTACTCCCATCCGCGCCGGGGTAAGGCAAATTGCAGCTCTTGTCTTACTGCATCTTCTTCTCCAAATCACAGAGTCTTGGAAAGGAACACTAGGGGAGTTGTTTCTCTGACTCGGTTGCAAAAATTCTCTTTTCTTTTGCAGATTGGGAAAACCGTAGTTGTACCGGATCAGGATCATGGCTGCAGGAGCAGCAGCTTTGCTACTGTTTCTTCAAAAAACAAAGTCGTTGATGCAACTACCGTGGGTGCAAAGACTGCTCAAGCTCGAGCTGCTGCTAATGTCTCTAGTGCAGGTGTGGATCCAGTAGTCAAGGACTCTCAGCTGGTGACATTAGTACTGGAGTGCTGCAGGACTCATGTGTTCCAATTGTGAAGAACAAGTTCCCTGAATCAATTATCTACTATTACTGTAAAAGCTTGGGAGACCCGCCATTGCTGTAATGATCTCTCTCTTTACAGAGCTAGAGTCACTGACTATAACTTTCGTAATCTGCAATCAACTCAAATGGTGCAGAGCAATCTCAGTTTGTAGAGGCCTGTGAGAGGGGCAATCTGGTGCCAGTGTTCCGTCGCATTTTCTCTGACCATTTGACTCCAGTTCTGGCATACTGTTGCCTGCTGAAGGAAGATGATAGGGAAGCTCCTTCATTCTTGTTCGAGTCTGTGGAGAATGGCCAAACGACTGTCAATGTGGTCAGTAGTACCAAGTTCTCCCAATCTTTCTGCTTGCAAGCTAGGGAACATGCAGGTCTGTGGTTTGTGCTTTAGGGGTTCGTTTTTGGAGCTCTGTTGCCTAGGCTCCAACCATGGCCACCTCATTGTGCGCCAACACAGAGAAACAGAGAGATAGAGAGAGTGGGGTCAAAGGACTAAGCATGGGGTGTATGTACATTGACAGGGCCGATACAGCATGGTGGGTGCACAACCATCTATGGAAATAGTAGCAAAGGAAGATCGCATCACAGTTCTGAATCACGAGGATGGCACTTGCATTGAGAAAACCTCAGAAGATCCATTAGGGGAGCCTTCCAAGATTGCATCCAAATGGCAACCTGTTAAGCTTGACAGCCTTCCTGATGTATTTTGTGGTGAAAAACCCTTTCTCCAAACCTTGCAAGAACTTATTATTGAACCCTAGATCATCGTAACCCTGAAAGCTGAATATGCCAAAAGAAAACATGTGGTGTATTTGTATAACAATGTTTGTGGTCTATCATTGTAGCATTTGCATAAATTTGAAATGAATCTAATGAGCAGATCTAGGGATCTGAAAGGAGCACAGTTTTACGCACTATAAAACCGTAGAGAAAGAGGAATGATCAATGAATCCCAGTCTCCCTCATCTGCCTAATAGTACACCATTTCAGGACTACCCATGTGTGCTTCAGGAAGCATTGTTGGCTCCTATTACCCTCTGGGATGTACATGGCTTGATTTTTGTCTAATCATGCAGGAGGCTGGGTTGGTTATTTTTCCTATGATACGGTGAGGTACACGGAGAAGAAGAAGCTGCCATTTTCTGCAGCACCTGAGGATGATCGGCATCTGCCAGACATCCACTTAGGTCTTTACAATGATGTAGTGGTCTTTGATCATGTGTCAAAGGTACAATATTATCCCTCAAATGGCTCATCCCTCAATACCCTTTGGTTTGTTTCCAGCAAACTTGTCAAAGACCTCGCTAGACCCTTTACTTATGTCTCCAGAAGAGCTGAAAATTTCTAACAAAGTCAAGCTCAATTTTCTGGTTTTTATTCACTGTTGCAGATGGTGTATGTGATTCATTGGGTTCATGTTGATCGGTTTGACAATCCAGAGCATGCTTACAAGGATGGCAATCACCACCTTGACCTCTTAGTGGCTCGTCTTCAAGCTGTAGTAGGGTAACTTTATTTCTGTCTTGCTGCTGGTTTTTATTGCACTTTGGCCATGATGAACAAACTCTGAGATTAGAACTTGATTTTGTACTAATTCCTTGAGGTGCATCTTTACCTGGGCCATGAACCTGAGAATTCACAGCACTTGACTCTTTGAATTGGATTCTTTAGTGTTCAGCTTTTGAGGAAGATTTTGAACTGGGTCTCAAGGATTTACACTTGGCTTTTGTTGGCGGGGGGACTGTCTCTAGACTCAAACTTCCAAGAGGGTCAGTGGACATGTCAATATCTCAAAATGTCAGGCAGAATTCAGCAGTGTCCAATTTCAGCAAGGAGCAATTCAAGGATGCGGTCCTGCAGGTGAAGGAGCATATAGTGGCAGGCGATATTTTTCAATTAGTTTTAAGCCAACGCTTTGAGAGACGGACCTTTGCTGATCCTTTTGAAGTCTATCGAGCACTTCGCATTGTGAACCCTAGTCCATACATGATCTATTTGCAGGCACAGGGTTCAATACTAGTGGCTTCCAGTCCTGAGATTCTCACAGGCATCACAAAGGTATAATTGTGATCTAATCTGCCACATACACTAATTGTTTTATTAGCACTAGTAAAGCATTCTCTGGTTTGAGATGCAGCATTGTTATGGAAGGTGGTTGCTGCCTACACATGATACAACTTCACAGACTAATAATATCTGAGTGTGCAAAGAAGTTGGAATTGCTGGTTAGAATTGTTACCATATATGGACACAGATTGACCGTCACAGAAGATTGATGATACATAATTTCTCAAAGAGCTGTTTAGTCTGGTAACATCATACATCTTGCAAATGACGGGTACAGGGCAAAGTGGTGAACAGACCATTAGCTGGAACCAGGAGACGTGGCAAGTCAGATGAAGAAGACAAATTGATGGAGCAAGAGTTGCTAGGTGATGAGAAAGAATGTGCTGAGCATGTCATGCTCGTTGATTTAGCGCGGAATGATGTGGGCAAAGTAAGAAGTTTTCACTGTTTCTCCTTATGTCCAAACCTGGTGCACTTGCATCAAAGTTCAAGTTGCAGAACAATATGCTCCATCACTAGTGATTTTATGAGAGCAGCTATGTCCCTTGTCAATCTGATGGATACCTATGACAATATGTGAAGTACAGATGAGAAAGAGTGAAGCAAGACAATACTGATTTTGTCTTATGGGTAAAATTATTTTCTGTCATGTTTGCAGGTGTCAAAGGCTGGTACTGTGAAAGTAGACAACCTCATGCAAGTGGAGCGTTACTCCCATGTCATGCATATGAGTTCCACTGTATGTTGCTCGTACATGATTACCATGGAATCAATCTATTGTGATTATAGTACTGTACAATGCTTGTATTTGAGTTGTTATATGGCACCATGTTTGCACTGAAGAGTATAATTTCTGAAGGTTGGTAACTTGTGCCACTTTTGTTTCTACATATATTCTATGGTACTTGTTCTTCAAACGTCATAAAATTTACTGTCAGTGCAGGTGACAGGGGAGCTACTAGACAATCTTTCATGTTGGGATGTACTGCGAGCTGTGTTGCCTGTTGGCACAGTCAGTGGGGCACCAAAGGTTTGAACTCTCTATTCATTGCTTGTGTGGGGTCCTTGCATGCACTGTTCACTAATAAGAAATTTCAGTTGTCATTTCAGACCACAAACTTATCCCAAAAAACCAAAAAAATAAAAAAACCATGCACGCACACACACACCCATGAGTAAAAAAGCATCTTTGTTATGAAAGGAATCCTTTTGAAGTCTTTTGGATGAACCCATTGTTATACAATTTTCCATGAGTATTTATACAACGTAAAGGCTTGAATAGTGTGCTCTTGAATGAATGGGTTTTCTAGGTAAGGGCTATGGAGCTAATTGACAAGCTTGAGCCAACTAAAAGAGGTCCATACAGTGGAGGTATTGGTGCCGTTTCTTTCACCGGAGATATGAATCTAGCCTTGGCCCTCCGCACAATGGTGTTCCCAACTTGCCATACTAACACAATGTACTCACTCAAAGATGTGGAACATCATCATGAGTGGGTTGTCCATCTCCAGGTACTCTTCCAGTAGTAACTGTCTCCGGTTATTAAAATCCTTTCTTATCAGAACTATATTGTAAGGATATAGTGCTAGCCTCAAGTAGTCTAAGCTGCTGTGGAAGCAGAAGTATCAATGAGCCACTTCTGAACAGTGTTGGTGCAATTGTTGAGTGCAACAGCCAATTCTAGTACTGATGCCTGCGCATTTTTACATTTTTGTTCAATTTTGCTGTACAGGCAGGTGCAGGCATTGTTGCAGATAGTGACCCAGAGCATGAATACCAAGAGACTATGAACAAAACTGCATGTCTTACCTGCGCAATTGATCTCGCTGAAGCCTCATTTGTAACTCAATAGTCTGGTTTTGTACTACTCAAAGGTTTTCTGCATCTTCACAACATCAAATTCCCAATGCTTGCAAAGATGGGCAGATGTGAAGATCCTTGTAGACAGATCATCTTCCTGAGCCTCTCTTTTGCAATCCATGAAACATCATTTTTGCAATATTTTTTCGCTGGTGCTTGCAATGCAGGCATGAAGCTGGGTAACATCTCAGTGGGCCCACAATATTTGAACAATTAACAAGGATGATTTGAACACATTTGGAAGACAAATGATAGATATTGTATTATGCAATGAGTCTATATGTGAAGGTTCCACATATTATCCAGGTCCTGACATGTGAATCTAAGCCTTGGTGTAGGGTTTTTGGTTTTGTGATCACATATTGTTGGCATAAGAGCAACTCCAGCAATGCACTATACTTGAGGTGGTATCAATATTTATTAATGTTGGATGGTTATGAAACAAAGGTTATGAGCCCCCCTCCCCCCATTGGTTATCAACCTGCGTATATATGCAGTTAATTGGCAAACTTGGGGATTTTTTTGAAAAACTAGGGGTGCAAGGAACCCCAGGGTCAATAGCACAAAGAACCTCACACATCAAAGAACCACAACTCAGAAGTTGTCACTAGCTCTTTTGACCTTTGATTACTAGGCTCTTAGAAACTTACAACTGGTTCTTTTGATTTTGTAGTAATGGGGGTTCTTGGTTCTTGCATCAGTGATTCTTTGCACCATTGTGGCAATGTACTTTGTTATGATATTGAAGCTTGCAGCAGTATTGAAAGAAGGTGGCATGACAAAATTATGAACCTAATTTCTGGCAATGGGTATGAAATCGATTCATCAGGAATCAACTTGGTTGATTTTCTTCTGTTGATTTTGTATCTTGTATTTTGTACCTTTCTGCAATCTGAGTTTTCAAAGAGATGATTAATTTTAGGTGTGAGTTGCAACTTGTGGATGGAACTGGGTTTGATTCTGATTCTTATCCAGTCCTGATTCTAGAACTGGTTCCAAAAGTCAGACCTGATTCCTTTTGGTTTTCACTAACTGCAACCGGAGCAGACAGCTTTAACCCCCCAAACCAGGTACTCACCCAACATTGGTTCAAAAGCCAATTTGGATTCCATAAATTGACACCATGAAAATTGCTCAACCTCCAGAATCCAAATTGTCAGTGTGAAATATGTGGAATTTGGTTTGTTTGTTGCTGTACACAACCTCCAAATGGCACTGGAGACTATTATGATTTTTATTTTTATTCTTGTTGATGACAGAAGATAGCCACATTGGAGAGTAAGTTGCAACTGGCACATGAAGAGCTAGTGAAGTCACAAACAACTCTATTTATTGCTAGAAGTGAGAAGACTTGGGCTTTGAGGAAACTTGCAGCGATGAATGCTCAATTCGAAGACAAATCTCAATTAGAACATACTGCTCTATGTTGGATGCTAGGCACTGTAGGCTTTCTCAATTGACAAATTTTGTTACCTAGTTTGGCACATTGTAGGCAGATTTTTTTCCTTTCAAAGTTCTTCTAGTGAGGTTTTTATTTTTCCAAGTAGCTGGTTTTGTCTCTTTAATCCTCCATTCCTCCATTTCTTCTCAAGTGAAGTTTTTACAATTTGGAAAGGGGTCAATTTCTCTGTGACAGGCAGATAGCCTCTTGACCTTCGTTCACAATGGTGGGACTCAATTGCCACAAACACCCCTTGGATAAGAAACAAAGTTATGTCTTCAAGCTAGTTTATGCACATGGCAATGAGCGTATGGAATCAAGTTCAGTTTTTCAAAATAGCAAGTGACATTGAATGTTGAGTGAGATACATCTCATCCCTACATAAATCTATCGGCTTTTTTTGTTTGCCTTGGAGAGATTCAATGGCTAGGCTTTCATAAACAGCTTGCGTTTGCAACCTTCATGAGGAAAGCAAATTGAAGTGAAATTCCTCTATATATTAGGCAAAGAGTTTTCTTCATCAATCATCTTCTGTTCTTTTCCTATCTCTTCCCTTGATGTATATGTTATGATCAGTTGAGTAACAAAATTTCAGCTTTCCTACTACAACTACAGTTTTTGCATCAGCAAGAGTGTCTGCATAATCTACACTACACAGTTATATGTCACTCTTTGATCTGTAACCTAGGTTGAGAATATCTTGTCTAAATGTAGCTCAGTTTGACAAAATAATTTTGCAATCCATATGTGGAAACCATCATATGGTCACAAATACATAGTAATATATTGACAAGATTACGAAACTGAAGAACTTTGTTGGTTTTGACTACCTATTATGGTGCAACCCAATGCATGTCCCTTGTGAGGTGGTCTTAGTTGCTCTGCTAAACTTGGGCAATGGCCCAAAACAGGAATTTTATTTATTTATAGCTTGGAAGTCGGTGTTGAAGGTGTATGATGCAATTGGCATTCCCGAGGAGGAGGATAGAGGTTCAAAATGATGATCTTGGCAACAGCTCAGTGCCAACAATGCTCAGTACAATCTGCATTAGCACGTCCATCATTCACAGAAAATTGCACCTAAACCCTAAAACCCTAACCCTTGCTTGATTTGGTGCTGAGATTTGATTGATTAGTATTGTGACTGTGGTTCAAATAGAATCCTGCTCAATTTGGAGCCAAGTTTTGATCCTTTCTACTTGAGGAATGCACTGAGAGCTAGAAATGTTCATTGAAAAATATGTAACAAATTTGGTACGTGTGATTACTAATAAAATTGGTACAAATTAATGATGAATGGAGCTCATCATATGCTGATCAAGAGATCTATCAATCTATTGGAGCTATCACAGGAACTCAGAATTTCCAAACATGGTGGTCTTGAGTTATCTGCCATCATAATATTTGCATTGAACGAGATTGCTGCAGTCTCTTTGCTGTGTTTTGCCTGGTTTAAACCCGTCTGGATGTTCTGTAGTGCAGGAAATGTTGTGTTGACGTTATAGCTGTTGTATGATGTGAAGAATGCATTCCAACTGCCATGTAGCCATTGAGAAGCAATTGTAATCTTAATGGGGTGGAGCTCATGAGTTGAAGTGTTACCATCTAATCACAAGATATTACTGGCAATGAGGAGAAGGAGAAATCCTCAATTCTAGAAACTTGCAGAAGAGCTTGCAATATTAAAAAACTTGCAGTTATTCCATTGCACAAAACGTGCCTGGCCAGATTTCACAAAGGCACTTTTCCAAGATGCATTTGATTTGTTACCGAAGTCAAAGAACACTTAGGCCCACTTTCGAGGGTGGTCCAGGGTCGAATTCCTAGGAATCAATTTGGATTGATTTGACGCAAATTGAATCCTTGAGTTGGACTGTACCTTGTCCCAGCCTCATTCTTCTGTACCTTGTCCCAGCCTCATTCTTGGTTCTCCAAATCAGGAGCTCTCATTTTAGCACTGTTTTTGGGTCCAAACCAATTGATTTTCCCTCCAAAACAGGTGCCATGTATGTTTAGCCTCATTTTGCCACTTTTTGGTCTTGGACCCTCCTCTAAAGGCCTTGGGGCCAATTTAAAGTTTTCATCTGTTTGCTCGAATTCATGGGGGTCCCTGAACCTTGGTCTCTTGGCTAAGGTCGCCTTTAATATGCTAATTGAAAAAACTGTTAAATAATTGTCATGGACTTATGACATGTCAAGATCCTTGAGACTAATGAATTGTTAGATATATTTAATTGTTTTCTAGCTATGGGATAACTAGCTTTGTTGAGAATCTTCAAGTTTGAAAATTGAAAAATTAGGATTGGATTCTATACAATGAGGGGGCACATATTTGTAATACATGCACCAATCATAATGTTCAGTCAATCAATAATAATCAATGTGTGACCAATCATTGTGATAGGGGTGAAAGCACATTATAGTGTTCAAAAATTTTTGTCATAAATAATGTTTTTTGAAATAATGCGTCACTATCACCAAGCCAATACTGAAAAGATTTTATATAAAATGTATTGATAATAAGATAGCTCAAAAAAATTTAAATAAAATTATCAAAAAAAATTGTATCTTTTGATTGATATTAAGTTATTAAAAAATATATTTGACCAAAAATCATATATACAACAATATATTGTAAGATATAAATATATTTTTAAAACTACTCAAATGATTACCAAACTTGATGAAGTACTCAATCTTATATTGAATATGATTTAATTATACTATTTCATTTTCATACAAAGAGTTCCATTGATGCAATTTTAAAAAAAAAAAAAAAATTGAATAAAATTGTTCATTCAAACAAATGTAGTGTACAATTTTTGAATTATTAAAAACTTATTCTCATTTGAAAAATTAAAAAATTATGTTGGAGACCTTTTATCAAAATTATTTTATTTTTCTTTTCCTAGGATGGTAGATAAATTGCAGAAAAAATGCCCCTAAAATAATACAAAATATATTTATTAAAAAGAACATTTTCCTACCCAAGATGTACCATAGTGACATGCTTACACTTGTTAACCAACTATAAAGCACTCATTTTCTTTTTTAATATTTTGAAACCTGTGCTATCTAGGTGAAAGTTTATAGGAACAAACCCATTTTCACAATACCATGATATTTATCTCATACAAAATTTGACATACAAGCCATTTCATTGATGTTCTTAGAGATGCTCCTAGGCTCAATCGGATCTTGTACTATAACTTATAGCCCCATGCCAACATTTTCAGCAAGCAAGCTAATGAGAAGGCTGGTTGAAAAAGACAAAAAGTAAGAATCTCTTCCATAATTATTTGGTGTATTACAAAGAAGAAAGCAAACAAAGAATTGTTTGAAAATTTGAACTATTGCCATATTAGTTTATGGTTTTAGTTTACAATAGAAGCTGATTATAACTTCATGCCACACCTTAGCCTAATGTGTATTAGGTAATTGGTGAAATTTCATCACCTAAATACATTTAGGATAAGCAAGCCCCATAAGCAATTAAGAAGTTGGTAATCAAATGTCATTCTAGTACAAGGTGGATCTGATGATAGATTTTTCATTGTCAGTAACCATGCATCCAAATCATCTATTATTTGAACATTTGATAGTTGATATTGTGTTTAAGGAATTTTAAAATACTTGACCAAACCGATCATGGGGTTTAGGGTTTAGGGTTTATGTTGTTCAAAAATGGATAAATGGGAAAAAAAGTAATTAGAAAAAACATCTGAGTAGTGTTCACTGAGTTGTGTTTGGTATGTGTGGAATCAAGAAAGCTGAAAAACTTATGCAAGTAATGTTGAATCAAATATACCGAAGGATTGGATCAACCCCATTTGATAACTTACTCCAAGGGCCCCCACGGTCCACTATGTACTCTTCTAGTTACATGGCATTTTGGGCTTTTTTATCAACCTAGCTTGTATATTACAATCAACATAAATGGACAAGTCTCATATTTGTTGTATAGTTGACATCTTAATGCATCGTCCAACTACGTACATTCGTGACACATGTCAAAGCCCGACCAAAAATTTGCCCTTTATATGTAAGGTCTTGATAGGCAGGAACAAGGTTCCTTTATTGAATTTAGGTCTCCAGTCTCTAGGTACTCTCTAGATCAAGGGCCGGAGCATTTGAAGCTTCCATTGTTCTCAGTATGGGAATTTGGTTATTGCTCTTGTTCTCCCATATGTAAAGCCATTGGGGGCAAGCTTTACCAAAATGGGGGGCACCTTTGGCTTCACTCAGGGGCTCTCATTCCTATAAAGCCTGCCCCCAAGGGCTTTACCCTTGCAATAAAAGCCCATTGAGAAAGGCCATAGGAGAAGGCCTGCCGCCTAGGGCCTCCCCTAATTTGAGGGTTGTAGCCATGAGGGTGGTAACCAAAGGGCACATAGCCTCAAAAATTAAAGGAGGCCTGTGGGAGAAAGGATTTCCCAAGAGTAAAGCATAAAAAGTTTTAAAATTCAAATGGCATTTGACAAGTGGATGGCAAATGAATCTTGTGGAAAGGTGGCATTAAACACAAAGCTAAAAAACCTTGGGAGGACTGTTTTGTGTGAAATGTCTTCTCCTCCTCAAGAGGGAACTTACCTACTTGGAATCCCCTCATCAGATTACCTAAATGCCAAGGGAAGGCATTATTACATCCTGGACCTCAAGCTCCACCATCAGTTCACATGGTGTTATTACTTGTCATGCCTGGTTGTGAGGGCCTTTCCCATATGCATTATTTTAAGTCAAACATTGGGATTTGAAAACTAACCTATTTTGAGTCTCATCTCCCCATCTTATTAAAGACTTTGAAATGAACTATTTTGAGATGTCTTAAGACTTGGGTTGTTGCCATTGTTTTCAAAATGGTAGGCAAAAAAGTATGTAATGGGGACGTCATCAAAACCAATTATGAATATCTAATCAATGTCCACATTGTCTTTATGTATTGGACATGTGTGCTAATTGATGTTCCATGATTATCTAGTGTTGGATGATTACGAAATCCTGGTGTTGCATTTGCTTTGTCAATGTGCAAATTGGAATGGGTACTCTCCCCTCTCCTCTTGCAGAAGAAATTCAATGGTCATCTCTTGGAGGTCAAGATTGGGTTCATTCTATTATACAATTTACTTATGTAGAGCCTCCCTGAATACCTACCTATCCATGTAGAGTTCAAATGTCATTGGGGAAAACTAATTCAGACAAAAGAAAAGTATGGAGCTTTTAGTGCTTCACTTTCCCTACATTGTGAGAGGGTAGCTTTTGGAATTTGGTGTTCCAAATGTATTTCATATGTTCCATTGTGTTCCCACTAAGTTCTGAATGGTTGTTTATTATATTCATGATTTGTTCTTCAAGTTCTCAATAGGTTCCCAATTTGTTCCCAATAGCACAACATTCATCCCATATCCTTTGCCCAAAGTTCTCCCATATCCTTTGCCCAAAGTTCTCATGTTGTAACCTATATAGCTAGCCCAAAGGAGGAGACTACAATATATTAGGAATACCCAAAGATAATTTGTTTATATTAGGAATAAACAAATTCACATTTGATTTTATGATGGGCAAATCGAAGAGGCCAATCACTGAAAAAAATATTGAATTCTGGGGTTCCCAACAACTAATTAATATGAATATCAATAAATAAATACCCCCAGTTCATAATATGGGGAGATTAGCCCAGGCCAAAAATGGTGACAAACAGTTTTGGAAACCAAAAATACATGCCAGCCAATGGGTAGGTTGAAGCATGCACTCAAAGTGCCTTGATTTTTTTTCTTTTAAGTTTTGAGTTGGGGGGGGGGAGGAGGGTTTTATCATTTTTCCTTTGTTCCCAACATTTTCCCTTCAAGTTCCCATTAGGTTCCCAATTTGTTCCCTAGGTTCCCAATGTGTCCCCCAAGGTTTTCCGAGTAGCACCTCACTTTAATCCCATATGTTTTGCCCAAAGTCCTCCCCTTCACACAAATATAGGTGGGCCAAAGGGGGAGACACTCCATCATCCCATAGAATCTTCTATTTTGGGGAGCCTACATAAATTGACCTTTTTTTGTGCTGGGCCAATCAAATTGACTCATTGCAAAAAAAAAAGAAAAAAGAAAAGAGTTGGACTTGCAAGGCACCCCCGACTAATTAACATGAAACAGAATAATAGATACCCCAGCTCTTGGGAGGCGGTATTAGCCCAGGCCCAAAATGGTGACAAACAGTTTTTGCAAATAAAAGTTCCATGCAGCCAATGAAAGGCTCAGCATGGACTAATGAGGGGCCCAGTTTTTTTCTTTTGGGGAAGGAGGGGGGGAGGAGTTTTTTTTTTTTTCCCCCCTTGTTTCCATCATGTTTCCTATATGTTCCTATGAGGTTCCCAAAGGATTCCTCAAGTTCTCAATTTGTTCCACTAAGCGTTCCCAATAGCACCTCACTTTTATCCCATATGTTTTGCCCAAAGTTCAACTCTCATGTATATAAACTGAAATAGTGAGCTATAGGGAGCACATTTGTTTCTAATTTGCAACCAGTTTTCGAAGGAGGTGCTTCTAGAAATTAGGGAGTGCCCAATGTTCCAAAAAACTTGGTGATGGGCCAATCAATATGGCCTCTAACCAAGAAAAAGCAGTCCATAACAAGATTTGGCGCCAACAAAAAAAGTGTGAGTGGCCCCATAAACTAAATAATGTGAATCTCAATAATATACACCCATAGTTCATGCCCATGCCATTAACCCAGGCCGAAAATGGCAAAGGCCACAGGTAAGCCCCAAAAAAATTTCTTTTAGCCAATGAGGTGAGGTAGCATGCACCCATGGGACCCAAGTTTTTCTTTGTTTTGGGGGAGAGTGGGGGTGTTGAATTTTTGTTGTTCCCATGAAGTTCCCAATATCTGAATATGGATTAATGTGAATTGACGGTGGAAACACTAGTTAATTTCTGGAATAGGCCTCCGGTGACCCATTAGAACTCTCTAGAATGTTTGCTTGCCTTAACATGCCCCATCACATTCCTTGGTGGAATAAACCATATGAGGACTGTTCCACGGTGTAAAGATTCTCAAACCAAACCTGATCAAGAGTTTATCTCCACGTTGTAGTGTGAACCCCCCTCGAGCCAAGGAAGTCTCACACATTTGACTAGCTTTGCATCATGACTTGGGCCCCAATGCTACGTGGCCGATCTCTGGATACATGTGTAGCCTAAACTCCTGCACTTTTGACTCATGGTTTTGTCACATTTGTCAAAAGAAGATTTTTTGGGGTTGTATTGGTGTTTTCAGTGTGAACACAAATATTTTTTGTGTCAACTTAAGTCGTGATAGGGAGATGTACCTTTTCGCAAAATTACAACTCTAGGAAAAGACTTTCTAAACAACTGAAATTGTGAATAACTCGGTGTTAATTTATGCACGAGCATCATCGTTGAATACCTAAGCACCGAGCTATTCACATCCTCCCCACTCCACATGTGAGTTGAACAGGAAATGATGGAAGGTTTGTAGGGTAAATTTTTGTAGAGTCTGTGAATCTTGTGGCAAAGAGACTCACAAAGTCGGAGCTAATTTCATATATTGAAAACTTTTTTTATTGTTCTTCACCTTTTAAAATTGCTGAAAAAGATGTCAAGCAAATAAACTTTTTTCAGGGAAGCAAATTAGGGGTTTTTTTTTCAATTTCGTGCTTTAGCCAAACTGGCTATTTCTCACAAGATGATTTAGCTAAATTTGGCTATACATCAAATATGAAAGAAGATCTTTTTTAAATCATTATTTATTTCAAAATCTGGCGTACTAGGGCCATTATTTTCACAAAAATCCTTTCTATGGGTAAAAATCTTATTTTTCAGGTTAAGAAAATGTGAAAATTCGCCAAAATAAAACACTGCAGCAAATAAATTGTAAAATATTTTTAAAACCCCCTTTAAATATATTAAATGCATAGGGACAAAAAAAATTACCCTTCAAGAGAACATACGTCTGTCATCCATACACTTTAGATTAAAATTTTGAAAAAAAACAAAAAAAAGGAACATTCAAGCTTCATGGTAAAATAGTGGACATCAGCCTTTTTTGCACTGGCGAAATTTCGCCAAAAAACGAAATTCCAAAATTCAAAACGGAAGTAATTTTTGAGGTTTTCAGTCACCAGAAGTGAGGGAAAAAGAAATGTTAAAATCACCAGATTCATTTATTTGGTTTTCGATGTGTAGCCAGAAATATAGAAGGGTGATTAAAGATTTGTACTTTATTACTGACTAATAGCCAGATTTGGCTAAATATTTCTGAGGATGATCGCCATTTCTTCTACATCTTCCTATGAAGGATTGCCACTTTGGCTAAAAACAAAAATTCCTTAAAAAAACACTGGTGGCCATCTTAGTTATCTTGAGGAAAGCCTCACAAGTTGGGGGGGTGAGACCATTGACCATGTTCTCCCTAGGGTCACCCACCAATGAACCATATTATGCAAGTACGATGGCATGAGATTCGCCCCCTGAAACAGGGGGTAAACGGTAAACCTGCCACTTTCGTCCTTCTACCTTGTAGCCATAAATCCTAGAGGATACATGGACCGTCCGATTTCAGATGGGATAGTCAATCTCGATTTAACAACAAAAAATTGTTCATATTTTCCCACTTGGGGCCATGTGGAGATCTTCTGGCCATCGGATTTCCAAGATCTGACCATTCAAGATCTCCGGCAACCAAGATTCATAGATAATTGCTCTAAGTCTCCATCACCTCAACCAGACAAAATTTCAAACTCCAAAGTTCCTTCTCATTTCAAATCTATAATTGGTTTCGGTGTCTTATCCAGGTTTTTGTTTTTAGGGTTTGTGGGACAAGTGGTCATCTCTCAGTTCCACTTTCGGGTTGGTCAATTCCTCTTGTGAAGAGAGTCGTTGGTTGGGAACATTGTATGGATATGAATCAACCATTGGGAACACTGTAGTGATGTCAATCAAAAGAGGGGAACATGGGTGGGTAACATCCTCTGGACAAGGCTCTTTTGGCTATCACCTGAGGGAACAGCAATTTGCCTTACAGCGTTCATAGTGTTCCTAGGTGGAATGGGCCCCAACTCTAGTACAATACTTCTGGGCTGAGGGGACCTCACACCCATCTCCTCAAGGCCCCTCAATCCGACTACTAATTCAAATTTGACAATTACAGACAAAGTTGACAATTCTTTGTTGAAACTCCAACAAGCCCAGAGCAACTATGTTCACATTGCATTGGGGGATCTTCTATGAGAATGTGCACATATCAAGTAAGTCACTTCGTCTTGAAGAAAGGGGTCCCCCCTCATTTTCCATCAACATTTCCCAAACCCCCTCCGCAAAGAAAATGTTGGTGTTCTCTTTGCTGAGGGGGTTGGGAAATGTTAAGTAAGGGCAGAATCACAGAATGAACATTATCACTTCCTTAACATTTTTCAAAAAAAACCTGACATAATTTGAATTTGACACTTGGGACTGCGTGAGTTAGTGTAGGAGAACAGCCCTTCCATGATTTGCCATCTGTGCTTGAGGCTGCTAGGTTGAGGGAACGGGTTGGAAATCACAGAAGTGCCTGTACTCAGGTCCTTTTCCTACACAAAGCAGAGCTGGGATTTTTTCACTTTTAGAAATAGTGACACGTTGGTTGGGACCTTCCACCACAAAAGATATCGCTTGCTGAAAACAGGTTTTTTAGGCAAGTAAGGGAGCTGAAAATATAAAGGAAAATTCCAGGCAATGCTTTACGCAATTGGAAGGAAGCTTAAGGGACCTGCATATAAAAAAGAAAAAATAGGCCAAATTTTTAACTTTTAATTTAATGTAAAAGTGTGCCCTAATTATGAGGGTTTAAGTGGTTTCATAATACATACCAATTATCAGGAAAAGATTTCATTTCTCATTTTAGGCCCACTTTACACAAGGAGTCAAGACCAACGTTCAACTCAAATCAAGCATTCCTATTGGAGAAAAAGTTGAAATCAGCCCCAAGGGCTCACTAGGAGTCAAGGGTGAAATAGGAAAAATCTTTTCAATCTGCCCCCAAGATACTAATGAATGCTGAACTTTTATGGCCTTGTATTGGCCCCAAGGCTGAAAAAAGAATACCATTGAATTTGGGAAGCCAATTTGGCACCCTTGGGGCCATTGTTCCAACATTTATTAATATCCTGGCGTCCATGTTCTAGCATTTACTAATAACTGAGGGCCAAACACCAAGCCAAAAATGCTCAAAGTTGGCCCCAAGCCCTGACTCCTAGTGTAAAGCAAGCCTTAGTATTGTATTTTCACACCCAAGAAAAAGATTGAAACCAATTTTGGAGGGGTATGTCCATCTCAACGTACCAACTGGTAGTGGTATTAAGGTTTTTTCAATTTGGACATTGGTTAAGAGCATGAGTATTCAAATTCTCTTTGAAATGGGGAGATAAGTCAGTTTATATGAGAACTTACATCTTTTGGTGAGCTCATGGGTGTGAACATGAATAAATAATAACCTCATACCAGCTGGTATGAAATATACATCCAAGTATCAAATATTCACATTGAGACTTGATACAATGCTAGCTAGTTGTTGAGAGAACGAGCTTTTGTCAACTTGGGTCAAAGCTAATCACTTATTTTTCAATTTAATACTTTATGATGGACCATAAGTGAACAATTTTAATGGTCTTCACAAGCATGTCATTATTTAATGTGAAATTTGTTTTGGGGATTACATTTTTGAAAAAAGAAAATTATAAAAATTATGATCCCTAACAAGGACATCTAATTATTATTATGTTAAATTATGGGCAGGTCACGAGGACAAGTAATTAATGATAACCTTTGATGAGATTTATGTAATTTAAAAAACCTTCAAATGTGACATAATGTACTTGCAAAACCCTTTATGCAATAATAACCCTACAAACAAACCCTACATAGCCAATGTTCAATTTAGCTTGGAAGTCTTGTAACATAAGAGAGGAGACAGTCTTCAATGGAGAGGGGATTTAGGGCATCTAGTAAGAATCTTATATTCATCCATCAATTTCAAGTGCATCTTCTATTGCACCATATGGTGTATTTAGCCCCCATTTGAACAATGTGGATGTAATTTTAACCTAAGCGTATAGATTGCAATTTTCATCTGTTGTTTTAAAGGCATTTTATTTGAACCTATAATGACAATGAAACACACGTATGCCCAGCCATTGCCAAAACAAAAACTACCTCAAAGTAAAGAGTACATAGTCTATGTTTGGGACTAAGATGGACCAAAAATGCATCACGACGATAGGCCCAGTCTCTCAGTCATCACCGTAAACCTAAACCCTAAACCCATTTGGTAGACCTTTGAGAAATTTTACCTTGCCGCATAATTAGTTATTTTTTCAAGAACCGTTTGGTGTGAAAGCTTCAATTGTTTTGGTTTGCATTGTCAATTTGGGAGGTATGGTTTTCTTTTTACACTTGGTTTTGGTCAAATTGGATTTTACGCGCTCAAGTTGAAACCTGGTGGGTCACATAACCCTTCCATATGGATTCCCAAATCCCGGGTTGTAAAAAGTTTCTGTCCCGGGAAAACCCCTCATGCCAAGTTTTGCAATAAAACATGTGACGGGACAACCCACTTACAAAATTTGGGGGGGTGGAAATAAAAACAAAAAAAAAAGACTTTTGACATGAATAGACTGGATTGTCAATGGGTATTCCCCAAATTATGAAATGGGCCCATTCCATTTAGGAACACACTTTTGGAGCCCCATAGGCCGAGGGTCAAAGGTCTCAAGTAAGTCCAAAGGGATATTTCCTTGCTTTGCGGAAAAATAAAAAGGTTGGAGATATTTCTTTTCACATACCTTTTATCTTTTAAGGATGGCCAGGTGAAGAAAACTGTAAATCCACGGTTGAGACGCATTGGACCCTTCTTAAGCCTAATTTGCCCGGGATCTTACACACAGAATGATGTAATTCTTTTCAGATATGTTTCATCTTTTAGGTATGAAGAGGTGTAAATGGCTTAAAATTGACGGTTATGATGCATTAGATGAACCCGCTGGGGAGAGGAAACCATCTAACATATAATTTGCAGGATGAGGGGCATTTTCATGTAAAAACCTCTGAATGGTTTTCTACTGTATTTGGAGATAGACTTATACAATATAAAAACCCACATGGCATTCCGAAAAATTAAATTAAACGCTCTCATACATGAGCATTATGTTTTCCAAAATGCCTCGCATTGTTTTTTCTCATGATATTGAAGAGGTACCCACCAAACATCACACTTTCAACAAATTTTATGCTTGGTAATGCCCTTAGAGAAGGGCATTCTAGTAGCCAAGGACACTCCACATTGGATGGGCCCTTACTTGTTGGGGAACAGCCCACTCTGAGGCAGTTACCCGGACATAAGAATCTCCAATTGATTCCACCTGGAAAGGAGGTCCTTCAAAGAGAAAGAATCTCCAAGGTTTTGTGTTTTTTTAAGACCCTGAAAAAGGTACCCCCAAAAGTGCCCGAAAGGGCGGAAACTCGCCTTTTAGAACATGTGGGAAGAAAAGAGCCCAATTTTTAAATGCCGTAGTAGGGTGTGTGGGGTCGGAGGGAGGGGCCGCTCGGTCGTTCGAAGTTTGAACCACGAGTTTCAACGGGCTTTTTGCGCCTTGACCGCAACAGCGTCGTTGTGCTTCCGTGGAGGACCCCGCGACGCAGGAGCAGCAGCAGCGTTGCGACAAGTCCAGACAAAACCAAAATTCTTCATATAGTCAGGAGCAGCAGGAGCAATAAGTAGAGATATTTGGATTCCTTACATCAGAAGGAGCAGCAGCAGCAATAAGAAGTATTTCCTGGTGTTTCATGCGCAAGTGCGAACTTCCGTCTACTGCCACCTCCAGCGAGCAGCCGAGTAGAAGAAGTCTAGCTCACATGATAACAACAAACGTTCAGCGCGCGCGGTTTCAACCGTCTTCCAGCTGCTGTTGCTAATTTTTCGCACCGCAAACTACTTGCACAATATACGCACATTTTTTGTCCAAACTGGGTGCAAGTAGAACTAGTTTGCATTGAACTCGGGTTGTTGTTTTGTTTTTGAGTGGCGGAAGATTGGGGTCTCCAGCATACTAGAACGTAGTGTAAATAGTTTCAGCCTAAATCAGTTGCCTCGTCCTGTGTTGGATGGATACTAGAGAAAACTTGCTCAGATTCTGCGTCTCTTCTCATCAAGTGATCAGGTTCCGTCATGTGTGAGCCAAGTTTGTGGAATTCGCAAGTGGTTTCGAAGCTTCGTCAATTCGTAGAACGAACTTTATACAACGGGAAGCTGGAATTGTTGTGAGCACTCGTGAGAAGAATTCACGTGCCTGACTGTGCCCCGGCCGGCCTCGAGATTCGTCGAAGTCTCTCATGGTTCTGGAATCTCAGAGAGAGACCCCCACAAAGACACACACACACACACACACACACACACAAGGCGCGCGCGCGCGGCGATTCAATCCGTCTAACTAGTCTCCGAAGAGAACTTCTCAACAGTGTCTTGTGTGAAAGAATTGCAGAGGGAAAAATAATTTCTGAAGAAAATTCGTGAATGTCGAGTCAGTGAAGAATCGGGGTTTCTCTTGACAAGTTTTTTTGTAGGGGTGAATATCGAAAATTTGGAGAAGATTTCGACCTAGAACTCGAATTTACCACTGGTGAGGAGTGCGGCGCTCGAGAGGCGCAGCTTGATCCCAGCTTGATGGATCAGTACCCAGGTAGCGATGATTTGGAGTTGGTGAATTGGGAAGAACGGCTGCAGGCGCTAACGGAAATTTGGCCCTGGATCAACTATGCCGTCGTCTGGAAGCTCACTCCGGATAAACGGTACTTGTTCAAGCTTTTCAATTCAACTCTTACATTATTATTATCAAGCAAAAAACATTCCAGTTTCGAAACTCGAGGGGGGAATCGAGCCGCGCCGCAAGCTCCTGAATTTGGATCTGGTGTACACAGCACCTTCAATCGACCGAATTTGGTTTACAACGAAATCCGGCGGCGATTTGGATTTTGGTTTTGCACGGACAAGTTTCGGTTTTCCTGAGGTTCTTAGAATCTCATGCGGAGCTTCATGACAGCTTTGACTTAGTCTCGAGAATTTGTGACTGGGTTTTGGTTCTCACAGTTGCTAGCTTGGGGGATGGTTGACCAGGGCACTGGTGTGGCACACGGGCTACATCGACTGCAATAATGATCGAAGCCCGCAGCTGCTTCATGGAGGTCGGACTAATTCGGATCATAGTCAAAGACTTGCAGCCATTTTCTACTCCATTTTCAAGTCCTGCAAGTTCACCAATCCAAGTTCCGGGTACGCGAAATTCGTCCCAATTCTGCTCGAAACTACAGTCGTTAATCGCAATTGTACATTGTATGCAGCCGAGAACTCCCTCCACGAGCTCCACTAGTGTGCAGCTGCGATCACTAAGTACAGTTTTTTCACTACTTTGTGATTCTCAATGCAGGTATGCAGCCAAGGCGTTTTCGCGACAATCACCTCTCTGGTGGACAAGCTGCAACTCGCCTCCACTTCCCACTGATCCACGGAAAGAGAAGTTCTTGCAGGTATGGTAATTGATGATGGCCTGCAACACTAGCTCGTCGAGAAGAATCACGCGACTAGTTCGCAACCGCCGGCTGCGTCGAGATTCCATTTTTGTTTCCAGAGAACTTCTAGCCGGATGAACCCAGAATGTTCAAGCTAATTTCAAATCTAGTTCACTGATCGGGTTTATCTGTTTGATTGTGGCTTGTTCGCAACCCGTGATGATCCGAATATGCGCGTCATCTTCCCGACTTCTTGCGGATGGCAGCAAGCAGGAATTCAGGTGAAAATTTTGGTTGCAGCTTCCTGCTGAAGTTCCCACTAGTGCTCAAGATCTGAATCTTCCACATCAATTGTGGTCCAGAGCTCTGCAATTTCGTCTAGAGCTTGATTGATTGCTTTCTGTAGCTGCTGCTAAAATCTGTAGCAAGATGCAACTTTGTAGAAGTAATTTCCAGGTGTTCCAGTTTCTAATTGTCATCATCATCGACTAGGACCTCTAATGTTCATTCGGCATTTTGTGTTGTTGCCGCTGCTCATGTGTACAATAGACGATCGTGTGCCTCCCTGCACCTGGAATCTCCGACGGAAACATATTGTACTGCTTGGAATTGGCCTCTACTGCTCTGGTAAGCTCAAGATCTTGATCTAGATTCTTTGCTTTTGAGAACATGTAGCATCGACATTGAACCCCAGGTTCAAATACCGGTCTCGAAACAAAGTGCGATCTCAATTTATTGTGCACACCTCGAGAGCAGCATTCAACCATGTTAGAGTTTTAGAATTTCTGGGTTTTGCTGTTTGTTCTGTCCCGGGAATGCACCTCCCGATCAGCTTCCTGCAGCTTGGTTTGCTGCATTCCAATAGACTTCTCGAAAATCTTACCCAATGGCAGACTCTTGCTCTTCTTCTTCTCTCGGCGCTGTCCAGTCTCGATACCAGATCGTGCTGCTTTCTCAATGGAGAATTGCAGCTGTTGACTACTGTAGTACTGTACTACAGGTGGTCTCTCTTTGTTTTGTGTTTTCCTCCTTGAGTCTGCGAGTGGAAGGGTGACCAGTAACTGTTTCAGCGTAGATTTCAAGCTTCAAAGTACAAGACTCCCTAAAAGCTGATTCGTAGGTCAACGAGGTCATAGTATGCAGTCAGGCTCCTGATGATGATCAGGTCTGTGTAAGAATTCATTCGCGCAATGTTGCACACTGTACATATTCATCGGCAGCTGGCTGCCACATGAGCATCAGAACTGATGACCCATGAACGTCAAGATAGACTTCAAGGGTTGGGGGGGGGGGGCAAGTCTTTCGATGAATTTCTGCAAGTTTCGATCAGATCAATGCACACGTGCATTCAAACATACACAGAAAGTTCTCGAGGAAATTTCGGAACTGCGAGATGTAGTCGGTTTTGTAAAGGAGAAATGCAAGACAGCTCGCTCGCGTGCGCCCGAAAAGACTGCCGTGACTCACTCTCCCCATCCTGAGTCCAGCGTCATCCCCCCATCTCCCCAGCATCATCAAAGTCTCAGGTCCACGCAAAACGACAAACCCTAGGACCCACTCAAATTTCGCTTTCGGTATGAAACTTTCTAGGGTCGATGCAGCTACAGTAGACTTGAGCCTACTGTAGACGTTGTCGAAGTGCAGTAGCTCATGGGCACCGTGGTCCCACACACACACACACACAGGAGATGACGTAAGTTGAACGTTTGCTGGAGCTTACAACCCGGCGACTCGCGAGTCAGTAAAAGCACAGTAGTATGTGCAGCAGCGTCAACAGCTACACAGTAACCCGCACATGCTGCCTTGAACACAGTAGACCTCTAGAGAGGACTCCGATCTCGATACCATCTCGCACATGGCGCTCCAAGACTCTGCAGAGACAGACTTTCTAGCACATGGGCTATTTGGAAACCCAACCTTGCTTCCTTGCCTAGTCGATCGGACCTTTGAAGAGGCCGACACAAAGGAATTCTCTTTACAACTTCCCCTGTGGGAAAGTTGTCGGTTTAACCTGTTTAGAAATCCCTTTTATTATTAGAAAAGAACCAATTTCAAAGGGAAAATTTGGTCTTTCCCAACTGAGAGGCTCACGTGTAGTATAACCCATTCTGGGAGTGTCTTGGGTTTCAAACCCAGTGGAAGTGCAGATTGAAATTCCTGCCAGTCCTCTGCCAATGACTTTGACTTGGGGCTGTGCGAACAGCTTGTCGGGTCGTTGGGTCTGCTGTCAATGGCTTGTCAGGTTGGGTCTGCTGCCAACAGCTTGTCAGGTCAGGTCGGATCTGCTGCTGTAGTTCAAAAGGAGAAAAAAAATTGGTGTTTCCCCAATAGGTGTTGTGCTTCAAAAGAGAAAAAAAAAATTGTCTTTCCCCAAATAGGAAACCCTGGGCTTCAAAAGGAAAAACAAATACAAATTGGTCTTTCCCCAATAGGTGCTTTTCAACCATGGAAAAATGACCTGCTCTCTTCCCCTTGTAGTAGTCATGTGGTAGCGTTCTACATAAACGATTCTAGATGAACTTTTTCCTCACTGTGGGGTTCCTTTGGGAATGTTGCACAATCCCTTGTCTATTCTTGGAGTTGAAGCTCTAGACAAATTTCTCACAAGGGACCCATCGAAGAGCTCCTTGTGGCACACTGTTGATCAGCAGCGTCCCGTTTAATCTCTTGTTCTTGAAGGAAATCTTTATGGGTACCTTGATCCTGAATCTTTTGGTTGTGGAATGTTCGTGAGTAATCGCTGCAGGTGATGGAAGCAAGCCGAACATTGGAAGCTTTGCAGGCCTTCTTGTTTGACGGATCTAGTACTGCGTTTCCCCGGAGCTGCGGAGGCCTGTCCTCTTTCGATTCCAGTTACGGAAATCTTCTTCTGCCGGGTTTGAACTCTTGTGGAGAGGCTGCTGAAGGGGTCGACGCCCAAAGAGTCTTAGCTGCAGCAGCTGGTGGAGTGGTAGAATGTACCCGCAGTGCCGCGTCGCCGGAACATCTCACTAGCGCTGCCGCCTTAGCGCTAATCCCACGATTTGCTGAGACGAATTTGGGGTCTGACAACGTCTGCTTCGACGACGCCGACGACCCCGGCTCGCAAGCTTGCAATCCCGTGACGGGTTGGTTCAACGTGACCGAGCAGAATCTTAAATTCAGTGCTGCTGAAGTACTACAACAGACTGCATTTGCGACTGATGATGATCACGTGCCTAGTGGAGTTCCGCGAGATCATGAGGAAATGAGCTTGCGGGCAACCGCGCAGGATGGCGCTCAAGCTCCTCAACTGGTAGCATTGGGTAACCTTACTACTGCACCAAGCAGCAATGTCGTTGCAGGAGTGTCGACGACGGCGGATATGATGCTGAATCTGTGGGCGTCGATCAGCTCCGCAGAAATGATTGACGAACAGACTGATCAGATGATGCCCGGAATTGCTAGTATCATCCAGCGCTCCACTTTTGACTCGCTAGCTTCCGCATTTGAGATGGATTATCATCATCATTATCCCGCGAAACTAGCGAACTTCGGCGACGCAGACGCAGCTGCAGCTGCGGATCAACATCATGAGATGATGTCTGCAGTGATTGCCGCCACCACACCCTTTGACAACGTCGTTGTAGGTCAATCATCAACAGCTGGTTACGATCAAGACTTGGCATTTCATCTCTTGAATCAAACCTCTGCAGCTGCAGCAGCTTTTCATAACCCCATGAGCTACGACAATATTATGTGTTGTATAGAGCCCTCACCTGCTGCAGCATCGATCCATGCTGCTTCAGCAGCTGCTGCAGCTCCTTCTGCAATCTGCCGTCAACCTGGAACAGCTTTGGCCGCGCCTGCAGGTGCTTTAGTTGCAGGGATGCTCGCGGCGGATCAGCGAGGAGCTGAGAGCAGTCCACCTTCAGCTGTGATTGCAGATCAGGTGATGGATATTGATGCTACTCTTCAAGTGTCTGATCTGCGCAACCCATTTCATAAGCAGCAGGAGCTGACCTCTAGTAAATCTGCGAGTAGGAAATTGTCACCTTTCGAGTCGTCCCAGCTCGATCCGAGTCGGAATTCCAAACATCGCAGATTCAACGACGACTCCCTCAGTGACGTCCAGATGATCACTCCACCTGTGACAACATCTGAACAGTCGATGATTGGGCTGTTGAAGAACCTAGATCTGCCCAGCATCACAGAATCGGACAGAACAACTATTAGGCAAATATCAGGGCTCGCGGCGGCACCCGATCAGAAGCAGCAGCAGCAGGAATTAGGGCTAAACAGCAGCAGCAGCAGCAGCAGCAGGTCACCTGCACGTCCTGCAGGGAGCGTGACCCATTTGCAAGAACTGAATTTCGCTGCAGGCTGGCCGCAAATTCTTGAGGTCGATCAAGCGCACATCGCGTACAATCACAAGATGGCGGAGCGGGACCGGCGGAGCAAGTTCAACGACAAATTCAGCATTCTGTCTACCATTGTCCCAACCACAAAGAAGGTAATGCAAACCCCAAGAACTCGGGCTCCCAGATTGATCACGCGGGGGTACTGCGAGTCCAGGGTTTAGGGTTTTAGGTCAAGGGTTTTAGGGTCTAGGGTCCAACTTTACGGTTTAAGGTTCTAGGGTCCAAAATTCAGGGTTTAAGGTCTAGGGTTTTAGGGTCTAGGGGTCCAAACTTCAGGGTCTTAGGTCTAGGGTTTAGGGTGCAAGTTTGCATAAGTTGCACTACTGCTCGAAGACTTCCTACCTGGGTTATGAAATCATGTACAAACGACATTGGTGCTGCTCATGTGCAGAAGGACAAGTTATCGATTCTCACAAATGCCATCGAGTACATCCACAAACTCGAGGATCAAATAGCAGCAAGATCAGCTGAAAATGCCGGATCGTCGCAAAGTTCTACCTATCAACAAGCTGTTCAAGCTCCAGCAGATTCAGTGAAGGTCGAGGAGCTGGGAGGATTAAGTCTAGCGACTGCAGTAGCAGCAGCAGGTCGAGCCACAACTCCTGACCGTAATGTAACGTCGTCTGCTGCTGGCGCGGTGTCTGTGAGAGTTGAATCCGTCGCTGATCCGCAACAAACTGCTGTCGGAGGAGTCGTTGCGGGAGATTCAGATGCTGCTGCAAGTCGACTAGTTCCGAAAGCAAGTCTCGCAATCAAAGTGGAGGCCAAGTCCAAAAACCCCGAAATTTTGATACAGATCCTGAATGCGGTGCATGATTTGCAACTGGAAGTGGGTCCTTTGTCGTCCAAGCTCATTCACGACCGAATGCACATTTCTGTCTCAGCTCTGGTACGTGGATCATGATCTCCTCCTCCTTGTGCTCCGCTGCTAAACCCTAAACCCTAAACCCTAACCCTTCGACCCTAAACCGTAGACGTTAAAGCTTCTGTGCTGAGCTTCTCTTATTTTTTGCAAAAGAACACAAAAGTGTGCAAATTCAGCAACAAAATTCCTAGCATTGCATGAGCATCATCACATGCTCCAACTAAAATTATAAAAGTTGTGAACATGACCTGAATGGATTTTGCTAAATATTATACTGACAACATTGTTGCTTTTAGTTCAAATATCAAAGAACATCAAAACATCAATTACAAGAACAACAAAAGCTTCATCATCATCATCATCAAACATAAATTCCAAGAACAAGAAAATCTTTATCATCATCATCATTGAACATCAATTACAAGAACAAGAAGAGTTCATCATCATCATTGAACATGAATTACAAGAGTTCCAAGAAAAGTTCTATAACCATTATCATCATCAATTGACCTTCCTCTTTTGAGTGGATTTTTTGTTGGTTCATGTGATGTTCATGTATAACTTTGGGTTCATTTTCAGGTGCCTGCGAGTTCGCAACAAACAATGTCTTGGTATTGCAATAAGATGCAAGAATTGTTGGAGAAAGTGTTGATGAATCATAGTAGTATAAATCCTGTAAGTTTGCCTTTACCTGATAGTAGCCAATCTGCCGATTCAGAGCCCCAATTCAGAGCCGATTCAGAGCCCCAATGACAATTACATCCAACATTGTATGATTTGATCCATTCCCTTATCACTAAGGAAAGAATCCATGACTTGAAATTTCGTCATTCGATCCAATTCTTTTTACTTATACAGAATACATGTGAAATTCAATATGCTCAACACATTTCACAAACACAATAATGTCATGACATTTTATGTTGTGACAATGTGCAGAACTCACTTAGGGTTTTAGGTTTTAGGCTTTGAGTGCAAAGGGTAGCCTTCAGGTGAAAAGGGCAGTTCATGGTTTGCCTAATACCTATGAAATCAAGGAAATTAATTTTTTATGTAAAGGCTTGGGCCCTCAAGGTCTCTCCCCCCTTGAAACTTTGGATGAAAATCTTGGTTGCATTCATGTGTGTATCATTGGGTGAGATGGATGCAATGGATCATTCATTATATTAGAACCATTTTCCAAGAATGAATGAATATGCAAGATAGATGTATCCCAACCTTGGATTGACTATTTTACTTTTACATGGGAGATGGTGGTTTTCTATCTTGATTTTTTATTCACTTAAATTATACATTTTTATTTTGTCATTTAGTTTTTCAATATTGGTTATGTTTGAAATTTTGAATAAACGTGTTAGATTCAAGTGGTGAAATGAGGAATTGGCGATGTAAAAAATTGCAATTTACTTGTCATTTGCAAGATGTGCTTTGATATTGGCTAGTATTCTTTTCACTTCAATTTCCCCTTTTTCTCAGTTCACAATCAAAAAAATATTTTTTCACTCATCAAATTTGATTCTAATTGTCAAAAGACAGGTTCAACCTCGTCAAAAGACTAGACAAAACGTTGTCCATCGAAAGACAATTGAGACCTTTTGCCAAAAATTGGCCTAGTATTATATTGTAGAACGTGTGGAGCCCAATATGCAAAGACCTCAAGTAAAGGACTAAGGAACAACCTACCCAAATGGGCTAATGGTCATCTGATGGGTCCTTTCATCTTTTTGGAGCTGGGCTCCACTCTAGTGTAAAGATCAAAATATTACAATAGTGTATAAATTTGGGGAACCACCCCACCCAAAAGAGCTGCCTAACCCAAAAAAATGGATGACATCACATTGTGTCAAAAGTGCATCCCTCGGTGTATAGAACATAGGCTATTAGTTCATCTATACGAAAGATGGGCTATGGATGAAGAGCATTTTACATACAGTTGGAATAAGGAGATTCAATAGGGTTTTTTTTTGTGTTTCCCCCAAATGTAGTCCCATCTAGCTCTCTAGAGTTATGACTTTCTACCTTGTATTGAATTTTTGTGAACCACTCCGACCAGTCCACCATCAATTGGAAACCCACTATGACTCAGTTGTGTTGTGAATGAACTATAACTGAGTTACCATGGTTACAACTTGGTAACCTATCTTCGAAACCTTCCTAGTTCTCTCTTCCCCGACCTAGTTAGGGTTCTTGAATATTTTTGTGTAGTTAGGAAAAATAAATAGAGAACATTTGAAACTAATGCCTTTTAAGACAATAATCGGCCACATGGTTGGGCACTATGGATGAAAGTAATGCAAAGGAGGGGACCATCCAAATTTGGCACCAACGTCTAAGCTATCATTCATCTTCATCACTTAACCACACTTCAAACTCTTCCTTTTACTTCCGACCCAAAGATTTTCTCTTAGGTGATACACTATGAAAGTTTGCTGTTATTTCTTAATTGAACCTTTTTCATCACAAGGAATAAAATGAATTAAAAAAGAGCTCCAATTTTTAGCACATGAAAAGGCCATAACTACTTGACCCAGGACTTCCACCATTATTTGAGATTTAGTAGATTTATATCTGGCAAAACTCCACCACAAATGTGCTAGCACTTTTTCCACAATCTAGAAAAGAAACCAATTTTTTTTAACTATGTCCATTTTTATGTATCAAACCAACTTTTTTCGACATTAAACCCTCTCTATTCAGCATTGATTAAAATGCTAGGTTAATAATGTATCAGGTTGTGTGCAAATAGCCATAGGTCTTTGAATATATTTTGATCATTTGATTATGATCCAGTTCATTTAGCTTTGTATATCAATTAATTTGCATGCCCATCGAGTGCAAAAATTGTTGGGTTGAATTCTTAGCAACGCATCATTACATAATGAGATGATTGATGAGAAGCAAATCAAGAATGCGTCAACGAGTTTGTTGTGTGTCAATGATGCGTGTGGGTCAAGTATCATCCCGTTTTGACAATTGTGATGGAGGTGTGGTCCTAGCTAAAGCTGCTTCTTCAAATATTACGAATGCCACTAGTTATTGCAAATTACCAAATATCACCCAACTTGTTCAACTAATAGGAATTAAGTGATGAAGTCATCGTAGATTTACATAGAAATTTTGTGTATCTAGATGAGTGGTAGTCGGGCTTGAGCTAGGACATTGGGGAAGTGAGATAGTTAGCCAAGGAAATGTTTGCAATAGTCCCAACTTCCTATGAAACTTGGCATTGCAATTGTTGAGGACTTGGGATATTTGGGAAGTGAGGACAAACAAGTGTGTTCAAAATTGGTTGGACAATGCCAATTTCTAAAACCCATGTCACAGTTGTTGGTACTTCACTTTTGGAGGGGCTTGTATAATCAATTAAACTTGGTTACCAAAATCAAAACTTCTCTACCTCACACCTGTGTCGGGTGTAGCCCTAGGGTGGGGGCGTTCTCAAAATTGGGGGCCTACGTTGAGGCAATAGCTGAGTCTAGTTAGCCCCACACACACACACACACACACACACACACACACACACATATACAAATATTTCCTTTCTCTTCAAAAATGAAAAAAATCTAAAAGCTTACCATGTCTCTACATATTGTTCAAGCAAGTAGCTAGGATATAAAAGGATTTTAATAAATCTCTGCTTTCATAGCTAGTTCATAGCCAAATGTGGTTAAATCTCCTTGTGGATGATTGTCAATGTGGAAACATTACAAAATTGCAAAAAAAAAAAAAAAAAAAAAAAAAAAAAAAAAATACAATAAAAATTAAAAATTTTTTAAAATAAAAAAAAAAAAACATAATTATAAAAAAACACCAAAAACAAAAAAAAAAACAAAACAA
>Ga0116227_10002995_pt1 | contig 37932 bp, 43 predicted proteins | sample S1TSphgellanicum_FD_89693 | JGI IMG/M metagenome (GOLD analysis project Ga0116227, IMG submission 89693) | Host-associated microbial communities from peat moss isolated from Minnesota, USA - S1T2_Fb - Sphagnum magellanicum MG | ecosystem: Host-associated > Plants > Peat moss > Unclassified...
GGAGTTTTTTCTTTATATACGTTTCATGAATTTTGTTGTTTATATACTATTTAGCGAAAGCAAGAATAAATTCTATATTGGATTTTCTTCTAATTTAGAAGAAAGACTTATTCGTCATAATCAAAAAAGCAAAGTTTTTACAGGAAATTTGTTGGGCTCGTGTTTATTTCGCAATTAAATTGTTGGTTGGAAGTGTAATATTTTTCACAAAGATAAGTCCATCGTACATTTCTGAAAACTTTTTGTTATACAAATAATTCTTTTTAGGATCGAATCCTCCACCACCTGCAACTATTTGTTTCGATTTCTTTCTGAAGAAATCCGATGAATTTCCTTCTAAAGCTTTATTCATATCAATAAAATAAATATCGTCTTTTGCCTCAATAAATGTTTCTGCATAAGTTTTGGCGTATGGTTTATTGAGTTCTACTTTCTTCCAGCTTGGTTTTTCATCCTTGTTGGAAAAATAACCCGCTTGTGTACCTGTGCCAAAATCAAACCCAACACTATAATAATCGTTTTTATAGTATTCTTTCAAACGTTTTCCCAAATTATAAATTTTTCTGGTGCTGTAATTTCCAGCTTTAAAATTATTAATATGTTCATTATGAGCCCAAATAAAAGCTTTTCCATTTTTTGACTTGTTTTCTATGATCCATTTAGCATTTTCAAACATTTTCAAATCCCTGTCCTGACTGTAATGATTTTGTACGAAATAGGTGTATTGTGATACATAATTCAAAGCTCTTATTGCCGAATTTAGATCATCTATATTCTCATCTTTAATATTTTTTCTAAAATCAATCAAGATATTCTCAACTTCATTTAGCCTTGGAGTTTGGATATCTGCCCAATTAGTCGACGCACCATAAAAATCCACTTCTTTTTCTACACAATTATCAACCACTAAAAGAAGTTCTTCGCTTACAGGAATAGTATATTTTTTTACTACACTTCGTATCTCCTCATTGATTTTTTTTACGACTTGCATGTCCATACCATAAAAGCGAATTTGCTCGTCCTTAGTTTTATCCAGGTTATAATTTCTCATCCATTGCAAAAGATCAACTACTTCTTTACAATACCAAAAACCAATGCTAAAATTACGGGCAATACTTTCTGTATTTCCTTTTCCTCCACTAATCCATTCGTTTATCCCAGCTTCTGAGGTATATGAATCTTCCATAATAAACACTTTGACACCTTCGTTTTCAACCAAATATTTGAAGAATTTAGCCTTTAGATCGAAAAATTCTTTTCCCTGATGAGTTGCTTCTCCAAATCCAAAAATTTTAGCATCAGCAAATTTTTGAGGAATGTTATTATTGAATATGGTGAGGTTCGTATCTGGATTTGCATCTTCAATTTTAATGGCATTTTCATTAATCCAGCTTACAGTTTTATTATCTTGTGCATATGTTTGGAATAATATAAAATATGCAATTAGTGAAACAAATTTTCTCATACGTGTAGTTTTTTTTTAATGTTTTTAGACCTTATATATAATAACCAGAAACGAATGTAATTTTTCAAATTGATTTTGGGAAATAATTTAACTTTTCCTTAAAATAAGATGAAATATTATTAATTTTTAATAGCTATTTTAGAATTTGGCTAAATATTAAATACCCTTCTTTAAAACTGTACATTGCGTATCACAATAAAATAATCTTTTATATGAAAGAATTACATAAACACTTATTAAGCCTTTTTTTGCACATTGTTGATTCTTGTTACCATCTCTTGTAATAATCAAGCCAGTAATACTAAAAATGAAAATAAAATTGGCGACATAAGACTGAAATACACCACCGGAATTCATTCAATTTTAGAAGACAGCAAAGGAAATCTTTGGATTGCCAATAATGGAATTGGTGTTTTGAAATATGACGGAAGAGAAGTGGTCAATTTCACAAAACAACAAAAACTGACAAAAAACGATACAAAAGGCAATTCGCTGGAGAAAGTTTTTTCTATTGGAGAGGATAAATCAGGAAATATATGGTTTGGGACTGTAGGATCCGGGGTATGGAGATATGATGGCACGTTGGTGAAAAATTTCACTAAAGAAGATGGGGTCGGGATTAACCATATCTGGACAATATATACTACCAAAAAGGGGGAACTATGGCTCGGAGGAGCAAACCCAAGTGGTGTATATCGATTCAATGGTGTTTCTTTCGAAAGAAAATATTAGATCAAACTCTTCAAGAAGTTATAATTTCACCGTAAAGAAGCTGAAGCTACTATATTAATTTTTATTTTTTTAAGTATTAATTCGTTCTTGCCCTAATGCTCTTATTGAAATCATGCTTTTTTAAGCAGATGGTTTATTAAAGGTCCATCCTGAAATGACCAAATCCTGAATAGTTTCATTTAAGGCGTTCCCTTCTTTTAAAGTATATCGTTCTTTTTTTGTGTTATCTTTTTTGTTCCAGTATTTATGCGATAAATAAAAGAGACACAAACTAAGGATAATACCAATAATAAAAACTTTAAGGCCAAAAACCGGTAAAACAAAAATTAAAATCAATGTATAAATTGCGTATCTGATTATTGGCGATTTACTGGATAATTCCTCATGAAATTTAGCACAATCATTGCATCTTGCGATTCCTATTGAGATTTCTTCGTATTTTAAGCTTCGGTATATAACAAAATTGGTTCTGCTATTTTCTTTATAAAGCCTGATAAAATTATAATTATTAATGTCTTTGCCTTCATTTTGAAAACAATAACCGCATCTTTTTTCTTTTGGCTCAAAACGTTTTAAACCTTCGTTATAATTATATTTCGAAAACATTTATACAGATTTAAAGTTCATCGTCATAGTCAGGATAAAAAATCTTACCAATTACTAGCTGAAATACATAAGCGATAAGAAAACAAACTAAAAAAGGAATCAATAATTCGACAGTAAAATAACTGCTTCTTTGCGCAATATAAAAATGAAATCCCACGGGAAATAAAATAACCAAAACTACAGATCTTACTACTCCGGCTATTGGTTGTTTTTTCAGGTCAAAATAGCCCGCAAATCCAGCAATAATCGCTGCTAACACATACCATTCATAGGCTTCAATATTCAAAACAGGTCCTAAAACTGCAGCTCCAAATATTATACTCCCTGTAATTTTCTCGTTTTGTTTATTTTCACTTTCCTCCTGAGCAGCTTCCAGAAGTTCCCTTTTATAATCGCTGATTACTTTATTAATGAGTTTTTCCGCAGTGCTTTCATCATAGCCGGCAACAATTAATTTTATGATTTGATTCTCGACAGATAGATTATCTTTTAAATAAGCTTCTTTTATTTCCTTTATTTGCTGATAAGAGAGTTCCTTTTCCATTATTAAGCTTTAAAATCTCTTGATTTAATTTCTTTATTCAATAAGCTTAAATTGACCAGCAACGGAACAAAAGTTACAGGTAGGGTAAAAATAGGGACAAGTGTCGCTATAGAAAAGTTTTTAAATCCTTTTGCATTCAAAAGATAAATTATAATAGCGATCGCTAAAGCAAAAATAACTGCGAAGCCGATCGAAACCGCTTTAAAAAGCGTTCTCTTTTTGATCAGTTCTTCTTTTGTCAACTCGTGGTAAATGTTTTTCTTCATGGGGCTGGTTAATTTTATTTTGGATGTTTTTGGTTTAAAATTTCACAAGCTTATTTACAATAGCCATTATTTTAACTTTTTTAAGTCGGTTTGGCATTATAAGCTGTTATTTTTTTGCTAATATAATAAATATATTTACTGAACAAATTTTAATTTGAAGTGCAAAATTATTTTGTTTTACCTCATTTGATTACCTCCTTAAGTCCTGTATAAAAGAACATTAAGAAGTTTTGCAATAATCCTGTTTAGCGAAAAAATCAGTAGTTTTATTTTAATTGAGAATGCGTATCTTTACTATGAAAAGTCGTACAACAGGAACCAAATACTGATTGTCAGTTGTTGTCTATTGTCACGTATCGTGCGACTTATCAATTATAATTTTAAACCTATTGCAATATGGCATTTGATCATTATATACAGATAGAAAGGGTTGAAAAACTTACAAAAAAGGAATTTATAGAAAATTATTATAAGCCGCAAAAGCCAGTTATCATTACAAACCAAATAGAAGACTGGCCCGCTTTTACCAAATGGAATTTTGATTTTTTAAGAGAAGTTGCAGGAGATAAGATAGTCCCCCTATATGATAGCCGCAAGACCGATTATACCAAAAAAGTCAATGAGCCGGACTTTAAGATGACCATGTCTGAATATATTGATATCCTTGAAAAAGGCCCAACCGACCTTCGTATTTTTTTATATAATCTTATGAAAGATGTTCCCTCAATGAAGTCAGATATGCACTGGCCGCAACTCGGCATCAGATTGCTTAAAAGTATGCCGCTTGTGTTTTTTGGCGGACAGGACGCCAAGGTTTTTATGCATTATGATATTGATTTCCCAAATATCTTTCACGTTCATTTCGAAGGACAAAAACAATGTATCCTTGTCGATCCTAAAGAGACAAAATACATGTACCGATTGCCATATTCATGGTTATGCAATGAGGATATTGATTTTGATAATCCGGATTTTGAGCGTTTTCCGGCACTTAGAAAAGTTAAACCTTATATCGCTAATCTTAATCATGGCGAAATGCTCTACATGCCAGAAGGCTGGTGGCATTACATGAAATACCTTACACCTGGTTTTTCGCTTAGCCTGAGATCTCTCGCCGGTAGGCCATCAAACTTATGGAAAGGGTTTGCAAACGTTGCGATCATCCGATATTATGATAACTGGATGCGAAAAAGAAAAGGTCAGGAATGGCTGGATTACAAAGATGCCGAATCTATTCGCAGAACAAATGCAGAATTAGAAGCAGCAGAGTAACTTGAATAAGGTTGAGTATTCAAGTATAACCAATAAAAAACTCCATTATTTCTAATGGAGTTTTATGTTTAAAAAAAGTTTTTATTTTTCTACTCTTTTAAAGTCTAAATCCTGAAAATCAAAACTAAAATCGATATTTGGAGAAATTCCTTTCATTTTTATCGATTGGGCTTTACCTGTTTCATCTACTGAAAACGTCGTAAAGGCATCGCAATTCATAGCCTGATATTCCCATTTTACAGCAAAAGTGTTGGCATCGTATAAAGCCAATGGGCCATTTAATTTTGGCGAACGAAAACATTTAATCCACAATTGTTTGTTTTTTACAAATACTTCTGCTTTTCCAAACCAACTATCTTCGTAAACACCAATAAAATTTTCATTTTTTACTTTAGTATTTTTTAAAGAAGCTACTTTTTTCCAGGTGTCTTTCGTAACATCATCACTTGTGTTTTTATCCTGACTCATCCATTCGACCATTTTATCTGTCCAGCCAAAATCATCCAAACCTATATAACTATCTGCAATTGTGTTTGATACCGCCATGAAAAGACCTGCGCCGCCATTCTCGGTATTGGTCAAAATGACAATCCCTAAGTTCAGGTCAGGAAACATTGTTACTATAGATAACATTCCCGGCAAGCCACCAGTGTGTTCTACTTTAAAATTTCCTTTTGCATCAGATATTCCCCATCCTAAACCATAACCATTAAAATGAGAATTGTATCTCGGATTAGGATCTCCAGGCATAACAGTATGTATGCGCCACATTTCGTCATGGTTTTTTAAAGAAAATAACGATGATTTCAAATCTTCTCCGTATTGCCCTTTATTAAGACGTGTAATCATCCATTTCGACATATCTGCTACATTCGAGTAAATACCTCCGGCAGCAATTCCTATTCCTATGTCATATTTCTCAATCGTTTTGATAATTCCAGATGCCGAGGAGTGGGGTACGGCAAGATTTGTTTTATCCTTTAATAAACTTCCAACAAACGTATGATTCATCCGCAAAGGAGTTATAATTCTTTGTTGTACAAATTGCTCATAACTCATACCGCTTACTTTTGCGATTACTTCTCCGGCAACGATATAAAGCAAATTGTCGTAATCAAACTGGGTTCTAAAGGCAGAAACCGGTTTAAAATACTGAAAACTAGTCATTACATCCTTACTTGTAAAGTTGGATCCGTCAGGAAAAAACATCAAATCACCAACACCTAATCCAAGTCCGCTGCGATGCGTTAATAAATCCTGTATATTGAAATTTTCTGTAACATAATCGTTGTACATTTTAAACTCCGGCAGATAATCTTTTACTTTGTCCGTCCATTTTAGTTTACCTTCGTCTTCTAAAATAGAAAGGGCAGCCGTTGTAAAAGCCTTGGTATTAGAGGCAATTTGAAAATTGGTATATTCGTCAACAGGCTTTTTGGTTTCGACAGAACTAACTCCATATCCTTTTGAAAGAATAATTTTTCCATCTTTAACGACAGCAATTGACGCTCCTGCAACTTTAAACTTTTGCAAAGCATTTTGCATTAAGGAATCGATTTTTGCAGATGATAATTGGGCAAATGCCGTTGTTGATGCAAAACAAATAAAGAGTACCGAGGCAAGACGAATTCTCACTTTTTTCATATTTAATTTTATTTTGGTAGGTTGATAATCTTATTTTTAAAGTTTTTAAAACAGCATCAATATTCTTAAATTATAAGTAATTTTTTCTGCAAATTAACATTTATTGCTTACGAATATAAGAAATATCTTTAATCGAAATAATTAATCTATTTAACTTACTGACGAGTTATTAACATTTTTTTCTGACATTCATTAAATGCTATAAGAAGTAATTGAGAACCAAATATGTGCAACAAAAAAACTGAAATTGTATAATAAAAAAGGCTCTATTATTTCTAATAGAGCCTTTTGTTCTTTTCTGACCTAAAAATATATTGCCAATTATGGATATATCATCAAAAAGATAAAAGCAAATAAATTGACCAGAAGCACAACTCCGTATACAATATTCGATTTTCCTTTGCTTAAGGACAACATCACAGTAAATACCGATAAAGCCAGCAGCACTATAGATTTTATATCAAGCCCTAAAATAATAGGCATATCCATGAGGACACAAACTGCGGCAACACTTGGAATGGTTAAACCAATACTTGCCAAAGCAGAACCTAAAGCTAAGTTTATACTGGTTTGAAGGCGGTTTTTTCTAGCGGCAATAATTGCCGCAATAGCCTCCGGTAATAAAATTATGGCCGCAATTACAACTCCAACCAAAGATTTCGGGAGGTGATAGCTTACAATAATACTTTCGATAGTAGGAGAGAGTGTTTTTGCTAATAATACCACAATACCTAAACTTACGATCAGGAAAACCAAACTTGTATAAAAGGTTTTATTATCAATTGCTATTGGTTCAACGACATCCTCGTTTTCATCATCACCTACAGTTAGAAAATATTGCCTGTATCTGCTGGTTTGCGCAAATAGAAAGGAAGCATAGATAATAATGCAGGCACCAGATGCAAAAACAAGCTGCGGAATTGAATAATAAGATCCCTTAACGCTTTCTGTAAAAGTAGGGAAAACCAGTGTAAATACTATAATAGAAACGAGAGAAACCAAACCAATGGTTACAGAAGAGACAGAAAAATTTTGTTCATAATGTTTTAGCCCTCCAATTAAAAGACAAAGTCCAATAATACCATTCAAAATAAGCATTGTAGCAGCGTAAACAGTATCCCGGGCCAATGAAGCTGCTGCAGAACCTTCCGAAAGCATTAGAGATACAATAATCGAAACTTCTATAACGGTTATGGATATGGCTAAAATAATCGTTCCGTAAGGTTCTCCAACTCGTTCTGCTATTATTTCTGAATGATGTACTGCCGACATAACACTAAGAATAAGCAGTATACTCGCAATAATTTGAAAGAAGCTGCTATTGTCTACAAGTCCGCTAAAAAAAAGTATCCAGGCAAGTGCCGGAATAATAATGGTCCACTGAAGTAATTGTTTCATATAAAAATGTTTTTGCCAATTATTTTTATTAGAAATCGGCATTTTTGAATCTTCCGTAATATAGAACTTTTTAACAAAGGGAGCAACTAAACAAGGGCATCTTTAACGATATACTAACAATTTTAGATCTAAAACTCCTGATTTGAATGTTTTTTTAAATTTAGCAAATAGAAGAATTCAATTAAGAAACTAAATTTTATATAACTATCTTTAGCAGCAAACACCTTAATATTTAGAAATTTAGTATCCTTATTTTAGGCAAAGACCAACATAAACACATGAAAAATAGTTCCTTTTTTTATATTCTTTTATTCTTAAATATCTTTACTATATCTGGCCAAACGCAATCTAATATCCCAGATTTACGTGAGATGACAGATTCAATTGCCAGTAAACATTATCCGGGAGTTCATAGTGTACTTATTTCCAGAGATCAGGAATTGGTTTATGAACAATACTTTAATGGTTACCAGAGGGATTCACTTCATGATTCGCGCTCTTCTTTTAAATCGATAACAAGTTTACTGGTCGGAATAGCGATGGATAAAGGGTTTATAAAAAATACAGACCAGAAAATGTATGAGTTTTTCCCTGAATATCCGGCTCTGAAAACAGATAGACTTAAAAAAAGTATTACCATTAAAAATCTACTCGAAATGAAATCTGGTTTTGATTGTGAGGAATTTAACGACACAAAAGATTGTGAAAACGAAATGAGCCTGAGTAAAAACTGGGTAGAATACTCTTTGAACCTTCCCATGAAAGACAAACCTGGCGATGTATGGGCCTATACTTCGATAGATCCTGTAATCCTGAGCGGAATCATACGTAAAGCAACCAATATGTCTGTTATGGATTTTGCGAAAAAATATTTATTTGATCCTCTTGGCATCTCACAATATAAATGGACGATCGATCCAAGCGGAAACGGCATGACAGCAGGATCATTCTATATCAGACCTGCAGATATGCTTAAAATAGGTCAAATGGTAAAAAATAAAGGTAAGTGGGAGCATAAACAGATTATTTCTAAAAAATGGATTGTGCAATCTACTCTTTGTGATATTGCAATTCCTGATTTTTCTTTTATGAAATCCAGTAGAAGTAAAATTGGATTTCCGCAGCCCGCTTATTACGGTTATTATTGGTATCGTGAAACTCTAAAGACAAAAGATATAAATGAAAACTTACTTTTTGCATCCGGCAATGGAGGACAGTATATTTTTATAATAGAAAATTTAAATCTAACTGTTGTTTTTACACAGGGCAATTATGGCTCTTTTAAAGCCAAACAAGCTTTCGAAATTATGGCAAAATATATTTTACCCAATTTCAAAAACTGATAGATTATTTTTGTAGTTCTTTATCCTGAATATGATCTAAAAATCCTTGCTATCAGAGCTTTTTGTTACTTTTACTAATCTAACCATCTGATATACTGCATGGTTTTTTAATGACAAAGAGCGCGCAATTTCAGGAATTGCCTGCATATGCGCTTCGCATAAATAACCAAACTCAAGTTCTGTTATTATTTTGGCATGTTCTGAAATTATATTATTTATTGCGGCAGTCGTTTTTGCAACTTCAACATACACTAAATAAAATCCCTCCGAATAATCTAATGGAGAAGCCACATTTTTTAAAAACGGATCAAAATTATTATCTTCCATAGTAATGCTTTTTGCATTTTACTAAACCGGTTCCCAAAGCTCTATTTTATTTCCGTCGGCATCCATAATATGAACGAATTTACCATAGTCGTAACTTTCAATTTCATCCAGGATAGTTACTCCGTTTTCTTTGAGTTGGCTTACCAGAGCTTCAATATGCTGAACTGTGTAGTTAATCATAAAATCTTTTTTAGAAGGGGAGAAGTATGCATCTCCATTTTTAAAAGGGCTCCATTGCACAGAATTCACTTTATCAGGATTATTAAAATCTCTTGATTCAAAAGTCGCGCCCCATTCATTAACATCAAATCCTAAATTTTTGGCGTACCATTCTTTTGTTTCTTTCTTATTACCTGTAAAAAAGAAAATACCGCCAATTCCTGTTACTTTTGGCACCGTGTTGTCCGTCTGATTTTTTTGATCTTCCATGATTATCTACTATTACATTACATTAAACTGTTGTCTTTGGGTACTATCAATAACAAACCTTTGCTAATTCTATGATTAAGCTTTATTTTTTTAATATACGATCTTATAACTCCTTCGTCAATCGATCCAGCTCTTTTAACAGCGTTGGAAATCTAAACTCCCCGGCCATACTTGCAACTTTTTCATAAGCATTGTCCAGCTCAATTCCGATAGAAGTAATATACAAAGGTTTTTTGCTATCGCCTCTAAACAGGGCACGTTTGTTTTTTTCGATGGCAGCAAAATTTGTTTTGGCAACACCAATAATTGGAATTTGACTGTTTAGCTTTTCATACAAACGACCTCCTAAACCATATTTTTTATCATCATCTAAATACACAAAACCATCCACAATAATAGCTTCAATAGTGGTTAAATCTATTTGATTCAACAAACTGAGAATACAAGGCAATTCTCTTTTATAAAATTCTCCGGGAATATATTCTTCGACATTCCCGATAATTTCAGTGTGAATTTTAAAGTTCTTACTTTCATTCCATTCTTCAAATTCAAGACAAACTGTTTTTGCTTTTCCGTCATAGTAATAGGTGTCGAAGGCTAGTATCATTAATATCGATTATTTTGGGCTAATAAATTTATTTTTTTTTCGGGGCATCCTTCAATCCTTTTCCAGCCATAATACTATCTATAGCATTTTCTACTCTCGACTCTCTTGTTTTAGATTGCTTTGGCGACGAAAAATGCAGTAAATAAGCTCTTTGTCGTCCGGGAGTTAAAGTTTTAAATGCAGCTTTTAATTTTGAATCATTATCCAATTTCTTCTGAAATTCTGCAGCGATTTCAAACTCTTTCGTCTTCTTTAATTTTACTTTGAGACCTGCTTTTTCGACTTCAATAGCCTGATAGATATATGTTTTTAGAATAGGTTTCTGATCTGTAATTTCCTGAAGGTTTGTGAACCGTATTTGTCTGGCCGCCTGAACATTTTTTGATTGTTGTATTAAAATGCCATCAGTATCGCTTAACAAAGCTCCTTTAAAAAACAAAAGTGCACAATAGTCTTTGAATGCGTGAATTAAAACAATATTAGCATTCTGAAAAGTATAACAAGGGGTACCCCATTTTAATTCTTCAGTCAGCTGGCAATCCAATACAATTTTACGCAATTCTTCTTGTTCCTTTTGCCATTTTTTTGCTTCATCAAAATAAAAATCAACTTCCGGATTCATAATTTGTTTTTTTTAATTGATTTAAACCCGCAAAGATCCTCGAAAACCTCTGGCAGCATAATAAGAATCTGCTCCGTTATGATACACAAAAACAGTATTATAACGGAAATCAGAGAACAGGGCACCACCTAGTTTTCTGATTTCAGCAGGAGTTTCGATCCAGCTTGATGTTTTATTGTCAAATTTACCCAGTTTCTGAAGTTCTCTGTATTGTTCTTCATTCAGGATTTTAATACCCATTTCTTCCGCCATGTTTATGGCGCTGTCTGCGGGTTTATGTTCTTTTCTTTTTTCTAATGCTTCGTGATCGTAACAAATGCTTCGGCGCCCTTTAGGACTTTCTGCCGCACAATCACAGAAAATGTATTCATTTGTTTTTTTATCATAACCAATAACATCCGGGTCACCTTCAGTTCTTTCCATTTCATCGATAATTCCTAATTTATCAGGATTTGCCAGAAGTTTTTCTTTTACTTTTACCCACTCAATACCTTTGTGGCGCTGCATATTTTTTTCAAAACGCAGTTCTAAAACGTCCAGTATTTCCTCTTGCTGCTCCGGTGACAATATATTTTTATTAGCACTCATAGTTTATATTTTATTTGAAAGATAGCTTTCGAGTTTATCTAAATTTTCTTGCTGGCCTTTATCAGCTTTATGTGTTTTTACCACGATATCATGCATTTCTGTAGTATCAAATAACATTGACCAGTCCAGCAACGTCTTATTTTCTTTTGTCTGAAATAAAATTGTTGCAATAAAATGGGGATTGAAATGCTCCAATACAATTTTCTCAAACGGAATGATTTCTTTAAAAATACTTCGGTTTGGGTAATTTGTACCGTCAGGGCCATGCATGGTGAGATTCCATTCTCCGTTTTCGTGAAAATCCATTTTATGAATCGTGTTGGTAAACCCGTTAGGTCCCCACCAGGATTCAATATGTTCAGGATTGCTCCACATTTCCCAAACTAAATCAACAGAAGCGTTTAATAATCTTGTAGTATGTAATGTTCTGTTTTGGTTGTTGCTTTTTTCTTTACCCATTTGAAGTTCTTTAATTAATAAATGACCTCTTTTTTCTAATTATAAAATTTGGCTTTACTAAGTTAGAAATAATTTTAGGACGATCAGAATTTAACCTCTGTGATTTTTCTTTCAGCTGGCCGAAAATACCACGATATAACGGTTAGAATTAGCAGCAATAGAGGGCCAAAAAGAGTAATTGCAGGATCTCCAGACGCTAAATGAGAAAAAACAGCACCGGACATTGCAAAAAAGAATCCAGCATAAGCCCATTCTTTCAGCAAAGTAAATTTTGGGAGCAATACCGCTATTACGCCTAATATTTTCCAGATTCCTAATAAAGTCAAAAAGTAAATAGGGTAGCCTAAATGGTTGATCATTTCTACTTCTTCCTTATTTTTAATCAATTGCACTATTCCGGTTGCTGTCATCCCTAAACCAAGCCACAGAGTAGCAATCCAATAGATAATTTTGTTTCGTTTTGTCATGATGTTTTATTTTAATTGGTTTACAATTTCCTGTAATCTGTTATGTGCCATATTTATACCTTGTGCAAAAGGCAATTTCAACATTTGATCCCTAAGTTCTGCCGATTTATAAATGATATGCATCGTAAGTTTGCTTTTTTCCTCAGAGACTGATTCAAACTCTAAAAACTCAAGCTGAGCGGCAAAGGGTGAATTTTCCATTTCAAATGTGCGGGTAATTCTTTGGTTTTGGATAAACTCGTGAATTACTCCATTAGCTTTAAATACAATATTTCCTTTAGGATCTGTAGTTTCAAATTGATACCCCCCGTATTTTTTACTTTCGAGTTTAAGCACTTTTGTACCCATCCATTGCGCTACAATTTCAGGTTCGTCATAAGCTTTAAAGAGTAAGGCAAGCGGAAGATCAAATTCCCGGGTAATGACAAGATCCTGCTGACCGTCTTCTGCATTGATTTTTGTTTTAAGTTCCATAAATGTTTTATTTTTTAGGTTGATAGTTTTTCATTATGGTTTCTAATGTATTAAATCGATCGTCCCACATTTTGCGGAAAGGCTCTATAAAATCAGCTACTTCTTTCATTTTCTTAGCATTAGTCTGGTAATAAATCTCTCTTCCGTTTTGTTCCTGAGTCAAAAGTTCGCATTCAGTAAGAATCTGAATGTGTTTTGAAATAGTTTGGCGTGACGAGTCAAAATTTTCAGCTATAACGCCAGGCGTCATTGCCTGTATAGCTACTAAACTTAAGATTGCCCTGCGGGTAGGGTCGGCTATGGCCTGAAATACATCTCTACGAATTTCCATTATGCAGTTATTTGACTGCAAATATAGTGCAGTTATTTGACTGCACAAATTTTTAAACACTTTTTTTTTGCTTTATATCAAATAGTTACAAATAAAGCCTCTAAAATTAGATGATTTCAGAGGCTTTAAATTTTTATTTTTTCTAAAGAAATTAGGACTGTTTGCTTTTTGCTACATTCACTTCAATATTGGCTAAAATGAGTATAATTATAATCTCAGCAAAAAAATAAGTCCATCCTAAAATCGTTATTTTTCTATGGTAATAGGTTAGAAGCCCAATTGTTAAACAGCAATAGATAAGATTTATCAAAGCGATAATTTTAAGATAAAACCGCCAGTTTTTAATCACGAATAAATAATTTATAAAAGAGTAGAGCGCTAAAAAACAAGCCAGAATAGAAAGTATAACTAATACATCTCTGGGCATTCCGATCGCGATCTCAAATCTCACCAATACAATCCCTAACAAAAAAGCTGAAACTAAAGCCCCCAAACTATCTATTAAAAATACTTTTTTATGGTTTAAGATCATAGACTTACCGTTTTAAACAACAATTCTTTAATTATTTGGTTTTAAATAAATTACAAAGCTAAAGTAAGAATTAAAAAACAAATTAACAATATATTAACACAATAAGATCCTTCGTTTTTAGAGCGAGATATTTTTTTGAATACTAATTTGTTCCAGAAAAAGGTCATCATGCGAAACCACAATTAAGGTGCCGTTATACTGATTAATAGCAGCTGTTAATATTTCGATGTTCTGAATATCTAAATTGTTCGTTGGTTCATCTAAAATGATTATATCCGGAGATTCGTTGCTAATCGTTAAGCAACAAAGCATTAATCGCATTTTTTCTCCGCCGCTTAATGTTTTACAAAGTTTATCCCAATATTCATTAGAAAACAAAAAACGATTCAACCTCATTTTGATCTCATGTTCTTCTAATCCTGAAGTATTAAAATGTTGTGCTTGTTCATATACTTTAAGCTCATTGTTTATGAGCGAATAATCCTGATCAATATATACTGATTTATTTTGAGAGTTATAAATAGTGCCATGTTTAGGCTTTATTTCTCCCAGTATTATTTTGATCAGAGTTGTTTTTCCTGAGCCATTAGAACCTTTTAAAGCAATTCGTTCTCCGCTGGTTATTTCAATATTTAAATCTTTTTCCCAAAGAAGGCACTCTTTATAACCGTAGTTGATATCATTCGCCTTAAACAGAATTTTTCCCTTGTGCAATACCGAGTTCTCAAAACCAAATTTCATCTGATCAATATCCGGCAAAGCAGAGCGCAAATCGCGTAATTCTTTTGAAATGCCATCTATTTTCTCTACGTGAACACTTTTTAGTTTAGATGAACTATTTTCAGCATTATTGCGCAAAGTATTCATCATAATCCTGGCAACACCTGATTTTTCCTGTTTCTTTTTGCCACGCGCATCTAATTTTTGCTGCCTTTCTAATGTTTCACGCTCTTTTTCTTTGGCTTTCTTCAGTGCTTTTTCCTTACTCTGTAAGTCCTGTTTTAAAGCATTATTTTCAACTTGTTTCTGCTCAGTATAAAAATTGTAATTTCCGCCATAAGCAGTAATACCGCTTTTGCTTAATTCGAAAACAGTGTCCAGAAGATTAAGCAGCTTTCTGTCATGACTTACTACAATCAAAGAACCTGAAGTCGCAGTTATAAAGTTATATAACAATTCTCTGGCAGTCTTGTCGAGATGATTACTGGGTTCGTCAAGCAAAACCAATTCGGGTTCATGAATCGAAATACCGGCAAGAAAAACTTTTGTTTTCTGACCGCCGCTTAATGTTTCTATTTTCTGTTCCAAATCCAGATCAGCCAATTGCCAATACTGAAGCGCGTTGTTGCATCGTTCTTCAATCGTCCAGTCGTCGTTGAGTGTATTTAGGTTTTCTTCGGTTACATTTCCGTCAAGTATTTCCTTAAGAGCAGTAAGTTTTTCGTTTATACGCAATGCTTCAGCAATAGTAAGATGATTGTATTGCCCAAAAATTTGAGGTATATAATAAGGATCAGAACCAACTCTTAGTTCTCCGCCTGAAGGAGGTAATTCTCCGGCAATAATTTTTAATAAAGTCGATTTTCCAACTCCATTATTTCCAATTAATGCAATTTTTTCGTGATGATTAACAGTGAAGCTAATATTGTCAAACAATACATCACTGTTAAGATGTTTATATGAAATGTTGTGTAGAATAAGCATAATTTCTTTCTATAAAAATGAATAAATAGAGTAACCGCAATTGCCGTTTACTCTCTAAATTGCCTGAAAGAAATTATTTTTCACATAAATTAGTAGTGTTATTTAAGATTACAAAGATACAATTTGTGTTTGATTTTAAAAATAGATTCTTTTTATAAAAAAAAACACGCTAAATTTTACTTTAGCGTGGCTTTTTAATTGTAATGCTTCACGGCATTATATTTTTTTAAGTGTTATTTTCATTTCTTTGCTGTCTAATATCAGTTGGTCATCTGTTATAGTACTCTCACAAGGATATGGAGTTCCTGTTTCATCTTTTATTACTAAACTTTTTCCACCTTGTGTCAATGCAAAAGTACCATTATTTATTTCATTCTGTAAATATCCCGTTACATGTCCATCTTCTGTAAAAGTAAGTGTTCCGTTAGTCAGGATCACATTTTTTAGAGAATCAGAAAGCGGAATTTTAGGCTCAACTGCAGTAATTTTCCATGAGTTTACCAGTTTATTTCGACCTTTGTGACATGAAACCATTAATACTGCTAATAATACAATTCCGAAGATAAATAATTTAGATTTTTTCATGATTTTGTGATTAAAGTTAGACCACAGAAAATTACAAAATTATTTTTAATTAAAAATCTAAAAATCAAATATTTATAAAGTGAATAAGTAATTAAACTTACAAAGCTGGAGTTTTCTCTGATGCCATTTTTATTTTATGATTGTGCGATAGTGAAAAAAACAACCGCATAGCGATTAAATATGATTTTTAATTAGGACGAATTTTACCGCAATCCCAATAGCTATCGAAAAAAAATATAATGTTCAAATATCACCCCGTATTCATTTTAGAGACAGCAGTGTGTCTATGCCATGTTTAAGACGCACTGCTGTGCGTCTCTACGATTACAAAATTTTCGATTTAGAATTAAAAAAATCATTCTAATCTTTTTAATCTGTGACTAAAAAAAAAATATCATTGTAGAGATACACAGTAAGACGCACTGCTGTGCGTCTCTACGATTACAAAATTTCAGATTTAGAATTTTAAAAAAAAATCTGTGCCAAACCAGTTCAATCCGTAAAATCTGTGGGCAAAAAAAAGACGCACTGCTGTGCGCCTCTACGATAAAACCTCTGAACCTTTGCCACTTTGAACCTTTGCACCTTAAAAAAATTACTTCAAAGTCAAAGCTCCTAGAATTTCCTCATACATAAAAGGTCCTCCCGGATATTTGGCCGTATAATCAAGATTCATCCATACCTGACCGCGTTCGTCAATATGATAATGAATCTTTTTTTTATAACTTTCTTTTACAAAAAGTACATTTTTGATCAAATAATTCACCTTTTCCAGATCGATCATAGAGCCAATCAGGATTTCGGGATAAATATGTCCTTTAGTATGAATTAGCCTTGGAGTTCCTCCAATAGAGCGAATTGCAGCGGCCATTAAAATAGAATGATCATCGCAGTCTCCTGAAAAATATTCTAATGATTCACTCGCAGTAGCAATATAATCACCTTCTTTGGGGTCGTTTACATAATTCCAGCGGCTATTGATCTCTTTAAAGACTGCAAAACACTGAATAATCGTTCTGTAGTCTGAATATCCTTTTATGCCTTTAAAATGCTTTGTTGTTGCCATAATGGCAAAATTTCGAACTTTTGGATTCTGATATTCGATTGCATTGATGATCTTTGATTTATTTGGAAACGGAAGGAGTTTGGCCACAATAATATCCTGCGGAAAAGGATTGTCTGACATGGTATAAATCATCGAATTATAATCTTCCGAGATTTCGCTAAAACCATAATTTCCTATAACGCTTCCGTAAATTAAAACCACTAAATAAACTGCAATACACAAAAGGATTATGGTTCGCAGGTACATTAATAAAAAGAAAATCGCAGCAAAAACAAATATAAAGATAAAGACACGGTCGAGATTAAAAGCCCATTCTAAATCAATCAGGTTCTGATGCAGTATGATAAAAATCGGGATTGTAATCAAAAGACTCAACAGCATAATAATAATCCTGTCCCAGGGAGATTTCACCTGTAGTTTGGATTTTAATTGCGGAAAGTCAATTTTAGGGAATTTTATCATAAGAATCAAAAAGCAAGTATTTAAAGCGCTTTTACTGTTTCAACAAAAGTACTTTTTTTATCAATAATTCCCAGATCAAATAACTGATTTTGAATTTTAATGAATGCTTTTTCACTTAAATTCTTCTGAGACCATTGCGTCAGTTTTAGCCATTCCTGAATATCTTCAATTTTTTGATTGAAAAGCTCTGATAATGTCTTGTCTATATTTGGAATTTCAGTAAAGTCGTGCGTTGTTTTGTTTATTATTTCTAATATTTTTTCTACGATTTTTGGATTCTTTTTCAGGAATTCGTCACGAACCGTAATCACAAATGATGGCCATGGAGTAGGACAGTCGCCAACTCTCCTGAAAATTCCCTGATCTACGAGCGGTTTGGTCATAAAGCGTTCCCACATAAAATAATCAGCAGTTCCTTTTGTCAATGCATCTACAGCTCCGTCTATTGTATTGATAATTTCAAATTGCAGATTATCCGTTTCCCAGCCATTTTCATAGGCATTAACATACGCCATTAATTGAGATCCTGAACCAAGTCTGGAAATAGCCACTTTTTTATCTTTTAGGTCTTTTACCGTTTGAAAATCTGATTTTGCAGCTACGTGAATTCCCCAAATCAATGGCGATTGCACATAAATCTGAACAATTTTACTTGGATTTCCTGCAACAATATCTTTTATAATTCCTTCAGTCAGAATTACAGCAATATCAGCTTCACCATCACGAAGCATCTGACACATTTTGCCGGTTCCTTCGGGAATATTTTTCCATTGTAAATCAATGTTTTCTGCTTCAAATTCACCATTTTCGATACATAAATGCCATGGCAAATTGAAGTGTTCGGGAACACCTACAATTTTTACAGTTTTCATTTTTAGTTTTAAGTTTAAGTTTAAGTTAAGTTGGGTAAGCGTATTCTAAGTTTAGTTTTTTATTTTATTATCAAATTGAATATTATCTAATTTTTCAATAAATCCGTACTGTGTTTTTCAGAAAGGCAAGGCTCTGCAAATTCTATCACGCCCTGTGATTCATATTCGTTTAAAATACTTTTTACTATTGAATAATCAGTATTTCTCATAATTTCAACAGCAAAAAAAGTATCATTCAAAACTTCTGATATGCAATTGATCGCTTTTAGTTTTTCTCTGATAATTTCCTTATCAAATTCCTTTTCCAATACCAAAACCTGAACAATCGAATTTCCTGAGCTTTCTATTGTTTCTCGGTGCATAAAAGTTTTTTCATTTTCATCATATTCAGCACGAAAAATATCATCGGTTGCAATCAAAGGCCCAAAAAACGGAATATTATCTAACTTGAAATATCCTTTTTCTGCATCTGTAATTTCTGCCCACATGGTTTCTGAAACAATTTCTTCCAGATAAGTGCTATAATATTTAAATAGTATTTTTTTATGTGTTTCTGCCATTATTTAATTTTCTAATTATTCTATTTCGCTTATTTCAGCTTTCAGGGGTGAAATAACAATGCGATAACCATCAGGATCCTGAATCATTTTTCCGTTTTCATTCCAGAAAGGATTAATTGCATCCATACTTGAAATATTGTGCTGTAAAAGCTTTTTTATTAAATTGTTATAATCTAAAATTGTTTTAGGGTAAAGCACAATTACGTCATCTTCGTCAAAAACATGATTTGCTTTTGTTTTTGATTGTGTAAATTCAAAATGCCAGTCCAGTCCTGATTTTCCAATAAAAACACCATCATAATTATTATGATTCTGAAAGCCACCCAATCTCTCAAAACCTAAAATATCAACATAGAAATTCTCAATTACTTCAATGTTATCAGTATGCCTTGCAAGTCTTAAAAACATAACCTAAGATTTTATTTGATTAATATGATGTTCTAAATGTGCTACATAATCTGTCATTAGAAAATTTAAATCAATTACAGACGCATCACTCAAAACAATTTTATAATCTAAAGCCTCATTATCAACAGATTTCATGATTCTGATAATTTGTTTATTTATAACAAACCATAACTGAGTCAGTTCATCAATATCCATTGTTTGATATTGATTTAAATTTACTAAATCTATTTGATTATATGGCCTGTGCTGATAAGGTTTTTCTACATAATTTATTTCTGTAAAACGAACCAGATTATGAATTGCTGAATCTGTCAAATGGCCTAAAATCTCTTTCTTAGACCATTTTCCGGGTTTTCTTTCTTCTAAAATATCCTGTCGTATTGTTGGAAAATAATGGACATTTTCCAATAATAATTTTTCAAATTTAAGAATAGCATCTTCCATAAATTTTCTAATTGACTAATTGTCAAATTATCTAATTAATTCGCGGCCAGTTTATTTAGCGTATAAGTAATCAACTCATCAACTGCTTTATACGGATCTTCACTAAAAGTTCCGGTTGCACGATTGGCAATAATCGCATTCAATGACAATGCATTATGTCCTAAAAGAGCTGAAAGCCCATAAATGGCAGCCGTTTCCATCTCTAAATTAGTAATTCTTTCGTCATTAAAACTAAAATTATCCATTTTACTGTTTAATGCTGAATCCTGAATATTCAAACGCAATACACGTCCTTGCGGGCCGTAAAATCCTCCGGCAGTTGCAGTAATTCCTTTAAATATTCTATCAGACTCTATGATTTTTTCTAATTTTTCAGAACACGCAATTGCATAAGGTCTTCCTTTTTTAATATCCCAATTAGTATGATGTATAAAAGCATCTTCAATAGCAGCATTCGCAACTTCATCGATCAGATAGGAGCGAAGCATGTTGTCAAGTCCTAATCCAAATTTAGACATTACAAAACTATCTACAGGAATATCTGCCTGTAAAGAACCCGAAGTTCCAATTTTGATGATATTCAGCGAAGTCAGGTTTTCTTTTGGATGACGCGTTTTTAAGTCGATGTTTACCAAAGCATCCAATTCGTTCACCACAATATCAATATTGTCAGGACCAATTCCTGTTGACATTACAGATATTCTTTTGCCTTTATAAATTCCGGTTTGCGTTTTAAATTCTCTTTTTTGTGTAGAATATTCAATCGAATCAAAAAACTGAGTGATTTTTTCGACTCTGTTTTGGTCTCCAACAAAAATGATATCGTGTGCTATATGTTCAGGAAGAAGGTTTAAGTGATAAACGCTTCCGTCCGGATTAAGTATTAATTCTGAATTTTGTATCATTGTTTTTAAGTTTCTAAGTTACTGAGAGGCTAAGATTCTAAGTGTTTTTATATTATGCGTATTTTTTTGCCCACTGATTAAACAAATTAAACAGATTGTCACAGATTTTCTTTCTTTAAGGTTCTAAGTGGCAAACTAACAAAGGTTCTAAGGTTTTAATATATCTGAAATTATAATTTAAAAAAATCAAATCTCAACAATCTAAAATCAGAAATATAAAATTATCAACCTCCAACACGTTTGGTTTTAAACCCTTTTGCTTTTAGGATTTCCATTATTTTATCACGATAATCGCCCTGAATGATGATCGAAGCATCTTTAAAAGTCCCGCCAACACTCAATTTTGTTTTAATTTCTTTGGCCAGAATTTTAAAATCTTCGTCAGATCCTTCGTAACCTTCGATGATAGTAGTGGCTTTTCCCTTTCGCTTTTCGAATTTACAAATCATAGGCTCTTTTTGAATATAAAGCACATGATCCTGCTCCTGAACTTCTTCTGGTTCATTTGATTCGACGTGATCCGGAAATAAATTTTTTAATTGATCTTTAAAGTCCATAATTTTTTATGCTAAAAAATAAATTCCAAATATTTAATGTGACTAAAAATTAAATTCCAAATCCCAATCATAATGCTGGAATTTGGAATTTTATCCCGAAGCTTCGGGAGGAATTTATTTAAGTTTATTTTTTAATTAAACCTAAATCTACTAAACGTTCGTATAAATAATCTCCCGCTGTAATATCTTCGAATTTTTTAGGATTCTCGGCATCAATACAGTTTTCTAAACAATCCAGGCGCATATCGCTCACGGGATGCATAAAAAACGGAATAGAATAACGTGAAGTTCCCCATAATTCCCTTGGCGGATTTACCACCTGGTGAATCGTCGATTTTAGTTTGTTATTGGTATGTCTTGACAACATATCTCCAACATTAATTACCAATTGATCATCTTCAGCAATGGCATCAATCCATTCGCCATCGTGATTCTGAACCTGTAATCCTTTGCCCTGAGCACCCATCAAAAGAGTAATCAGATTAATATCTCCGTGAGCTGCAGCACGAATAGCATTTTCCGGCTCAGAAGTAATTGGAGGATAATGAATTGGTCTTAAAATAGAGTTTCCGTCTTTTGCATATTGGTCAAAATAAAACTCATCTAAACCTAAATGCAATGCCAAAGCTCTTAATACATAAACACCTGTTTTCTCAAGCATTTGATACGCTTCTTTACCTACAACATTAAAACGGGGCAATTCTTTTACTTCAACATTTTCAGGGTATTCCGACGCATACTTGGAATCTGCATCAACATACTGACCAAAATGCCAGAATTCTTTCAAATCTCCCTCTTTACGTCCTTTAGCATGTTCTTTTCCAAAAGAGACATAACCTCTTTGCCCGCCAATTCCGGGAATCTCATAATTATGCTTAGTTTCTATTGGCAAAGCGAAAAATTTTCTAATTTCGCTATAAAGCTCGTCTACCAACTGATCATCTAAAAAATGACCTTTTAGGGCTACGAAGCCAATGTTTTCAAATGCACTGCCGATTTCATTTACAAATTTTTGTTTACGTTTCGGGTCGTCCGAAAGGAAATCACGTAAGTCTACACTAGGAATGTTTTGCATACTTTACATTTTTGTTTATTGGATAAAAGGTGTTATAAAGCCTTTTAATAACAAAGGTAGAGAATATTTTAGATTTGAATTTTAAAAGTTATATTAAAATTAAAAATATATAACAAAAACTGATAAAATTGTTATATATTTTTATATTTGAAACACTAAAACCACAAACCAAATGATCTTTTACAGACAAAACCTCACTGATGCTCAATTATTAGATTTATACAAAAAAATATTAAAACCCCGTTTGATCGAAGAAAAGATGCTGATCCTGATTCGACAGGGAAAAGTTTCTAAATGGTTCTCCGGAATAGGGCAGGAAGCAATCGCAGTAGGGGTTACCGCTGTTTTAGACGACTCAGAATATGTATTGCCAATGCACCGAAATTTAGGAGTATTTACCACAAGAAATATTCCGCTGCACAGATTATTTTCGCAATGGCAGGGAAAAGCAAATGGTTTTACGAAAGGAAGAGATCGTAGTTTTCACTTTGGCACACAAGAATATAAAATCATCGGAATGATTTCGCATTTGGGTCCTCAATTAGGGATCGCCGACGGAATTGCCCTTGCTGATAAACTGCAAAAAAATAAAAAAGTTACCGCTGTTTTTACAGGAGAAGGCGCTACAAGCGAAGGCGATTTTCATGAAGCGCTGAATATTGCTGCTGTCTGGAAATTACCTGTGATGTTTATCATAGAAAACAATGGTTACGGACTTTCGACACCTACAAACGAACAATATGCCTGCGAAAACCTGGCAGATAAAGGAGTAGGATACGGAATTGACAGCTATATCATTGACGGAAATAATATCCTGGAAGTGTATAATAAATTATTACAACTAAAGGAACATATGCAGGAAGATCCGCATCCGGTTTTATTAGAATTTAAAACATTTAGAATGCGTGGCCACGAAGAGGCGAGTGGTACAAAATACGTTCCTGAGGAATTGATGGACGAATGGGCTACCAAAGATCCGGTAAGTAATTATAGAGATTATTTGACGGAAATTGGTCTTCTTACGCCTGAATTCGACGAACAGCTACACGCCGAAATCAAACAGGAAATCGACGAAAACCTGGCTATTGCAAATGCAGAACCCGAAATTTCACCTACTTATAGCGGAGAATTAAATGATGTTTATAAACCTTATCAATATGAAGAAGTTAATACATCTTCTGAAAATAAAAATATTCGTTTTATAGATGCCATTAGAAACAGTTTAGAGCAATCAATGTTACGCCATAATAATCTTATCATTATGGGTCAGGATATTGCAGAATATGGCGGTGCTTTTAAAATTACGGATGGGTTTGTAGATGTATTTGGAAAAGATCGTGTGCGAAATACGCCAATTTGCGAAAGCGCCGTGGTTTCTACCGGAATGGGATTATCCATTAATGGTTATAAAGCAATTGTCGAAATGCAATTTGCCGATTTTGTTTCTACAGGATTCAATCCAATAGTGAATTTATTAGCCAAATCACATTACCGTTGGGGCGAAAAAGCAGATGTTGTTGTTCGTATGCCTTGCGGCGGCGGAACTCAGGCAGGGCCATTTCATTCCCAAACCAATGAAGCCTGGTTTACCAAAACTCCTGGTTTAAAAGTGGTTTATCCGGCTTTTCCTTATGATGCAAAAGGCTTACTGAATACTTCGATAAACGATCCAAATCCGGTTTTGTTTTTTGAACACAAACAATTGTATCGCAGCGTTTATCAGGATGTTCCAACAGATTATTATACCATTCCGCTAGGAAAAGCTGCCGTACTAAAAGAAGGGAATCAGGTAACGATTATTGCTTTTGGAGCTTCTGTACACTTGGCATTAGACACATTAACTAATCATCCTGAAATCGAAGCCGACCTGATTGACTTAAGAACTTTACAGCCTTTGGATACCGAAACTATTTTTGCCTCGGTTAAAAAGACAGGAAAAGCAATTATTTTTCAGGAAGATACTTTGTTTGGAGGGATTGCAAGTGATATTTCGGCCTTAATTATGGAAGAATGCTTTGAGTATCTTGACGCTCCGGTAAAAAGAGTGGCGAGTTTAGATTCTCCAATTCCATTTACAAAAGCATTAGAAGATCAGTTTTTGCCTAAAAATCGTTTTGAAGAAGTTTTATCAGAATTATTGAAATATTAATTAGAAATAGTAAATAGTTTTGCAGAAAGAACATTTTTTCTATCTTTAAACCATTAAAAAATTAACTTATGAAAAAACTGTTTGTTTCAATTTTTGCAATTTCGCTTCTTTTTTCCTGTAACAAAAGTGGTAAGTCTAACGAAGATAAAGCTTTAGATGGAAAATTTGACAAGTACAAAGATGGTTTTGTAACTTCTTTATGGAAAATTAATCCGGGTTGGGCTTCCGGCGTTGGCTATCACAAATACGATAGCATTTTATCTATTCCGGATGCTAACGAAGAAAAAATACAGCTTGAATTTGTCAATGCGCAATTAGATTCTTTAAAAAAATACGATGTTGAAAGTTTGTCTGATAATAACAAGACCGATTTTCAAATGATTAAAAATCAGCTTGAAGCTACTATTTTTAGTATAAAAGAATTAAAATCATCTGAATGGAATCCTGCTGAATACAATGTATGCGGCGCTTTTGCAGAGATTTTGAACGGAAAATACGATTCTTTAGAAGTTCGTTTACGTGCATTTAATGCTAAACTGAATAATGTTCCTGCTTACTATGAAGCTGCAAAAAAGAACATCAAAAATCCAACTATTGAGCATACGGAACTTGCAATAGCGCAAAATTTGGGCGGTTCATCTGTTTTTGACGCTGATTTAGCCCCTGCTTTAAAAGAAAGCAAGTTAAGCGAGGCAGAGAAAAAAGAAATACTGGAGAAAGCAAAAACGGCCAAAAAAGCCATCACAGATTATGCTGACTGGTTGAAAAAATTACCAAACAAAACACCTCGTTCTTTTAGATTAGGAGCTGCATTGTATGCTAAAAAATTCGACTTCGATATCCAGTCGAGCTATACTGCCGATGAGATTTTTAAAGTGGCCAATGATCACAAAAAAGATTTACATGATAAAATGTTTGTTTTAGCTGATAAACTTTGGACTAAATACAAAGGAAACGAAGCAAAACCAAGCAACAAACTGGAATTAATCAGACAAGTTATTGATAAAATCTCTTTGCAACATACAACTCCAGAGAAATTTCAATCTGAAATCGAGAAACAAATTCCGGAATTAACGGCTTATGTAAAAGCAAAAGATTTATTATACATCGATCCGTCAAAACCACTTGTAGTACGTAAAGAACCGGCTTATATGGCAGGAGTTGCAGGAGCATCTATTTCTGCACCGGGGCCTTACGATAAAAACGCCAATACCTATTATAATGTAGGAAGCTTAGCGGGCTGGACTGCTGAAAATGCCGAAAGTTATTTACGTGAATACAACGACTATATTCTGCAAATTTTAAATATTCACGAAGCAGTTCCCGGACATTACACACAATTGGTTTATAGCAATCAATCGCCAAGTATCATCAAATCGATCTTAGGAAATGGTGCGATGGTTGAAGGCTGGGCTGTTTATGCTGAGAAAATGATGCTGGAAAGTGGTTATAAAAACTCTGACGAAATGTGGTTGATGTACTACAAATGGAATTTAAGAGCGACTTGCAACACAATTCTTGATATTAGTGTTCACACTAAAAACATGTCTAAAGAAGCTGCAATTGACTTATTAACCAAAGAAGCTTTCCAACAACAAGCTGAAGCAGACGGAAAATGGAGACGTGTAACTTTATCGCAAGTACAATTATGTTCTTATTTTACAGGATATACTGAAATTTATAACCTAAGAGAAGAACTTAAAAAGAAAGAAGGAGATAAATTCAACTTGAAAAAATTCCACGAGAAATTCCTAAGTTTTGGAAGCGCTCCGGTAAAATACATCAAAGAATTGATGTTAGCCAAAGAGTAAATCCTAACGATATTTTGTATAAAAAGGTTTGATGAGAGTAGTGCTCGTCAAACCTTTTTTCTTGTATAGGTTTTAGGTGAATTTAGATTATAAAATTAATTCTCAATTATTATTTGGATTGATCGACTTCTTGAAATCAGAAAAAAATCCGCATTTATCCGCGTTTTGCTTTAGCAATCCGTCTAATCCGCGTTCAATTCAGAAGCATTAATATTAAATAATCACCACCAATCTTTTACCATCCGGAACTTCAATATTCCACGCTTTTTCAATATCCGCCAGAGGAACAGTTTCAATATTAACCTGTAGTTTATTCTGAGCAGCCAAAAGAAACATTTCCGGAAGTATTTCTGCAAATAATAATTTAACTTCCTCTTTCGTCCAGCTTCCTAATCCTGAACCTGATAATTGCAGATCAACGCTTCTCAAAATTCCTGATGATAATTGAATCGTATCACCGGCCATTCCTCCAATTGTTACATATCTTACTTTGGTTGTAAACGAACCATTTCCTTTCAGCGCCGTAAGAATTAATTCAGCAGGATGTCCCCATAAATAGTCCAAAACAATATCTATCGGAGTATTTAAATGAATTGCTTTCAACTGCGCAATGATGGCGCCGTCATCTTGTTTTAGGGAAATCGCTTCATCGGCACCTAATGCCAAAAGGCTTTGAAGTGTTTTTTCGTTTCTTCCGGTTACAATAATTTTCTTTGCACCGTAATGTTTGGCAATCTGAATCGCCATTTGACCTGTAAAACCGGTCGCTCCGTTTATCAGAACCGTTTCTCCGGGTTTTATCTGGGCTCTAAAACGTAACGCCATTGCAGAACCTGCCACCGCATTAGGCATTGCTGCTGCTGTTGTATCGCTTATTCCATCAGGTAACGAAATCATTCTGTTTTTTTCTACAAGAGCTTTTTCAGCAATTGTTCCGCTAACACCGCGACCGTAAACTCTTGTCCCGTTTTCTAAAATACCAACACCGTCGCTGCCAATTACAGTTCCGTTTTGATTGTCGTTTTCTGATGAGTAATGATCTCCGCTAACGATTCCTTTCTCCAGATTGGTAATCGCTACGGCTTTGACCGAAATTAATACTTCATTTTCGTTTTGTACAATTGGTTCCGCAAATTCCGTATATTTTGGTAATTCGCCTTTTTTATAAATAACTGCTGCTTTCATAATAATTAAATTTTATGAAGCAAAATTAGACAGCAAGGAATGGGCAGACGATAACATTTGTTATCAAATATTTTTTAAACCATATAACTTATTTAAGATTGACTTATATTTTCTTATATAACTTATATGGTGAAAATGTTATTATTTCTTGTGAACCAGTTTACTTTTGATTCGGCTTAAATGAACCGTAGTTACGCCAAGATATGATGCAATATAATGCTGAGGAACACGCTGAATGATTTGAGGCCTTTCTTGAATTAAATTAAGATAACGCTGAGTAGGTGAGTCTTTTATAAAAGAAACAAAATGTTTCATATAATCAAAAGTGCGATTAAAAAGCATATTGATTAAACGGTCTCTCAATTCCGGAATTTCTTTTATTTCTTCCAGAATTTTATCCAGATCATTTTTATGAATCCACCATACAACCGAAGGCTCAATAGTTTCTATCACCACCGGACTTGGTAGTTTTTTCATAAAGCTTTCGATAGAAGCCACGCTTTGATTTTCGAAAAAGAACTGAGTCGTAAGATCTTTTCTGTTGTTATTGAACCAAACCCGAATACAGCCTTTTTCGATAATAAACAGTTTTTTTGAAATTTCGCCTTCTTCTAAAAGAATTGTTTTCGCAGGAACTTCACGGCGTTTGAAAGAATTGGTATATTCCAGCCATTTTTCATCGGTTAAAGGAAACTTATTTCGGAATTGGTGAAACATAAAAAACTTAAATTATTTCTGTTTTTCAATCAATTTTGCAATTCTAAAACTGTTCGCCATTAATAAATAACCAATTATAGCTTTACAAAAATAAAAGATAAGCCAACCAGATTTTGGATAATCTTTGAAAAGATTTTTATCCTGAAAGAAAACTATAATTTCCCGCAATAGAATCGGAATAGTATCAATAAAAAGCAAACCTCCAATTACAATTATCGCAATTGAAATTACTTTAGTTGAATCAAAATTCAATTCAATCCTTTCAGTATCAAAACCTTTGTCAAGTTTTAATTTATCAATAATCAAGTTTGTTTTATAGATACAAAGTATGACTATTATAAAATAAATAAAAAGCAAAATTAAATTTAGAGCAACAATAGATAATACATCTGCTAAATCTCCGCTTTTAAAAGCATAATAAACAAAGGAAATAGATTGTGGAACTAAAACTAAAGCTCCAGAAATCAATAAAAGACCTAAAATTTTAATTAAGATTATCCAAAAACTTCTAATCAACATTATTTATATTTAATTATTAGTTTCCAACTCAAACAATTGTACCTGGCTTTTCAAACGGTCAATCAATAAATTCATCATTCGTTTGTTTAGACTCGATGAGTTCTGAATATATGTGTCGTACTCTTCGATCGTAAAAAGCGCCATGACAATTCCTTTTAACGAATTTCTGAACTTAATATCTTTTTGAATGGAATTTTCGATAGTCTGAAGTTTCTTCTCGACCGTATAAGAATAAAAATCGGCTTTGTTTTTATTAACGTAGTTAATGAAAACCGCTATAAACAAATCATTCTGAAGTTTTAAAATGGGTCTAATCGTTTGATTTTGAAACAACTCATCCGGTGAAGATTGAGCACTTACAGTTCCTAAAGTCTCTCCTCTGAATTCTCTTAAAAAAGCATCTCTATCTTCCATGTTTTTTCTTTAAATTTAGAAAAAATTCTAATGCAAAAATTAGTTTTACCATATGAATTATAAATAAAATTTCACCATATAAGTTATATAAGATATTATAAGTTGGTCAAAATTTACCACAAAGCTTTAACGAACTTATATAATTTACATGGCAAAAAAAAGCTTTCAACCTATGAATAAATCTCTATTGTTTTTAATCGTAATATTAATCGTTTCCTGCAATTCCAAAGATAAAAAAAGCGAGTACAAACACATTGTATATCATGCTGTAAACGATAAAGACACCGCAGTTTTAGCGATAAATATTAACGATAAACGATTCTACGGACGTTATGAAAGATCTTATTATCAGCAAGGCAAAGATTCCGGAGATGTAAGGGGAGATATAAAAGGCGATACATTAAGAGGTGACTTTCATTTTATATCCAACGGCGGAAGCTGGAAGAGAGTCCCGCTGGCTCTGTTAAAGAAAGATAATAAGTTATTTTTAGGAAGCGGGGTAGTAGGTATCTATTTCAATCTCCCGTGTTTCATGCCCGGAACACCAATAGAATATGAGAATTCGAAGTTTGTTTTTGAAGAAGTGAAAAAGTAGTTTTCAGTCTAAGTCTCAGTTTTCATTTAAACCGAGACTGAGACTGAAAACTAATTAAGCGGTCCTAACGTCGATGGCAATTCGAATATTTCAAGATCGAAATAAACTACAGAAGCCATAACATGATCAAAAATATCAGCCATAATATATTCGTAATTCGCCCAGCGTTTATCGCTCGAAAAAGCATAAATCTCTAACGGAACACCGTGCGCAGTCGATTGTAATTGACGACACATAATATGCATATCTTTATTAAGTCCCGGATGTGTTACCAAATATTGCATGATATATTTACGGAACAATCCTAAATTGGTCATATTTCGGCCATTGAGTGACAAAGATTTATCTACACCACGCAAATCATTGTATTTTTCGATCTCAGCCTGTCTCGTTTCGATATAGGAGCTTATAAGCTGTACGCGTTTCATATGATTCAGGTCATCATTATTCAGGAAACGAATACTGCTGCTTTTTATCAGAATATGTCTTTTTATACGTCTTCCGTCAGATTTTTGCATGCCACGCCAGTTCTGGAAAGAATCGGAACTCAAGGCATAAGTAGGAATCGTGGTAATCGTATTGTCAAAATTTCGAACCTTTACCGTAGTCAGGTTGATTTCGATAACATCACCATCGGCACCAAATTTATCCATCGTAATCCAGTCGCCAATACGAACCATATCGTTTATCGCCACCTGAACACTCGAAACAAACCCAAGAATAGTATCCCTGAAAATCAGGATAATAATAGCCGAAAGTGTTCCCAGAATCGTTAAAAGTTCACCTTTTTTAATTCCGAAAAGTGTTGAAATAATCATGGCAACACCAAAAATCCAAAGGACAATCATAATAACCTGAACAAAGCTGTCAATAGGTTTGTCGCTGTATTCAGGTTTTTGTTTTAAATAATCGCGTAAAGCATTAAAAATTGTTCTGATGATCCATAAGCTAATCAAAACAATATAAATACCTACTATTTTTCCAAACAGCGATTCCCAATATTCGTATTTATCCAGAATGATAGGAACAGCTTTATAGATGAAGAAAAACGGAATTAAATAGGCCGTGTATTTCGTGGTTTTGTTATGAATGAGATAATCATCAAATTTTGTTTTGGTTTTTTGGGCAAAAATGGCCGTTAAGGTTACCAAAACAAATTTCGCTACATAATAAATGGCAAAAGACAAGGCTACCATGATAGCAATATTAAGGACAAGGCTAATATAAGACGCAAAGTTGCGGCTCATTCCCCAATCCCTAAAAAGCGGATATAAAAAGTTAAATATTTTATCCAAAAGTTTATGCATTACTTTCTAAGTATTTCTTCTCTATATAGAAAGTTCCAAAAGGAATAAGAGAAGCAATAAGGATAATTCCGAAAGTTTTTAAATCCCAGTTTTGAGATTTTCTTAATAATACCGCTAATATAATGTATCCAATAAATAAAATTCCGTGCGTCATTCCTAACGGACGTAATAAGGTATGATAAAGTTCAGGATTATTGTTTTTGATAACCAGCATATTGGCAAATAACACTAAATAAGAGATTCCTTCTAAAATTGCGGTAACTTTGAAAATCTTGAGCATGTATATCTATTTTAAGTTTATACAAGCAAAATTAAGTATTATGGTTGGTTTTTGCAGTATGAATCAGGAAAGTAATTTACTTTTGTAATCTTAAACTTTGATAATGAGTAAACGCGATTTAAAAAAATATCTGGCTGAATTGAACAAGGAACAACTTGAAGAACAAATTATCGAGTTGTATGAGAAATTTGCTCCCGTAAAAGTCTATTACGATTTTGTTTTTAATCCGAAAGAAGATAAACTTTTGCAGGAATCCAAAGTCAAAATTTCGCATGAATATTTCCCAATAAAGAAGCCCAATGCAAAATGGCGCCCAAAAGCCAAGATGCGCCGTTCAGTAGCTCAAAAAATCATCAAGCATTTTATAATGATCGGGGTTGATCCTTTTGTCATTGCCGATATCATGCTTTATAATATCGAAATAGCACAAACCTATTCATCAAATAATTTTATTAAGCAGGAATTGTTTTACAAAAGTATTTTTAACTCATTCGAACAGGCAGTAAATTTTGTTGTTTCTAACGGAATTTTACATGATTTTAAGGAAAGAATTATCGCAATCGAACAACAAACTATTCAACAAAAATGGAAAAATAAGTATGATTTCGAGGCAATTTTAGAAAAAATAGACTTTTAAAAGCTTTTCTTATAAAAAATCTTATTTAAAAAAATCATTTATTTTACGTTAAAATAAGATGAATAACTGTTTTTTCGGTGTATTTTTGCAAAAATCCAAAAATAAACAATGTCTCAAAACACTTTAGAAATAGAAAGAGAAGAGAAAAAAGAACTATATGCATACCAAAAAGGCGATATCGACGCCATTTTTGAACGTTTAGACAATGCTCCTTCGAAACATCATTTATTATATCAATTGCCTACTGGTGGTGGAAAAACAGTGATTTTTTCCGAAATCGTACGTCGTTATTTAGCTAATAATGATAAAAAAGTGGTGGTTTTAACGCATCGTATCGAACTTTGTAAACAAACCTCAAAAATGCTAAAAGGGTTTGGTGTTTCTAACAAAATCATTAACAGTAAAGTAAAAGAATTACCTGATCAAAACGATTTTTCTTGTTTTGTAGCCATGGTAGAGACTTTAAAAAACCGTATCAATGATGAAAAGTTACATCTTGATAACATTGGTTTGGTGATTATCGATGAGGCACATTACAATTCATTCAGAAAATTATTAAACTCATTCAAAAACGCCTTTATCCTTGGGGTAACAGCAACACCATTGAGTTCGAACATAAAATTACCAATGCACCAGAGTTACGATGAACTTATTGTGGGAGACACTATTAGTTCATTGATCGACAAAGGTTTCCTTGCCCGTGCAACAACCTATAGTTATGATGTTGGATTAACATCGCTAAAAGTAGGTATCAACGGAGATTACACCGTAAAATCATCAGATGATCTATATACGAATACCATCATGCAGGAAAAACTATTGCATGCGTATACAGAACGTTCGTTAGGCAAAAAGACCCTGATTTTCAACAACGGTATTCATACCTCATTATATGTATATGAAACCTTTAGAGAAGCAGGTTACGACATCAGACACCTTGATAATACAAGTAGTTCCGAAGAGCGTAAAGATATTTTGGCCTGGTTCAAAAAGACTCCGGATGCGATTTTAACTTCTGTAGGAATCTTGACCACAGGTTTTGATGAGCCGACAGTTGAAACTATCATTCTGAACAGAGCAACAAAATCGCTGACATTATACTACCAGATGATTGGTCGTGGATCCCGTAAATTACCTGGTAAAGACGAGTTTACAGTAATAGATTTGGGTAATAATGCAGCACGTTTTGGTTTATGGAGCGAGCCGGTAAACTGGCAGCATATCTTTAAGTCACCTGAATTTTATTTAGAGAATTTACGTGATGACACCGAAATCGAATTGTATTTTAAATACAGTATGCCGCCGGAATTACGCGCAAAATTCGCCAAAACAGCCGATGTGACGTTTGATGTTGATGAAGAGCACAAGCTTATCATCAAACAAAATTTACGTTCAAAAGTAGTACTGGACAAATCATTAGAACAACACGCCGCAATGTGTGTCGATAATACAGAAACGCTACAAGAAGCAAAATCATTAGGAAAAGAACTTGACGACGACATCGATTGCCGTATCAAGCGCTATTCAAAATGTTTGAGCCAATGTAGTAAAAACTACCGTGAATGGCTGGTAGACGATTACAAACTAAAACTAGTCCTTTTAATAGGTAAAAAATATCGTGAGAAAATCATGAACGAACCAGACGAAGATTAGTATAAATTTGTTTCAGGTTTCGGGTTGTCACGCTGAGCTATCGGGAGAAGCGCACCCAATTAGAATTTGGATTTTAACATCCTGAACAAAGTTAAAGCATGGAACGAGGGATCTCCGCAAGAAACTAACATAAAGTTTTTCTTAAATTGTCGAGCCTCTAACGGAGATCCCTCGTTCCTTGGGATGACAAAATTGCAAAGATAAAAGAACTACAGGTTCTAAAAAAATCATTTTAATCTGAGTAATCTGTGGCAGATTCTAAAATCTAAAATCAGAACTCTACAATAATAAAAACAATGTCTAAACAATTCTCAGCATTAGGAATTTCAGCACCAATTTTAAAAGCGTTAAGCGAATTGAACATTGTTGAACCAACAGAGATTCAACAAAAAACAATTCCGCTATTATTGTCTGAAACCCATGATGTTGTAGGTTTAGCCAAAACCGGAACCGGTAAAACAGCCGCTTTCGGATTGCCGTTATTACAATTAATCGATACTGAATCTCCAATTGTTCAGGCCGTAATTCTGGTTCCAACCAGAGAACTTGGACAACAAATTTTCAGAAATTTAGAAGATTTCGGAAAACATATTCCAAACATTTCCATAGCTTCAACTTGTGGCGGAATCCCAATAAAACCGCAAATCGAGCGATTATCACAACCCACACATATTGTGGTAGCAACACCGGGACGTTTAATCGATTTGATTCAGCGTAAAGCAATTAACTTAAAACAAGCGCAATATTTAGTTCTTGACGAAGCCGATGAAATGGTTTCGATCCTAAAAGAAAGCCTGGATGAAATCGTAGCAGAACTTCCTAAAAAACACAGAACTTTATTATTCTCAGCAACTTTACCGGGAACAATCAAACAACTGATTCAGAATTACTTAAACAAAAACGTAGTTCAGCTAAGTGCCAATATGGAAACCGTTGGTAACCAAGGGATTGATCACGAATATATTGTAGTAGATCCTATCGAAAAACTGGATGTTTTAATGCATTTCCTGAATTCAAAAGAAGGAGAACGCGGCATCATCTTTTGTAAAACCAAAGCCGCAGTCAATAAACTGGCTAAAAACTTAGCCATAAACCGTTTTTCTTCAGGTGCACTTCATGGTAGTTTATCTCAGGGAATACGCGACAGAATCATGGAGCAATTTCGCGAAGGACATATCAATATTCTGGTTGCAACTGATTTAGCGGCAAGAGGAATCGACGTAAAAGAAATTTCATATGTAGTCAATTATCATTTGCCGGATACCTACGAAAACTACGTTCACCGTAGCGGTAGAACGGCAAGGGCAGGAGCAAAGGGACTTTCTTTGACCGTATTACAGGAAGAAGAAACTGTTGAGATTCCGGAATTTGAAAAAGAATTAGGCATTAAGTTTACTCAATTTCAAAAACCCTCAGTAGTAAGTTTGGAAGAAAACAATACGCTTTTATGGGCGAAACAAATCTTCAAAACAAAACCCAATCACGATATTTCAGCCGATTTAAAAACAAAAGTAAAAACCGTTTTTCATCATCTTACCAAAGATGAATTAATCGAAAAATTGTTAGCCAATTACGTTTTGCAAAACAAGGTTGAAGTAACTGAAAAACCTGTTAAAAAATTCAAAAAGTAAAATTTCTATTGTATTTAATTATTTTTGTGGCTTAAATAATTTGCCTAATATTATAATAATATAGAATGGATAAAGATTTATTTATAGGTGCTATCTGTTTAGACCCTGAGCGAGAAAAGAAAATGAATGATGTCAATAAAGACATCATCAAATTGTTACCAACAGATTATACTGATTTTCTAACTAATTTTGGCGAGGGCGAATACACTCATGGGGTTATTATACAATTTCCAGATGAAAAAGTAATACCCGAAACATTTAAAGATTACACTGATTTCTGGGAATATGATGAAAATTTTGCAGAAGAAGACCTTTTGCGGGCCATTCAAATAGGCACAAGCTTCGATGGAGATATTGTTTGTATTTCTCCTAAAAAAAAGAATAAAGTTTTTATATTGCCCAGACATAGTGACCTGATAAGTTCGTATAATACTTTTATTGAAGCAATCAACAATCTTACCCAAGAATATGAGTATAAATTCTTTATGCCTTTTTTTGATAAAGAAAATATCCAAATTACTTTAATTAAAGAAGGTAAATTAAAGGACATACATCCAATACACGATGCATTTTTAAATGAGTTCAACTTTGACTTTTATTTTGATCAAGAAACTCAGCCAGAGTATATTATAAGAAAATTTGGTTTCAGAATCAGATTTGATTTAGTTTATAAAAATACTATTTCTATTTCCTTCCAGAAGCAATTTAAAGATAAGATTCAAGATATAATTGACAGAATCTCGGAGTTATCAAAATAGAGGTGAAGCGCCGAAAAGCCTGTTAAAAAATTCAAAAAGTAGCCTGTAAATTCAATCAATTGGCAAATTTATATTGTATTTTTATAAGGTAATATTACCTTATAAAATACCAACTAAAGCATGGCTAATATCCAAATAAAAGAAATTTCAATAAACGACATCGACCAATTGCAAAAAATTGGAAGACAGACTTTTCAGGAAACTTTTTCAGAATCAAATTCTGAAGAAAACATGAAAAATTATCTGGAAGAAGGTTTTTCTAAAGAAAAATTAACAGAAGAACTTACGAATAAAGATTCCCAGTTTTACTTTGCAGCAGCAGAAAATGAAGTCATTGGCTACTTAAAAGTAAATTTTGGAGAATCCCAAACAGAATTAAAAGATGAAAAATCCCTTGAAATTGAACGTATATATGTTTCGAAAGAATTTCACGGAAAAAAAGTCGGACAATTACTTTATGAAAAAGCGATTCAGATCGCAAAAGACAAAAATGTTGACTATGTATGGTTAGGAGTCTGGGAAGAAAATCTAAGAGCCATCAGTTTCTATACAAAAAATGGTTTTGCTGAATTCGACAAACACATTTTTAAACTCGGAAATGATGAACAGACAGATATTATGATGAAACTTAAATTGACGAATTAAACCTTATTAATTCGTTAAATAAACTGAAGCAGGTTTTGTATTTGAAATTTTTAGTGATAAATTTATACATCTGCTGCTAAAAGTTTCAGAATATTTTTTTCACAAACCCTACTTAAAGAAAACATATATGAAGATAGTCATTATAGGAGGTGGTTTTGCAGGAATAAACCTTGCAAAAGAGCTTGTAAACCATCCTCAGATACAAGTAACACTTGTAGATAAAAACAATTATAATTTTTTTCCGCCACTTATATATCAGGTTGCAACAGCATTTTTAGAGCCTTCAAGTATTAGCTATCCTTTTAGAAAATTCTTTGCAGGCAAAAAAAACCTTCAGTTTCGTTTGGGCGAATTGCTTTCTGTAGTTCCCGCCGAAAATAAAATAATCCTTAATAACGGAGAATTAACGTACGATCATTTAGTTTTTGCTACCGGAGCTGAAACCAGCTATTTTGGTATGGAAAACGTAATGAAAAACGCCATTCCGATGAAAACCTTAAACGATGCCATCGAAATGCGTAACACCTTGCTTAAAAACCTTGAAAAGGCCGCTATTACCAAAGATATTCGCAAACGACGCAAATTATTAACAATTGTTGTTGCCGGAGGAGGACCAACAGGAGTAGAGGTTTCAGGAATGTTTGCCGAAATGCGCAAAAATATTCTGCTCAAAGAATATCCGGAATTAGAAACATCAGCCAGCAATGTGTATTTGGTCGATGGGGGAGACGCACTACTTGCTCCTATGAGCAAAGCTTCTCAGGAAGACACGCTAGATGCCCTTACTAAATTAGGAGTTGTAGTAAAACTACATACGCGCGTAGTAGATTATATTGATGATACGGTTCATTTTGAAAACGGGGAAACCATCAAAACCAAGAATTTAA